>WNGB01004151.1_pt1 | contig 24011 bp, 21 predicted proteins | sample 5400681 | NCBI WGS metagenome assembly WNGB01 (sample SAMN13153367, study PRJNA577476) | soil metagenome | isolation source: 115 cm soil or saprolite under grassland replicate 2 | place: USA:California | collected 2016-06-15
GGTCGGGGTGGCGATCCTGGTCTACCGCCGGCGCACCACCGGGCCGGTCTTCACCGCAACCACGCGCAACGACAAGACGATGTACGCCGTGCTGGTGGCCGCGATCGTGGCCGGCCTGGCCACCACGGTGCTCGGATCCGGCGTGGTGGGCGGGTCGCACAACTACCGGGAGACGGTGGCTCCGTGGTTCCGCTCGCTTTTCGTGCTGCAGCCGGACATCGACTCGATTGCCGCCGCGCCGCTGGCGTTCAGAATCCACACTCTGATCGGCATGCTGCTGTTCGCGCTCTGGCCGTTCACCCGGCTGGTGCACGCGTTCACCGCGCCGGTGGCGTACCTGTTCCGCCCCTACATCGTGTACCGCTCCCGCGCCGCCGACGGCATGTCGCGGCCGGCCCGCCGCGGATGGGAGCGGACCGGCTCCTGACCTTGCCCTCCTCGGTGTGGCGGATCTGGTCGGCGAGGTCGGCGAACCATGCCGGTGGTGCGTTCGGGCTGGGTGTCCGACCACGCCAGCAGGGCCCGGATCGCGGCCACCTGCCGATCCCGCTATGCCGCCGCGGGACCGTCCACGATCACCCTGCCGATCCCGGCCTGAGGCCGATCCGCCACTGGAACGGGCGGTTCGCCGCCCCGATCAGGCTGCCCGGCCCGCCGGCCGGCTCCACCTGCAGGGCCGTCTCCGGGCCGCCGCTGCCGGGGCCGCCGTGCCAGGAGACGTAGCACTCATACGCCGGGTAGCTGTCCACCGCACCCTCGATGGTCAGCACGTGGTACGTCCGGTCGTAGGAGATGTGGGCCCAGACGTCGGCGGCCGGCGACGGCAGCAGCGGCATCGCGGCCAAGCCGGCGTAGTCGACGGTGATCGGCGCCGTGTCCGGCACCTGCACCTCCGGTGGGTGCGCCGCGGGCGGGTAGGACTGGTCCCAGTCCCAGACGGAGGCGCCGGGGTAGCGGAAGTTGTAGAACCTCAGCCCGCCGGTGTCCGCGGTGGCGGACTGCAGCACAGTCCCGTCGTCACAGGAGACCTGGTGGCTTTCCCCGCACCAGTGGCGCTGCGACATGGTCGGCGTGGCCGTGTACAGCCCCTCGATCGTCACCTCCGAGTGGATCCGGGCGGAGGCGCCGATGTCGCTGGAGAAGCCCCGGTCGTCGCCGAGGAAGCAGTGGGTCAGCGGCGGCCCCTCGACCATCCGGTCCGGGATGAACGACTTCAGCCAGATGTGCAGGACGTCCACCGGCGCGGGCGGCGGCACCTGCTCGGGGACGACCGTCACCGCGCCCAGCTGGGTGAACCAGTACGCGTTCCACGGCTCCATGGCCACGAGCGCGGTCGGGGTCAGGCCGGTGAGCTCGAAGCTGCCGACCTGCGCCGGCTCGGTCACCACGGCCACGACCGTGATCCGCACGCCCGCCGGCAGCGGTCCGTTCGGCCACAGGTACCCGCCGACCGCGCCCGCTTCGGTGTAACCGCCCAACGTCAGGTGCCAGACCTCGCCGTCCCGGCTGATCTCCCACAACCCCGCGCCGTCATGACCCGTCCTCATCCGCGTCCCTTCGACTCTCCCGACCACCGCCCAAAGACCTAAGTGCGCCCCGCCGGCTGGCTGATACCAGACGGCGACCGGCAACATATTCGCGCGCGATGAAGAGGCAGTGAAGAGAAGTACCAGCCGGCCCGTTGATCTCGATCTTCCCTGAGGTCACCCAGGGCCGCGTCAAGATCACCGACTGTCATGGTCGTAACTTCAGGTAATCGGTCTAGATATCCCGGTTCGGCCACTTCTGTACGAATCCCTGTACCACCATCGCTGCGTGCCGCCCGGAGGCCAACTACCTACCGCGGATCGCCGAACAGCTCCGCATGATGGGCCATGATGCGGTCGCTGTGGTCGAGCGGGGCTGGCATCGCGAGCCGGACGAGGCGCTGCACGCCCTGTGCGTGGCCGAGCAGCGCACGCTGCTGACCAACAACGTCGGCGACTTCATGACCATTGTGCGCAGCTGGGCGGTACGGGGACAGCAGCACGGCGGGCTGGTCTTCACCTCCGATGCCAGCCTGCCCCGCACCCACGCGACGATCGGCAGGTATGTCAAGCTGCTCGACGCGTTGCTCCGGGAACATCCGAAGCCGGAGGAGTTTGTCGACCGCATTCGCTGGCTCTGATTACCTGAATACGCGTGGGGCAGTGGCGAGGTCGCGGCGATGATCTCTTTTCGTGGTCTCGGTGCCACCGCCGTCGATGGTCTGGATCCGGGTGTCGATGAACGCGCGGGCGACCGCCGGCCGCGCGTCACGCCCCACCAGGAAGGTCGAGGCGTGTGGTTAGTTGTAGTCGGTGAAGCCGGTCAGTAGGGCGGAGATGTCGTCACGGCTGATTCGGGTCGGGTGGTGTGGTGCTGTGGCGGAGTCGGGATTCGGCTGAGGACCGTTCGGCTTGGGTCTGGGCGATCCAGCTGGCGATGGCAGCTTCCCTGATCCCGAGTACCGGCCGCACCACACTCGCCGGCACGACTCGACACCGGCCGGATCTGGCCGCTCATACCCCACTCCCCCGCCGGCTCGAGTCTTTCGTCCTCACCATGCCATCGGGAACGAGCACAGGCCGCGCAGGGCCATCCCGGTCTTCCACGGCAGCCCTCCGCGCCAGCAGTCGATGGTCGTCGCAAGGTTGGGCGAGCGCTTCGGCGATCGCTGGTTCGGCGTTACCGATCTGACCGGCGGTCACGGTGGGTTGTCGGGGGCAATTTGGCGGCCGGCGGGCGTCGTAGACGGCGATCGCTTCGGCGGGGCAGGTCTCGGCGGCGTCGAGCACGGTGTCATCGGGGCTGATGACCTCGTCGATGGGTCGGGATCTGCCCTTCTCGAGCCGGAAGTGCTTCGGCGCGGTGGCGGCGCAGCTGCCCGAACCCAGGCAGGTGTCACGGTCGACGGTGAGTGTCCAGCACTGGTCCATTCGGGATCCCCTACCAGTCGACCGGCAGCGCGACCGGGCCGCGGACCGCCATGCCGGTCTTCCATTGCAGACGTTCTGCGGGAACCACCCGGCCGGCAGCCGTCACCTCGCCCATGGCCGCCTCCTCACCATGCCACCGGGAACGAGCGCACCTTGCTCACCGGACAGCGCCTTGGGCAGGCCGGCCGGCGAGCTTCCACCCAGTAGCCGGCGGCACCGCCTCGACCAAGCCCGCCCCGGTCATGGCCCTCGGCGTGCAGGAACCCCAGCAGCGACCGCAACGCCGCCGCCGTCCGCGGCACCGCGCCGGGCCGCCTGCCAGCCAGCGCCAACACGAACCCGCTGACCTCATCGGTCAAACGCTCCAACTCCAGCCGGCCATCGCGCAGCCCTCATCGGGTCATCCACCCTCACCATTCCTCCCATCCCATCCCAGACGCGACGCGCCCGCCGGCGGAACGGAACCAATCGAAGATCAGAAACCTGTGACCACCACATCAGAGGCGCGTGATTATGCGTCCGGCCGCGTCCACTTCCGGTCACCACCGACTGGCGCGTACCGCCGGACAACAGCGGCAGCGAACGCGACATCCGCATGACCTGACCGCCCTCGGCATGCATCGTTCTTTATCACATATGATAATATGCCGGCATGGGCGATGCGTGTGAGCCAAACGTGGATGCGACGAGCGATGCGCTCCTTGCGGTGCTGGAATCTGCGGCGCGCCTTCAGAAGCTCGTGCCTGACGCGGTGCTGGTTGGCGGGTCGGCGGCGGCACTCTATGCCGGCCATCGGGACTCGTTCGACCACGACCACGTCCTCGCCAACCTCAGCGACCGCTTCGACATCGTGTTCGAGGCGCTGGAGTCCGAAGGCGAGTGGGTAACCAACCGGGTCCGGCCGGGGAAGATCATCCTCGGACAGCTGGGCGATATCGAGGTCGGCGTCCGGCAGATGATCCGGAAGCGGCCGCTGGAGACGTCCTCGATCGCTCTGCCGTCCGGGATGACCCTGCGTGTCCCCACGGCCGCCGAGACCCTCCGGATCAAGGCATTCCTGGTCGTTCGGCGCAACAAGACACGTGACTACCTTGACGTCGCCGCGCTGGCTGAGCGGTACGGCCTCGGAGAGTCGGCCGACGTCCTCGCCCGCATCGACGACTACTACGCCGACCAACATAGCGGCGGCCGGGGTATAGCAGCCCAGGTCGCTCGGCAGCTTGCCGATCCACGGCCGGCAGATGCCTCGGTCACCCGGCAGCTCGGGGCGTATCGTAATCTGAAGCCGCGTTGGACGGATTGGAAACAGGTGCGCTCGGTGTGCCGTGAACTCGCCGCCGCGATGCTGGAACGGGAGGTTTGAGGAAATGCCTCTTGCGTTTCGCAATGTCACCGCGAACCCTTCGGATCCCGTCACCGACTGGCCTACCGAGGCGGTTCAGGCCGCCCTGGAACGTGGCGACCTCGAGCACTGGCAACGCCTGGCCACTGAAATCAACCGTCACCCGTGGGGCAGGACAGCCCGGCAGGTCGAGGAGGTGTTGAGCCACTCACGACCGTACGGGGTCGCGGAACTGATGGAGTCCGTCATCGCCCGCGCCCGCGCCCGCGCCGAAGACGAGGAGCGGCGCATCGTGGCAGCCGAGATTCGGCAGGCGATTGCCAGCTCGGGACTCAGCCGCACCGAGTTCGCGGCCAGTATCGGCACTTCAGCCTCGCGGCTGTCGACGTACGCGACAGGCAAGGTCGCACCTTCGGCAACTCTCGTACTGCGGATCAGGAGGCTGCTCGCTGACCTCTCTGGAACAGCCGGCCGAGCAACGTAGCGGGGTTGCGGTAGTGGAGGGCTGCCACGAGCTGGGCTTCGCGGTGTCGAATGGCCAGGCCGACCTCCTCTGCCACTTCCGGCGCCTTGCTTTCGAGCTTGCCGCTGGCAGGTTCCACTGGGCCATCGGCGTGACCGAATGCTCTCGCACAGCGCCGGTCCCGCTTGGCCCCGCCAGCGCCCTCGCCAACGTCGCCGAGCGAGTCGATCATGGTGTAACGCCTCGTCGGCGACCGACCGCCGGGGGCAGGCCGGCGGCGGTCCGACGCCGACCGGGCAATGACCGGCGCCGCGTTGCCGCTGCACACTGCGCCCGGTCGGCGGGGTCGAGATGGATCGCAGTCTGGTCTATGTCGATGCTGCGCCGGGTGCGGACCTGGTGCTGTCGGCTGACGAGCGTCGGTGACCGGCCGCAGATCTGGCGGCGCTGCTGCGCTGTGTCGAAGCGGTGACCCTCGGTTCGGCGTCGTGCTCGGACGATGCCGCCTCATCACCAGGTGGCGTCACAGTGTCCTTCGGGTCCTCCACGCCGTCCGCTTCGTCCTCGGCCGCGCCGAAGCCGTAGCGCTCGCGCATTGAGGGGTCTGCCGGGTCGATGGTCCGCTGGCCGGAGGCGGCGAGCCGGGCATTGACGATGTCCAGGTTCTCGCGGACCAGTCGTGCCTCTGCCTCCGTGACCTTCCCTCTGTGCGGCGACCCCGCGTGTTCCAAGGTCGCGTAGTTGCCGCGGCCGGCGCCCCGGCTGGCCGACACCCTCTCGGCACGCCCGTTCGGTCGTATCGGCGTCGCGTTCCTGAGCAACTCCTCCATCGGCTGGTCAACGGCCAGCTTGTCGAACGTCGCCGCGTCCAGGATGACGCGGCGCGGCGGTTCCTCGCCTGCCGGGTGCAACTCGACGACAACTACGTCGAGCGCACCCTTGTCGATGTCCGTCAGCTCGCTGGCCGCCGCCTCGAACTCGACGGCGTCACCACTCAGTACCGGGTGGTCGATGACGACGACGCGAACGACGTCAGCGTCGTCGAGGATGGGCCGGGAGCTGAGATCGCTGAAGTGGATCGTCCGTCGTGTCATGCCTCTGCAGGTTCCTCTCATCCGGACGGTGGCGTGAACACCATAGAAGTTGACGCCGGGTAGCCAGCTCACGCTGGCATGTCTCCGGCGCTGTGAACGTCCGTGGCGCAGGTTACACGCTATCGAACGCCAGTTCGACCAAGCCGACGACGCGCCGCCGGTTGGTCCGGATGGCCCGCCTTCGTTGCAGGGCCCAGCGTGGCGGGTTGGCCCGGCGTGGTGGGAAGGCAGAGCGCGCAGCCGAGCATGGTCTTGGCGGCGACCAGCCCGGCCCGCTCGCCGCAGTTGGGGCAGCGGACATCGGCGAACTCCCCGGCCGGCAGCAGCCAGTCGAGGACCATCGGATACCGCCGTGCGCCGCGCCGCACGTCGACGGCTTGGCGCAGCACCGGCACCTGGACCAGGTGCAGCCGGTAGGGCCGGATCTCGTGCCTGGCCTGGAACTTCTCGGCGATCTCGGCGAGCCGACGGGTCCGCTCCTCGCGGGTGCTGTCGGCCCGGGCGGCCAGCAGCGCCTGACGGTCGGGCGGCGCCGAGGTCCGGCGGTGCTCCAGCGAGGCGAGGGACGCGTCGTAGTACTCCTCGGCCCGCCGGCGCTCGGTGTCGTGCGCGCTCGTCGCCTGTGCCGCCAGAACCTGCCGGCGGCGCAGCGCGGCTGCCTCCAGCGTCTGGTACACCCGCGCCACCCCGGCGCCGATCTCCGCGAGGGAACCGCACCGGCCAACCTGGGTGGCCACGGCGCCGCTTGCCAGCCGGGCGCTGACCCGGTCCGGAAGGGCCAGCCCGGTGGGCAGGTCGACCCAGCACTCGACCCGCTCCTGAAACCGGTCCTCGGTCGAGACCGCGTAGTTGACCACGGCGCCGGCCCGCAGCACGCCGCGGACCGCGGGCCGCGGCTCGCCGACCGCGTCGATCCGGCCGTGGTCGACCGGGAACCGCTCACGCGCCTTCTCCTGCAGCGCCGCTGCCGACGGCGGCAGTGAGCGCGGCCTGGCCAGGGTTACCACGCCGACGTCGCCAGACTCGAGCACCGCCTCGGCGGCCCGGATGACCGCCGGGTGGCCGGCGGCGAGAAACGCGACGCCATCCTCGCGCGCCACGTCAGGGTCGCCGGTGACCTGCACCTCCTCAGGCAGCGCGAACTCGGCCGCCAGCCGCGGCGGCAGCACCACCAGCGCGACGTCGCCTGCACCCTCCCACAGCCCGTCCGACCACTCCACGTAGTCCAGCCAGAACCGGAGCCCGCCGTCGGCGCGAATCATGATGCCTCCCACGGTCCCGATAAAACGCCCACACTGCTCCGTACCGCCCGCTCGCGCTGCGAGCTCTCGTGCGCGCTCAGGGTCCGTCCTCCCCAACCAGGGCGTCTACCGAGGCTCGGCTGTCCAGGTACTCCTTGCGGGCTCCGGCCAACCGGTCGCCGATCACCTCCAGCATCTGCTCGAACTGCTCATCGTCACCGGCGGCGACGAAGGCGTCGAAGACGCTGGTCTCGAAGTCGAACTCGTCATCGACTCGACCGAGGATCATGTCCAACTCGCCGACCACCAGCTCAAACAGGTTGATCTTCGCTTCCAGCACCCGCAGGATCCGCTGCTCTATGGTGCCGCCGGTGACCAGGTTGGTCAGCAGCACATCGCGTTCCTGTCCCACACGGTGCAGCCGCCCGAGTCGCTGCTCGATCTGCATCGGGTTCCACGGCAGGTCCACGTTCACCATGACATGGCAGAACTGTAGGTTGCGCCCCTCCCCCGCGGACTCGGTGCTGAGCAGGACTGGCACCTCGTCGCGGAACGCGGCGACTGCCCTCTCCTTCTCCTGGCGCGGCAGGCTGCCGTGATAGACGGCCGCAGGCAGGCCGGCCCGGTCAACCTGGTCGGCCAGCGCCTGCAGCGTGCGCCGGAACGAGGTGAACACCAGCACCTTCTCGCCGCGCTCGACATGCCGGCGTAACCGCTCGACCAGCACCTGGACCTTCCGCGGGCACTGCGGCGCCCCTGCCCGCTCGGCCAGGTCGTGCCAGCCGAGCTTGGCCAGCGTTTGCGCCGCAGCCGCGGGACTCGAGCCCGCCAACCGGGCCAGCCCCCGCATGACCAGCAACTGCGAGCCGGACGCCGTGCCGACCCGAGCCCTGATCCGGGCCATGAGGTCGGCGTAGAGCGCGGCCTCCTGCTGGTGCGGGGCGACCAATACTGTCTCAGCCAGCCGCTGCGGCAGCATCAGGGAGACCTCGCTGCGCCGGTGCCGCACCATCACCTCCCGGGTGCGGGCACGCAGCTCAGCGACATTGCGCGGCGTGCGCGGGTTACCCACCACGCCCGCATACCGCCCGCGGAACTGGGTGGGGGTACCCAGCAGCCCCGGAGCGACGAGGCTGATCATCTCGTACAGGTCCTGCAGCGTGTTCTCCACCGGGGTCGCAGTGAGCAGCAGCAGGTAGCGCGTGCGCAGGGCGCGAGCCAGCCGGCCGGACGCGCTGCGCGGGCTGCGCAGCCGATGCGCCTCGTCCGCGATGACCACATCCCACTGGCCGCCGGTCAGCGCGCGCTTCAGCGGGTCGCGGCGGGCGGCGGCAATGGAGGCAAGCACCACCGGACGATCCAATGTGGACTTCCAGCCGGCGCCCTGAGCCACTGCCGTGGGCAGGCCGAACTTTCGCTCCAACTCCTCCCGCCACTGTTCGACCAGACCGGCCGGAGTGATGACGAGGGCCCGGTCTGCCAGCCCACGCAGCCGCAGCTCGGACAGGATCAGGCCGGCCTCGATGGTCTTGCCCAGCCCGACCTCATCAGCGAGGATTGCCCGGCCCCGCATCTGGCGCAGCACCGTCCGGACGGTCTGCAGCTGGTAGTCGAAAGGGGCGAAGGCCAGGTACGGCAGGCACAGGAACGTGTCGAAGCCCGGCCGGCTCCACACCTCGGCGGCCTTGTCGACCAGCGCGGAGACCCGCGGATCGGCTGCCTGCAGCCGAGTCAGCCGGGACAGCAGGCCGGCGAACGAATCCGGGACATCGTAGTCGGCGGCAACCGCTGCCTCCGACGCGACTGTGCTCATCTGCTCGCCTCCGCGCTCACTGCGCTCCCCGGCCCTGGCGGGCCGGCGGTGCTCGCTCGCTGTCGGCTCGCGGTACTCATCACCCTCACCTTCGCTATAGGCCCGGCGACCCACCGGACCGGCAGCCCCGCATGCCCAGACCCCCGCGGGGCCAGACCGCACCAGACCTGAACCGGCCGCCGGGCGACCAGTCCGGCGGATCCTCTCAGACGCCAGCCCGCGAGTGCAGGAGCGACAGGCCGACACCTGCCTGGCAGCTGACACCCTGCACCGAGGCGCCACCCCGCTAACCGCTAACCGCGGCCACGTCGAGACACAGCAGGCTGCGGCGGCGCCGGCTCAGCCAACGGCCGCCCCAGGGTCGGACAGCAGCACCGACGGCAGCCGGCAGCCGGACATCAACGACTGCTTGGAGCCGGCTCTGGACTCAGGCGTCGCTGCTGGTACAGGGCGTGGGCGTACTGGTCGATACGGCCCTCGGACACGTTCACTACCCCTACGGGCCGGCCGGATGGCAACATCTACGGCCCGCTCCTCTGCGTCGTAGGTCATCTCCAGCCGCAGCGCCTCGTACAGTTGCTCCAGTCGCTCGGGGTCGGCCTCGTTGAGGGCGCCGCCGACGTCGCCGAGCGAGTCGATCATGGCGTAGACCTCGGCCGGGGTCAGCGCGTCGGGCGCGGGCGTTCCGTCCAGCTCGGCCCGCGCGGCGGCGCGCTGCGCCTGCGCGACGTTCATGGCCTCCACGAGCGCGGCCGGGTCGATGCCGGCCTCGATGGCTGCCCGGAAGCGCCGTAGCCGGGCCTCGGCGTCCTTGAGGCGCGTCTTGGCGGCCTCCTGGGGGCTCGGTGCGCCGCCGGTCGAGCCCTGCGAGGCGACGAGCGCGGCGACGGTCCGGCCGACGTTGTCCCGGTCGAACAGTCCGCCGATCCAGGCGTTGAGTGGGTCGAGCACCGCAACCTCCGGCAGGTAGACGTTCTTGGGATGCCCGTGCAGAGCGGCCGAACCGGGCACCATGCTCCGTGCCGCGCACCGGTAGTAGGTCCGGCTCTGGCGCGGTGTGCCTTCCATCCGCCTGGTGCAGTACCCGCACCGGACGCGTCCCCGCAACGGGTACGGTCGTTTGGTCGCCTTCGGTCCGCGTTCCAGCTTGCGGCAAGCTGCCAATCCACCGGCCGCGCGAGAACGGCGCAGCAGTTGGACCTCTGTGAATTCCTCCACCGGAACGATTGCTGGGTGCGCGGGTTGCCGGGAGCGTACGATCCGGTCTGGATTCGAGCGGCGGAATCGGATCACGTGTCCGGCGGCTACGTCGTCGGGGTCGAGGAGCGTTTCTTGTTTGGTCCAGCGGCCGAAGAATGCGTATCCGGTGTATCGCGGGTTCTCCAGAATGGCGCGGATGGTGCTGCCCTGCCAGCCGTCGGCCAACCGGTGTCGGTTCTATTCCGGCCGGTTTGCGGATGGGCACTGGATGCCGTCGCGGTTGAGTCCGTTGGCAATGGCGCGATCCCCGCTGCCGTCCAGATACTCGGCGAAGATCCGCCGGACGATGTCCGCGGCGGCGCCGTCGAGGGCGAGTATCCGCAGCCGGTACCCCTCGGCGGCCTTGCGTGGGTTTGGGTGCGGCCCGCCGTCGACGACCCGATAGCCGTGGGGCGCCCGGCCGCCCTGGTGGCGTCCCTCGTTGATCACCTGGGTGTCCATCGCTGCCCGCACCCTGGCCTGGACGCGGCCTGGACGAGTCCCAGACCGCAACCCAGACCCCATTTTCACGCCTACGAGGCGTCACCGGAAGGGACAGGGGGACTAACCCGCGACCGGCACCCGTTCCCGCAAGAGCGTTTCGCCGCCACACACCCAGGATAGGAGCCCAGTGCGTTAACGCGCACGCTGAGATCTGTGCGGGTGGCCGCCCGCAAGGCGGTCCCTACCGCGACCCGAGTTCCGTCTTGTCGGCCGGTCCGGCGGAGAGCGGCATACCCACCCCTGATCGACTCCGCGAGTACGGCAGTACAATGCTGACCGGCTGACTGCCGGTCAGAGGGTCGCGACCTGTCGCACCAGTTCTACGGCGGCGGCTGGATCGAGGTAGATCTGCCAGCCCGGCACCCGCACCACCTGCCAGCCGAGCCGTCGTAGGTTTTCGTCCCGGATAGCGGATTGGCGCTGTTTCCGGCCGCGCGGGTCGCCGTTGGGGTACTCGTCCACTTCGATGTTGATCCGTTCGCCATCGGGCGCGGTCATGGCGATGGCCAGCAAGTATCCCTCGTCGACCTCGCCGAGAATAGCTGGCAGGCCGACGGCGACCAACGCGGCATGCAAAAGTCCGACTGCCTCGCTGGTGGTCAGGTCCTGGTGGTCAGCTTGCCCGGTTGCCGCCGCGGCGAGGCCGAGCAGGGTGGCCGCCTTGGCGTGCCGCAGCTCGGCGCGGTTGCCGAACACCACCAGGTGTCTTCTGGCTCGGCTGACCGCGACGTTGATCAGGTTCCGTTCCCCCTCCAACCACGCGATCGTTCCTGGCAGCGCGCCGGGCGCGATGACGGTGGAGAACAGGATGGTGTCGCACTCACCGCCCTGGAAGGTGTGCGCAGTGCCGATTCGAGGAGCGTCGAACGTAGCCCCACCGCGCTGCCTGAGCAGCTTGCGAATCGTTGCCGCCTGAGCGCGGAACGGCGTGACCACCCCTACCCGTGCCGGCGGCAGGCCCGACGCCAGCAGCCATTCGACCACGGCCAGGGCCTCGGCCTCGTTGATTGCACTACCGGTCGGTCCCCGCTCGGTGCGGCCGTCCACGTCCCGCCATTCCAGTCCTTGTGCGGGACTGTCCGTTCGGTCTACCGCGGTGAGCACGGTGAGCCGGTTGTCATAGAATTGTGCGTTGCAGAACCGGATGATCTCCGGATGGCAGCGGTAGTGCTCGTCCAGCAGTAGCGGCTCGGGGCGGAACCGGGCGGCGAACGCGGTGAATGCGGAGTCCTCGCCGTAGGTGTGGTGAGCCGCGGCCAGTGCCTCGTGCGTGGCGCCGGCGGCCGCGGCCAAGGCCCGCAGTTCCTCAGCGTGCGCGGTGACCACCGGGGACAGCTGTTTCGGATCGCCAACGATCACTAAACGGCGGGCCCGGTAGGCCAGCGGCAGGACCTGCGCGAGGTTGCACTGGCTGGCCTCGTCGATCACCACGAGGTCGATGACGCCAGCCCTGCAGTCGAAGTTCGGCCTGGTCGACAGCGCGCTGGTGGCCCATCCCTTGATGTGGACCATGACTCGCGCGAGCGCCTCGCGGCGCGGCAGGTCCTCAGCGAGCGCCTCGGCCAGCTCGAGCATGGCCGAGCGGCCCGACGCGATGCCGTCGCGGATCCGGTTGCACACCGCGGCCACCGACGCGGCCCGCCACTGTTTGCTCATCTGGCCGAACTCCTCGAGCAGGTTGTGCGGCGTGGACCGCAGAAAGTGGGCCAGGTTCCGCTCGGTCTGCTCGACCGCAGCCTCTGCGTCGGCCCAAGCCAAGATGTCAGGGGCGGTCGCGGCTGGGTTGGTGATCCCCGCCAGGTCGAGCAGACGCCGGGTGCGCCGCCGACGCAGCCACCGCCACCAGGTGCGCTCCGCCCGCACAGCCCGCGACCGGAGCGCGACCGATGACATGGTTAGGCGTGGCGGCTTGTCATCGCCCCAGAGCCAGGACCTGGTCTGCGCACGCTGTCGGGCGGCGTCGAGCAGCAGATGAGCCACCTCCGCGCGCTGCTGCAACAGGTGCGCGGTCCGGTGCCGGACATGCGCGGTCTTCGTCAGTGCGGCCCCGGCCGGATCGGCCGAGCGCTTGGCCGCGGTCGCGACCACCTGACGGAGCCGGGAGCTCAGTTGCTGGCGCTTCTCGGCGTTGCCGGTGCGTAGCACGAGAGTCTCGTCAACAGTGCCGGCCTTGTTGTCGATCACATCGTCAACCGGGGTGTTGTTGGTGGAGGACAGCAGCGCGGTCTCGCCACGTAGCCAGGCGTCGGCCATGATCGCCGTGACGGTCTGGCTCTTGCCGGTTCCGGGCGGTCCGGTGATCACCGTCAGCGGCGTGGTAGCCGCGGTGGCCAGGGCGATCTCCTGGGCGTCGTTGAGGGTCAATACCGACGATGCCGCAAGCGCAGGCGGCGGTACGGGCGCGTCCTCGAACAGGAACCGGGCGGCGCTGGCCCGCCAATCCGTCGCCGTGACCATCCACTCGAGATCCTTGACCAGATTGCGCGTCGCGGCATCCAGGGTGCCCTTGAAAGCCATGACCAGGTTGAACACGCCGGCCTCTTGCGGCCGCCACGGATCACCCAGGCTGGCGGGAGCGATCAGTCCAGTCGGATCGAGCGTGGAGAGCGGGACACCGAGCGCGGTAAGCAGCTCGTCGGCTACAGCCGTCACCGCGGTGGCCTGGCCGAAGCCTACCAATCGGCCGGCGATGATGGCCGCGGCCGCCCGCAAGGCCTCCGGCGGGAACCACTTCATACCAAGCAGGCCCATGTTGACCTGGGGTAGCTCCTCGGCCACCGGCACCGTCGCCTCATCGAGGTCGGGTTCGTCGAGCCGGCGGACGAACAGCGGTGCCACGAAGGGCACACGGCGCTCGTCGCGCACGACCACCATCGGCCAGCCGTAGAACACGCCTTCCAGCGGTTCCAGGCCGACAAACAGCCGCTGCAACTCGGGCAGCAGCGGCAGGGTGAGATCGTTGCCGCACAGCACGGTCTCCGCCGGCAGCGGCAGCACCGACCAGCTGGCGCGATCCTTCAGAGGTACCGGCGCGACCAGCGACTCGCGCAGCACGCAGGACAGCAGGTACTCAACCAGTGTGGACCAGGCCGACTTCGGGGCCGGGGCGCGATCGAGAACCCGACCTCGGTGTTGTCCCGGCCGTTCGATTGCGGGTGCCGCCGAACCAGCAGGCACGGCGCCGCAGACCAGGCACACAATGTCCCAGCTGCCACTCGCCAGCCGTTTTCCGAAAACCTCGACACCCTGCGGGAGCTCCTTGCCGCATCGACTGCAGTGATTGTGACGCTGCGAGGGAAAGCGGCGATAGTCCATCGTGCGTATTCTCCGAACGCTCGGTGTGTCTCCGATGCGACGTAACCCCAAGAGATGCCGGTCGATACTCAGACGAGGCAGCCCAGCCGACCTCTGACGACAACATTCGTGGTGCAACGTGCGTCACTTGGCCACGCATGGTATCGACAGCACGGCAGCCGCCCCTCCCCGACCGAGGCGGTCTACCGATGCGACGACAGAGACACGGCCGCCGGCATCGCACCCCCGACAGCGGTACGCCCAGCACCGAGCCCAGACCTGGCGCGCCACCACCGCGGGCTGCCAGTGCACCCCGCCCGACCGACGTGTGCCGGCAGCGCATGTGCTCGCCGATGCGCAGCACGCGGCGTCGGCCGTGCTGACCCGCCCGCTGCTCGGCCAGCTACAGCCAGGTCGCGCGGGCCTTGACCGGGTCGTCGCTGACCGACAGGTCTCACGGCCGACCCGCTGGCCGTGCCTGTTGGTCCCGCCGGCTGCTCGTTCCGATGCCAGGGGCCCGGCGGTCAGGTAGCGCCGCGCCCTCGGCGTCGAGATCCTTGGCGGTCCAGTACGGACGCTTCGCCCGGTTACAGGTCCACGAAGATCGCCGCGCCACGCGGCGCGGTCCGTCCGCCGCAGCCCTCGATGACCTGCCGGCCCTGAAGGTCCTACGGCGTGGCTTCGGGTGCGGTGAACAGGTGCCACCATCCCAGCGGTGTCGCGGCTGGGGCCGCGGTGGAATCAGTAAAGATGCTGCCCAATACCAACCGCGGTCTGGGCAGCTCCGCGACCGCGTCGCGGCCCCCGTGGCGTGGCCGCAACATCGGCGTCGTGGCGCGGCCCGCCGGCGGCCAGCGGCTGGTCGGCGTTGGAGACGTGGCTGTCGCCGTTGAACATGTACACGGGGCCGGTGAACGCCGCGGCCCCGGCCCCTGCTCCCGGCGGATGTTTTCCGGGCTGCTCTGGCCGGCCTGGGACAGCACCGGCGCGGCGTGCTGGCCGAGGGTCGAGATCGTCCTCCGTTTCGCCCGGGATGTCCACCCCGCACCCTGCTGACCGACGCGGCTGGCAGGACCGCCGCCAGCTACTCCGGCGGCATGCGGCGCCGGCTGGACCTGGCGATGAGCCTGGTCGGCGAGCCGCGGATCATCTTCCTGGATGAGCCGACCACCGGCCTGGACCCGCGCAGCCGCCGCACGATGTGGCAGATCATCCGCGACCTCGTCGGCGGCGGCGTGATGATCTTCCTCACCACGCAGTACCTGGAGGAGGCCGACGAGCTCGCCGACCGGATCGCGGTGCTCGACCACGGGCGGCTGGTCGCCGAGGGCACCGCGGCCGAGCTCAAGCGGCAGGTGCCGGGCGGCCATGTCCAGCTGCGGTTCGCCGACCCGGGCAGCCTCCAGGCGGCCGCCGGCATGCTCGGCGGCGAGGCGGTGCGCGATGAGGAGGCGCTGACCCTGCAGGTGCCCGGCGAGGCGGGTCCGCGCGGGCTGCGCCGGCTGCTGGACCGGCTGGACAGCGCGGGCGTCGAGCCCGAGGAGCTGTCGGTGCACACCCCCGACCTCGACGACGTCTTCCTCGCCCTCACCGGCCGTACCGACACCCTGGAGGTGACCGCGCGATGACCGCCGTGGCCCACACCCTGACCGACTCCGCGACGATGGTCCGGCGCAGCCTGCGGCACCTGCTGCGCTACCCGTCGCTGACCGTGCAGCTGGCCGTCATGCCCGTGTTGTTCCTGCTGCTGTTCGTCTACGTCTTCGGCGGCACGCTCGGCGACGGTCTCGGCGGGGCGGCGGGCGCGCTGTCCGGCCGCGCCGCATACGTCAACTACGTGACGCCGGGGCTCATCCTGATGACCGTGGGCCTCGCCGGCACCGGCACCGGCATCGTGATCGCCAAGGACATGACCGAAGGGATCATCGCCCGGTTCCGCACGATGGCGATCGCCCGGGTGTCGGTGCTCACCGGCCACGTCGTCGGCAGCCTGGTGCAGGCTTTGGTCGGCATGGCCCTGGTCATCGGCGTGGCGCTGCTGGTCGGCTTCCGGCCCACCGCGACCCCGGTGGAGTGGGTGGCCGCGGCCGGCGTGCTCGCGATGATCACGTTCGCTCTTATCTGGCTGTGCGCCGCGCTCGGCCTGGCGGCCAAGACCGTCGAGTCGGCGAGCAACACACCGATGCCGCTGACGCTCCTGCCGTTCCTCGGCAGCGGGTTCGTGCCGACCGACTCGATGCCACCCGCGCTGCGTGCCTTCGCCGAGTACCAGCCGTTCACCCCGTTCATCGAGACCGTGCGCGGGCTGCTGATGGGCACCCGGATCGGCGGCAGCGGCCTGCAGACACTCGCCTGGTGCGCCGGCATCACGCTGGTCGGCTACCTGTGGGCGCGCAAGCTCTACAACCGCGACCCCGAGGCGGCGGCCTAAGGCCGGTGGCGCAGCGCGGCGAGGGCGGCGGCCCGCAGCTGGTCGGTGGTCAGGTCGGCGTAGGACGAGACAGCCTCGGCGTACGCCGGCCTGCCGGGCGTGCTCGGCGGCCTGCCCGGCGTGCTCGGCGGACATGGTCGGCTGGAACTGCGCAGGTACCGGAACCGCTCGGCCAGCGCGGCCAGCCGGACCCCGGACCGCCGGGCGTGTTCCTCGCCGGTGCGCTCGGCGGGCGCAGGTCGTAGCTGTTGTGACATTGCGGCAGGTGAGCGCTGGGGGGACGCTACGAGCAGGTGGGTCTCACGTGCTGAGTAGCCCCCTGATCGCCCGGGAATCCTGCGGGGGGAACTGCCCCGCCGGGGGATCCCGTGCCATGGGAAGGGTCACGAAGTGTTACGACGACGGCTGGGAGTCGCGCTGGCCGCGGCGGTGCCTTTGCTCGCCTTCTTGTCGCCGGCGGCGCCCGCCGCGGCAAGCCCGCCCGGGGTGTCGGTGTTCCTGACCGATCTCGGCGCCCAGACCTACCTCGCGGGCCAGCCGGGGGTGTCCTGGCAGACCGGGCAGCCCCCGAGCGGACCGACGATCACCGTCGACACCCGGCGGCAGTACCAGGAAATCACGGGCTTCGGCGCGTCGTTCACCGACTCCTCCGCCTGGCTGGTCGGCACCAGGCTCGACAGCGACCAGCGCGACGCGGTCATGCGTGACCTGTTCAGCCAGAAGGGCATCGGCCTGAGCTTCCTGCGCCAGCCGATGGGCGCCAGCGACTTCGCGGTGAACGGGAACTACTCCTACGACGACATGCCGGCCGGGCAGACCGACCCGACGCTCGCCCACTTCTCCATCGACCACGACCGGTCCTACATCATCCCGCTGCTCGTCCAGGCCGGCCGGCTGAACCCGCAGCTGACCGTGATGGCGACGCCGTGGAGCCCGCCGGCATGGATGAAGACCACCGGCTCGATGATCGGCGGGACGCTGCGGCCGGATGCCTACCAGCCGCTGGCCGACTACTTCACGAAGTTCCTCGAGGGGTACGCCGCGGCCGGGGTGCCGGTCCGCTACGTCACCCCCCAGAACGAGCCGCTCTTCCAGCCCGGCGGCTACCCGGGAATGGGGTTCAGCGCCGAGCAGGAAGACAACCTGATCAAGAACTACCTCGGTCCCGAGCTGCGCGACCACAAGCTGCGCACCGGGATCCTGGGCTACGACCACAACTGGGACGTCATCAGCTACCCGGAGACCATGTACGCCGACCCGGCCGCGTCGCCGTACACCGCCGGCACCGCCTGGCACTGCTACGGCGGCGACGTCGCGACCCAGGCCACCTCGCACAACAACTACCCCAACAAGCCCGCCTTCCACACCGAGTGCTCCGGCGGAGAATGGGAAGGCGACGCGCAGGCCGCCTTCGCCTCCGGGCTGGGCCTGGTCATCCACACCACCCGCGACTGGGCGCAGGGCACCATCCGCTGGAACATGGCCCTGGACCAGAACAACGGCCCGACCAACGGCGGCTGCGGGACCTGCCGCGGGGTGGTCACCGTCGCGCAGGACGCCGCCGGCCACTGGACCTACACGAAGACCGCCGACTACTGGGCGCTCGGGCAAGCCAGCAAGTTCGTGCGTCCGGGCGCCCACCGGGTCGCCTCCAACACCCTCGGCGCCGGGAACGTGCAGGACGTCGCGTTCGTCAACCCAGACGGCTCCACCGCGCTGGTCGCGTTCAACTCCGGCACCGGCCCGAGGACGTTCCAGGTCCGGTGGGGCGAGAAGTGGTTCGGCTACACCCTGGCCGGCGGGGCGGCGACGACGTTCACCTGGACCGGTACCGAGCACGGCACGGTCGACCCGGCCGCGATCGGCTCGGTCGACATCCCGTTCGTCAACCCGGACCGGACCCAGGCGCTGGTCAGCGTGGACAGCGGGCAACTGGCAGCGGAGAGCCAGGTGCGGGTCGGCGGCCAGTGGCTGGGCTACACGCTGCCGACCGGGGCGTCGCTCACCCCGCCGACCACCGAGGTGACGCTGCCCCGCAGCGGGTGGACCGTGTCGGCGGCCAGCGACTCGGGCGAGCTCGCGAGCAACGCGATCGACGGCGACCCGGCCACCCGGTGGAGCACCGGCTACGGCATGCAGCCCGGCGACACGTTCCAGATTGACCTCGGCTCCCAGCAGACGTTCAACCAGATCGTCCTGGACACCAGCGGCAGCCCCGGAGACTTCGTCCGGCAGTACCAGGTCTCGGTGTCCGACGACGGCGTCAACTGGAGTCAGCCGATCGCGACCGGCCCGGGCAGCACGGTGACCAGGATCCTGTTCCCGCAGGTCAGCGGGCGCTTCATCAAGATCGTGAACCAGGGCAGCGCGGGCAGCTGGTGGTCGATCCACGAGCTGAACGTGCTCGCCCCCGGCGGGCCGGCCGGCACGCCGCCGCCCTCCGACAGCGGCGTCCAGCGCGAGACAGCCGTACTGCCCGACGGCACCCAACTGCTCGTCGCGTACAACTCCGGCCGGTCCGTCGCGACCTTCGACCTGCCGTGGGCAGACACCACCAACACCTACCGGCTGCCGGCCGGCGCGGCAGCGATCTTCACGACCCGCCAGGGGTAAACCGATCTACGCGTCTACGGCTGAGCCGCAGCGCACCGGAGGTAAACAGCATGACCGCTCCCCCCTTCAGTCACCCTTGGTTCGGCCGATCCCGCCCAGCAGCGCTCACCGCTCTCGTGGCAGCGGCCGCCCTGGTCACCGCCTTCACGGTGCCAGCGGCGGCGGCTTCTGCCGCCAGCAAGGGTGGCGAGACCGTGGCGCCGGCGCAGGGGCTCCCCTATGAGGACGCCAGGCTCCCAGTCACCGAACGGGTCGCTGACCTGCTGGCTCGGATGACGCTGGCGGAGAAGGTCGGCCAGATGACGCAGACCGAGCGCTACCAGGTCTTCGACGACGCGACCCCCATCACCACCTGGCACCTGGGCGGCATCCTGTCCGGCGGTGGATCCACGCCGAGCCAGAACACCCCGACGGCGTGGGCCGACATGGTCGACCGCTTCCAGCAGGCGGCATTGGCTACTCGCTTGCGCATTCCGCTGCTGTACGGCATCGACTCCGTGCACGGAGACGGCAACATGTACGGGGCCACCGTCTTCCCCCACAACATCGGCTTGGGCGCTACCCGCGACCCGGCCCTGGTCCGTGAGGTCGAGCACGTCACCGCGTCAGAGACCCGCGCCACCGGACCCCAATGGACCTTCGCGCCGTGCATCTGTGCCCCGCAAGACGATCGGTGGGGTCGCACCTATGAGGGCTTCGGTGAGGACCCGAAGCTGGTCATCGAGATGGAGTCGGCCATCGACGGATTCCAGGGACCACCCGGCCATCTCGCTGATCGCGACCGGGTGCTAGCGACCGCGAAGCACTTCGCCGGCGACGGCGACACGACATACGGCACCGCCAGCGGCGACTACAAGATCGACCAGGGCATCGCGATCACCAACCGTCAGGACTTCTGGCGGACGTCGCTGCAGCAGTATCTGCCGGCCGTCCAGCAGCATGATGTCGGGAGCGTGATGCCGTCGTACTCCAGCGTCGACTGGACCGAGGACGGCGTCGGCAACCCGATCAAGATGCACGGCAACACGGAGCTCCTCACCGACGTCCTCAAGGGGTCGATGAACTTCGACGGCTTCGTGATCAGCGACTGGGAGGGCATCCACCAGCTACCCGGTGACTGGCCGACCCAGGTTCGTACCGGGGTCAACGCCGGGATTGACATGATGATGGAGCCCAACGCGTACCAGAGCTTCGAAACGACGTTGACCGACGAGGTCAACGCGGGTCGAGTCCCCATGAGCCGCATCGACGACGCGGTCAGCCGGATCCTGACCAAGAAATTCGAACTTGGCCTCTTCGAGCACCCCTACACCGACCGGACCGACCTGCCCGCCATCGGCGGCCCCGCCCACCGGGCCGTCGCCCGCAAGGCCGTCGCGGAGTCGCAGGTGCTACTCAAGAACGCCCGGCAGGCGCTGCCGATCAGCACACAGGGGCGCATCTATGTCGCCGGCAGCAACGCCGACAACATCGGCAACCAGGCCGGCGGATGGACGCTGACCTGGCAGGGTGGATCCACCACCAACATTCCGGGCAGCACAATCCTCAGCGGCATCCGGCAGGCCGCCGGACACGCGAGCGTGACCTACAGTCCCGACGCCAGCACACCCGTCCAGAAGGGCGCCTTCGGCATCGTCGTGGTCGGGGAAACACCCTACTCCGAGGGATTCGGAGACGTCGGCGGTCCGCGCTGGGGCTATGACCCCGGCGACAACGGGGTGCTCCGCCCGGTCAAGGACATGCAACTCTCCGCTGCCGACAAGGCTGCCGTGGACAAGGTCTGTTCCGCCGCCGCCAAATGCGTGGTTGTCGTGGTCTCCGGTCGGCCCCTGATCATCGACCCCGAGCAGCTGTCCGAGATCGACGGGCTCGTCGCGGCCTGGCTGCCAGGCAGCGAGGGGGCCGGGGTCGCCGACACCCTCTTCGGGAAAGTGCCCTTCAGCGGGAAGCTCCCCGTGACCTGGCCGCGCACCCTCGCACAGGAACCGATCAACATCGGCGACACCAACTACCACCCGCTCTACCCATACGGATTCGGACTCACCACGAAGTAACCATCACCCGGCCATTGGGTCCGATCGAGGCTACCCCGATCGGACCCAACTGCCGCTGGTGCTCCCAAGCTCCGCAGCAGTTTCGGTTGGTTCAGGAGGAAAGCGTCAGGCGTCTGGACGCGGTCGAGAAGTGCCGTGAACGGTGCTGGAAGAAGGATTGGGTGCTCGATCTGGATGTCGCCCAGTTCTTCGACTCCGTGGATCACGACCTCATGGTCAGGACCGCGCCTCACGGTCTGGTTCCAGCAGATGGACGCGCCGCGGCCGCACCGCAACCGCATCCACTTCGACGTGTCCGTCTCACAGGACCAGGCCGAGGCCCGCATCAAGGCCACCCTCGCCGCCGGCGGCACCCTGGTCTCCGACGAGGCCGCCCCGTCGCGCCGTCGCGCGGCCGGCGGCACGGGCGGATGGTCTTCCGGCCGGTCAGGCTGCCTGAGTGGTCGAGCGGCGGTCACGGGTATGGGGATGCCGGTCCGCTCCGATGACCCCAGCAAGTCCTCCGGCACGTTGTACCGGGTATGCACCTACGCCACGAACACCCCTCCCGCAGGCTCAGCTCACCCCGGCGACCCACCGGCGCCTGCCACGGCCCCCGGGAGCGCGTGTTCGACCAACTCCACCTGGGGGATCCAATTGCTCGACCGAAAGACCTACCGTAGGTTAATGGTCCGTCCCGTCATGAAGAATGGCGTCGGATGAAAATCCCGGATGAATTCTTCAGGTGTCCGTTTCCGGTGCGGGTAAGCCCAGACATCGAGTTAGCCAGACGACAGGGTTTCGAAGGGCTGAGCCAGTTCGGTATCGCTCGTTCCGAGCACAGAGCGCGGCTCGTGGACGCGTGGCGGTCCGATGACCTGATGGCGCGCACGTACCCGCTGTCGCGCGGCGAGGACCTGGTTCTGATGACCAATTTCATGAACCTGACGTTCGACTTCGACGATTTGTTCGACGCTGAACTCGGCAGGCGACCGGACCTCGCGGCCGAGGCCATCAAGCCGGTGATCGAGGTCTTCGAGCACCCACCAGGCTGGTCGAGCCCGGATGCGGGCATGCTGGTCACCAGCTTCTCCGAACTATGGCGCAGCCTGGCCGAACCTATGTCACAGGAATGGCGTGCCAGATTTGCGCGGCATTTTACCGACTATGTCAGGATGTACGTCTGGGAGTCGTCCAACAGAGCGGCCGATCGGATTCCCGACCTGGCTTCCTATGTGCCCGCACGCAAGAAGACCAGCGCGGTCGGACCATTCGTTATGCTCGCGGAACGCGCACACCGGTTGGAAACGCCTCCAGCGATCTGGACGTCACCGGAATTCGTGGAGATGCTAGACATCACCATCGACCATGTCGCGTGGACAAACGACGTCTACGCATTGGAACGCGAGCAGTCCCGACACGACGTCCACAACCTGGTCCTCAGCATCATGAAGGACACCGGCTGTGACAGCGCCGATGCAATCGACCGGTCCGCAGTGATGGTCGCCGAACTCATCGACAGATACCTCGAACTCCGGGTGCGGATCCCCGCTGTCTGCGACCGGTTGGCGCTTGACATGGACGAGCGGATGGCCGTCGACAGGTTCGTGGACTCCGGGATGGAAAGCTGGATGAGCGGCAACATCGACTGGACCGTCAACTGCACTCAACGGTACCAGCAGACCGGAGACCGATCGCTCAGCGCGCAGGTGACCACTAGCTGAACGCAGCAGGCCGATCCACCGCCGTCTCTGCTCAACCGAGGCAGTCCAGATCGGGAAGACGCGAGCTGCCAACGGGCTCGTAGACGGATCGCCTCGGCACCGCGCAGCACACCCCCACCTCGCGGGCGAACCGCCGCATCGTCGCGGCGAAGGCGTCGGTGATCGCAGCCAGCGGAGCCGTGGAGGCGACCGGCAGCCCGAGCTGACGGTGCACATACCCCACCAGCCCGGCCGCGTACTGCAACTGCGGCACGTACACGTTCAGGTACATCCGATCGATGCACTCCACCTCGAAGACGACATGATCGGTAAGGACATCGGCCACCGTGCGCGGTAGCGTCATCACGGGCTCCGGTCGGACGGGGGCCCTCGGGCCAACCAACCGCTCCACGCGGTTCATACACCGGACCGGCCAGCCGGTCACGGTCTACATCCGCCGACCGGAACCCCCCACACACCCCAACCCAGCCACGGCATGCCTCGTCGGGCTGGGGCGAAGCCCCGTTAGGAGTGTCGATGCCTCGCCTCATGGGAACGGCCATAGCACTGCTCGCCGCGTTGGGGGGCGTGTGTCTCTGGGTGTTGCTGACTGCCATCGGCCCTCAACTCGGTCGCGACTCCTTGGTGATTCCTGGCGTAGTGTGCGCCGTGATGTTGGGTCTCGCTTATGTGGAGCGTTAGTTCGATCGCGGACGACCGACGGATTGATCGCCTCGACCAAGGGCGGCAGGATCGACACCTGCCTCGATGGCCGGCCTGGACCTGGCGCCTCCCGCTCTGGCCGGGCTCGCCGACTCGGCGAGCTGTCGCCTGCACACGGCTGGCGTGTCGCTCTACAGACTGAGCCGTGTGGTTAGTGTGCACACGTCCCCCCCTCGGACACTTGATCATGGTCCTGACCTGCGGCTTTACCGTGTGGGTCCAAGTCTCTGGCGCTCCGCTTTGCCGGCTTGACCGAGCGGTCGAAGAGGCCTGAGAGCGGTCACCGTCTGAACCCCGTCGCCTGCCACTACAGTCTCGCGGGGGAAGGAACATGGCGAGCGTGAGCGGGGGACACATGGCGAAGGTGGCACGGGACCGACTGGCGCGGCTGCTCGGCGATGCCGGGCCGGCCGGGTCGTTCGGTGCTCAGATGCTGGCACCGGCGCATTTGCTCCAGCTCGAGGTGTCCGGCGTCGGACCCGTGAGCCTTCCGGTCCGCGCGCCCCTGGCGAAGAAGCTGATCACGGTGGCGCGGTCAGCGATGTTCGGGCGAAGGGAGAA
>WNGB01004012.1_pt1 | contig 24004 bp, 10 predicted proteins | sample 5400681 | NCBI WGS metagenome assembly WNGB01 (sample SAMN13153367, study PRJNA577476) | soil metagenome | isolation source: 115 cm soil or saprolite under grassland replicate 2 | place: USA:California | collected 2016-06-15
TGATCCTGCTGGGCGCGCTGCATCCGGCGATCGCCCAGATGCTCGGCCTGTACTGGGCGGACCTGACCGCCGTCCCCGGCCAGGCCTACGACTACCTGCTGGTGGCCAACCGCGATGGGCGGATCGGCCGCACCCCCCAGCGGGTGATCAACCGGGTCGAGCATGGCCTCGGCGACCTGGACGCCTACATTGTCTTCAACAAGCAGGTGGCACCGGCACCCCCGCTGGCCCCGCCGGACGACGTGCGGGTGTTCGCCCTCTCGGCGGGCGCCGCCTGGGCCGAGGACGCCGCCGCCCAGGCCGCCAGCGACGTGGCCAGCCTGCGCCTACGGGAGCCCGTGAGCGACCGGGGAGTCCTGCTGCCAGGGCAGTACCACATGTGGCGCGCCGGCCTCGGCAGCGGGGAGCAGCCAACCGTGCCGACCGACGCGGACTACCAGCTCGTCACGAACAACGGGCCGGTGCTGCTGGCACGGCCGCAGCTCGCGCCCCAGGAGCGCCCCACGCTGCCGCCCGACTGGCTCCCTGCCCGATGCAGGTCATCGACGGCCGGCTTCCCGAGGGCTGGTACGGCTACCGGCTGACCGGCATCGACCTGTTCGGGCGCCACAGCCCAAAGAGCGCCGCGGCGGCATGGTGGCAGTGGGCACCGCCGCCGGACCCGCACCCCTGGTACTACCGGGACCCGCCGGGCGGGGAACTGAAGCTCCACCCCTCCGCGATACGCCTGCTGGATACCGAGGGGCCACCGGCCCCGACGGGCACCGAGGCCTACGCCCTGGACCCGCTCAACCCACCATGTTGCAGGACGGCGCCCACGCCGACTGGCGGACCTCGGTAAGCCCAGCGCAGCGCGACGATCCGGACCTGATCGGCCTGCGGGTGCGCTGGCGGTGGACGCACGCCCACATGCGCCAGGCGCCCGATAGCCGCGAGTTCCGCATCTATTGTCAGCCCGGCCACCTCAATGCGTCGGCTGGGCGCATCCGCGCCGTGTCGGTGGTCGCCAGCACCGAGAGCCTGATCGAGACCAATCTGGAAAACCGGCACGACGCGGACGCCTACGCTGGCGCGTGGCTGCAGGTCGGCGGGGATCGCTTCGCGATCCTGGGCCACGTCACTTCGAGTACGGCAGCCGGAGGAGGTCGCTGTCACGCAAGCCGTGCTGGACATAGAGTTCGTCCCTGAGGAGTTCGACCATCGAGTTCGCTTCCTGGGTCGTGAAGTGCGGGTTGTTGCCAATCGCGTCCCGCATGATGTTGAAGTACTCGCCGACGGCGATCGTGCTCTCGCCGGTGGTACGCGCCATATCGCGGAAGACCCTCTTCCAGTGGTCGTCGAATCCCCGGTGGGCGACGACGTCGAGGATCCGCGTCAGCGCCGCTCGCGGGTCGTAGCCGGCCACCGTTCTCATCGCCGATCGAGCCGAGATGTGCGCAGCCTGACCGGAGATGCCTCGCTCGGCCCGAGCGGCGCTCGATTGCGCGTAGCTCGTCAGGTCGTCCAGATGCGCGCCCGACGCATGCAGGTCACCCTGATCAATCCGGCTCATTGCCTCGTCGAAGTACTCGTCGGGGATCTGGGAGCTGTTGGGCTCGGTGGACGCGCTGGACGAACTGCTCGAGCTGCCGCCTTCACTGCTGCTCGAACTGCTCGAGGACTCGCCGCCGCCGCTGGACGACATCATCATCGTATGGGCGGCGCGGACTCCGTTCGAAGCCAACTGGGCGGCTCGAACATGATCAACGATCCGCGGTGTCTCGGTGGCCGCCGTGACCACGGCTCGCTCCTCCCTCGACATCGCTCCTGCTGTCGCCAGGACTCGCTCGGTCCTCGTCACGGCGGCCACCGCGCGAGGACCACTCGTCATTGGACCCGTCGGGCTCACGAAACCAAGCGCCATGCTCGTACCGCTGCCGAGTGCCTCGGCATTCTGCCGGCTCATCCCGGCTGCCTCGGCCGTGATGGCCACGGTCGTCTCGATCGCACCTCGCTCCTGGCGCCCCGAGATCATCTGGCGCCATCCGGTCCTGAAGTCGTCAGCGCCGTTCACGACCGCAATGCCTCCGACGACCTTGGTGAGCATCGTCGGCTCGGGTACGAGCAGAGCTGCCCCGCCGAAAACAGCCTGCGCGGCGCCGCCGAGCATGCGGAGACCACCCCAGAATCTCGTCATCCCCTCGCTCTCGTCCTTGCCGTCCGGGTCGAAGAGCCTCACCGGGGAGCCCCGTGCGTACGCGTAGCGATTGATCTTCGCCAGACGGTCGCACGCGGTCCATCTCGCGAGCCACGGCGCATAGTACCGCGCCCCGTGGTAGAGCAAGCCCGTCTCCTCGTCGCGCTCTTTCCCCGTGTAGCGGTAGCGCTTCGAGGTCTCAGTCGCGCTGCGCACAGCTTGGTAGGAGGTGCTGCCATACGGGGTGTACTCCTCGTAGGAGATGATCCTCGCCTCGCCGTCCAGCTCCAGCCCGACGGATCCGAGATGGTTGCCAAGCTGGTAGCGGATGAGTTGCGGCGGCGCGGGATCGTCACCCGCCGTATCGAGGGTGCACGTCTCGACCACGGCGACGCGTTGCTCGTCATCCATGACGTGCAGCGTCTCGCGCTCCAGACGGTCGCCGCCCTGCCGCCGGCGGAAGATCTCGAAGCCGCCGAAGTAGCGGCGCTCCTCGATGAGACCGGCATTCTTCTTCCATATCTTCCGGACGCGGCGACCGGCGGCGTCGTAGACGTAGTACGCGGTACCGCCGCCGCCAAGGTCGGCGCGGCGCAGCTGGTCGCGGTGATCCCAGTTCACATTCGGAGCGGGATGGACGCCGCCGAGGTGCGGCAGGCGGATCATGTTGCCGTGGGCGTCGTAGACGTATCGCTCGGGGATTTGTGCGTCCGGGCCCACCGTCGTGCTGCTCAGGCGGTTGCTCCTCTTGAGCAGCGTGCCTCCCGTACCGTCTTCGAGCAGACTGGGCTCCGTGTAGACGTAGCTGCGCGTCCAGCCGGCGTGAACTGGGTCGGTGCCGCGATGCCGCAGCTCGAGGATGTTGCCGACGGCGTCGTAGACGTAGCGCTCGGTGTACGCGCCCATGGCATTGCCATCGTTCCCCTCCCAGTCGATGCCGACGCGGGGCGAATCGTTGTGCGAGTGCGGAATCGGCGCGTTGCCGGCCTGCCCTAGGTGCTCGCGACCGATCGCTTCCACCAGCCGGTAGACGGCGTCGTACGTGTACGCCGCGCTCGGCTCGACGCGGCGGTTGCGGAAGAAGATGGTCTGCTGGGCGTCGTCGCGGATGTGGGTGATGTTCCCAACCGGGTCGTACGTGTAGTGCAGGTTCTGCAGATGGCATCCGGGCCAGCCGGCCGGAGGCGGGTCGGGACAGTCGCTGGGAACGCCGCTCCGGCGGGTGAGCAGGTGCACCAGACGGAACGCGAGCGGGTCGTAGTGGTATGACGTGCTGGCGCCGTTGCCGTAGTCCACGCGTCGCCGCCGGCCCTTGGCGTCGTACTCGATGTTCGTGACGAAGGGTGTCCAGATGGGCTCGCCGTCGGCGTTGGCACCGTTCAGGTTCGCGTCGACGTATTCCAGCAGGCTCGCCTCGTTGTAGCTGTGTCGGACGACACTCGGCTGCATTGTGGCTGTGTGCGGCGTCGTCACCGTCACCGGGCGGTTGAGTGCGTCGTAGGTCGTGCTGTTGGCATATGTCTCCGCCTCCAACAGGGTCTCGATCGTGGCCTCCAGCGCCGAGGTGTCGAGCCTTGTGGTGGCAGCGCCTGGTAGGGCGACATCGACTGGCGTCCAGTCGATGGCGTGCTCGTAGTCGTCGGCTAGGCGGCGCGAGCTGCGCAGCAGGTTGCCCTTGAAATCGTGCGCCTCGTTACTCACCGCCCCGACGTGGTCGAGGTGTAGGTAGAGCCTTCCGCGCAGGTTCCGCAACTCGTTGTCTGGGTGCTGCTCTCCGTAGACGAGTCGCTCCGTCAGCAGTTGCCGGTCGGGATGCGTAGGGTCGGCGCCGGTCACGAACGAGCGCAGCGGACGGCGCAGCGGGTCGTACTCGTGGCGAAGGTTATGCCCGCGGCTGTCCCACGCGCGGATAGCGTTTCCGGCTACGTCGCTGAGCGTCCAGCGCGCGTCCCCTTCCATGCTAACCTGCTGGATGCGGTTGCCGAGCAGGTCGTAGGCGTACCGCATGACAAGGCGCCCACGCGCGTCTCCCGCCTGCTCGATCGGGTCGCGCACGGCGCGCTCGTTCCCCTGGATGTCGCGCTCGACGCGGGTGGCGAAGAGCAGATGCCGGTCGGGGTGGGCCGGGTCCGGGCCGTTGTCCGCCAGCGTCAGAAACGGACGGCCGAGGGTGTCAAAGCATGCCGTCGTCGGCGTGTCGGCATGCGCTTCAGCCTTCACGGCGGCAGCCCACTCCTGTGCGTCGGCGGTTGCAGCCTGACGCTGCACGTGCCACGTCTGCCACCCGCCGGGCGGCGGCGTCAGCGCGGCGAAGAAGAGCTGGACAAAGCCCTTGATATCGGGATCCATGCGCGGGTCATGCAGGACCGTGTCGTTCGCATCCCAAGTGCTCTGCTGCCAGGAGTCGAACACGACTTTCTCGTACGTGTGGTTCGGGTGGAGGGTGGCGACGACGCGCTGCACCGGGTCATAGACGAGGACGGCGCTAACGCCAGCCTGCACCGCGAACTCGAAGCGGTGGGTGGCGCTGAAGAACGGCTCGTATCGGCGGACAGGCTTGCCCTTGTTGTTGAAGATCGTCCAGCCGCTCCCCACCCAGCGGGGCGGTCCGGGGACGCCGTCGATCTTCTCCGGCTCCGCCTTGGATTTCGTCTGGATCTCGCGGCCGAAGCCGTCGGAGTAGGAGAAGCTCAGCTGCACCTTCGTCTGCGCGCCCGGCTCGAGATCGGCGTCGTGGGTCTCCCGAGTGAGCGCGTGGACGACCGTCGGCTGAGGATGAGGATCGCCGCGTGTGCGCCGGTAGGCGAACAGGTCGTAGACGAGCCGGGTGCTCGCGCGTCCAAGGATCGTGTTCCGCTGAGCGGGCGGATCGTCGAGGTGGGCAAGCGTCGTCGCTTCGGGCAGGTCGGGGTCGAAGCCGTCGAGCATGTCGCCGACCGCCTCCCCGGGCTTGCCCATCACCGCCGTCCCCACGACCATGCCGAGCGCGTCGAACGCGACCTGCGTGCGGTTGCGGTTCGGGTCCATCACGCGCCGGGGCTGCAGCACGCGGTAGTCGTTGCCCGATATGGCGGGGTCGAGGTCCCCGTTCGTCAGGCGCTCGCCAATGGTGACGCGGTTGCCGACCGCGTCCCGCGTCTCCACGATCAGTAGGTCGTACGCGTCGTACTCAACCAAGCCCTCGGTGCTTGCGGCGTTGCTGTGGAACGGGTCGCGGTAGCGGCGCGGCAGGAAGAAGTGTTGGTGTGCATATGCGAGTTCCTGCGCGGCGGTGTCGCTACCGTCGGGTGACAGGAAGACCCGGCCCGAGGGAAGCCACCAGCGTTCGTCGGGATCGGTGACAGGGAACAAGCCGGCAGCTTTCAGTTGCCCGCTCGCGACGTATCCGCCGCGGTCGGCGCCGCCGCTGTTCAGCACGCCGGCGGGGTTTGGCAAGAGGGACTGTCCGCCGCGGACGAAGATCTGATCGAGGAGGCCCTGTGTGAACGCGAGCGTGTACGTGGTGCCGGAGAGCGCCATCGGTTCCAGCGTGCCTAGCTCGAGCAGCGCCGTCAGATCGTCCTTGCGGTAGAGCGTGCGCGTCTGCCCGATGAGGCGACGCTGCCTGCCGCCGGTGGGCGTCTCCTCGTAGGGGAGTTCGCTGTCGAACAGGTGGACGAGCCGTCCCGGATCGCCGGGATCGGTCTCCACGAAATCGCCATGCGTGAAGCGGCCCGCCGGCCCTGTCGGCGCGTAGCCGGTCAGCTCGTAGGTCCGCGTCTCACAGGGCAGCGGCGTCCGGTGGTCGTCGGGAAGTGTGGCGCCGATCGGCTTGGTGACGCGATGCTCGCTGTAGGTGATAAGTGTCCGCGTCTGGGTGTCGCGGTCCGCGTCGAGGGGCAACGAGGGATCGGGCTGACGGCGTCCATAGCCGACCGTGGCTTCCTTGAGCACGTCGCCGTAGCCGTCCACTTCGAGTGTGATGGTGTGCTGCACTCGCGGATCGGATGGGTTGCGCTCGTAGTGGTAGTTGACCGTCTCGTAGGCGCTGGTGAAGAAGACGGCGTGCCGGCTCTCGCCGCGCGGCTGCAAGCGCCGGATTGCGAAGTTCTGCTCCACGACGGTGTACGGATGGTCCGCCTGCGGCGTGCCGTCAAGTGCATAGACCTCCTGGCGCAGCATCACCCCCTTGAGGGCGCGGCACGCCTCGCGCTCCTCCTTCAGCGTCAGGCCGACGGGGAGCAGAGTGTCCTGGAGCAGCAGTGCGCGAGCTTGCGCATCGGTCAGCCCCGGCTCACGGTAGTACTCACCCGTGTCGCCCGCGTGGAGCAGGCCGGCGAAGAAGTCCGAGACGTGATCACCGCCGAGGTAGGCGCCGGTGTGGAACCACGTCTTCGTGCGAACCGGCGGCACGTGTGAGGCGGCATCGACGTTGTCGCCGACGGGAAACATGTCGCTCTCGCCGAGCGCGGCGATCAATTCGGTGTCCCATTGCTCCACCATGCCGAAGCCGCGGAACTCCCGCTCCTCGCCGTCGAAGTAGCCATGATGGTACGCGTAGCGCGTGACGAACCGGTTGCGGCTGAGGTGATCGTAGGTCTCGACGCGCTCGACAACATGCAGTGGGAAAGGCAGGCGGGTCATCCACGGTTTGCCGTCGCGTTTGTCCTGGAGGTAGAACCGCGTCGAGGACGCGTAGTGAACCTGCCTCTCTGCACCCAGATTGTTGACCGACTTGATCAAGAGGTGCGGCTTGGTCCCACTCATCAGGTCGATGTAGCGCAGCGGCCGGCGTGCATCGGTAGGCAGGGGCGACGACCACACCAGGCAGGCGGTGCCGTTGCCCAGGAGGTCAGCCGTCATGACGGAGGAGACGTTGTGAACGCACGGGAACTGTGCCAGGCGGCGCGCTTCGCTCAACCGGTTGCCCGACTGGTTGAGGTACAGGCGCACGCCGTCGCTGTGCAGGTAGATGATGTCGGTGGTGCCCGAGCCGTCGATGTCGGCCAGGCGGACGCGGCGTTGGTCGAACTGGTCGGGGTTGTCGAAGCACGGCGCGTTGTCCATGGTGACCTTGGCGCCGAAATGGCCGTAACCCAGGTTGGGCCAGTAGCAGACCTCGCCGTTGCGGATGCGTACGAGGTCGGTGAGGCCGTCGCCGCACATGTCGGCGAGGTGGATCGACTGGGTGCCGTCCGCCAGGACCAGTCGTGGGCCGCGTTCCTCGTCCCATGACTGGTGGACGTGCCGGGCGGGGGCGAAGCCCGCTTCGGCCAGGGAGGGGTACCAGGTGAAGACGTCCTGCTCGGTGATCAGGATGTCGGCGTGACCGTCTCCGTCCAGATCGACAAAGCGCAGGTTCGGGTCATCCCAGGGGAGGTTCGGCAGGGATCGGAACGCCTGGAACGGTTCCCAGTCTTCGTCCGGGGTGCGCCCGTAGAAGCCCGGCGTCGGGCCAGCGAAGGCCACAAGGTCGAGCTGGCCATCGCCGGCGAGGTCGAGGAGCTGTTGGCGTCCGCTGGTCAAGGCCGCCAGTGAGGGCTTGGCGGTGACCGTTTGGAGCGGGCCGAAGTGACCCTCTCCCAGGTTCGGCTTGTAGAACCAGGCGTCCGCCTGCTCTGTCAGGATGCCGGAGACGCCCTCGCCGTCGAGATCCACCAACTGGTACGACGTGCCGTCGAGGCCGATGGGCAGATTCTCCAGGCTCTCGGCGTCGAGTTCGTGGATCTCCTCCTCAATGCTCGCCTTGCTGTACTCGAACTCCAGGGGAGGTAACGACTTCGTCAGGTAGGTGGCGTAGTTGACGCCGTTGCGTTCCAGTATGGCCTGGGTGGCGTCGCGGACGAAGCCCGACTGGGTGACCGAGCGGATGAATGAGGCGAACCGGGTGCTGCCCTGATGGGCCAGCTCGGCTTCGATCGTGAGGGGATGCGAGTAATCGAGGTCGGTGTAGTCGAGTTCTGTGGAACGTACCAGGCAAGGCTCGTCGCCCAGCTCGGGGAAGCGGTGGAACATCAACACCCGGTGGCAGCGGCGGTAGGTGCGCACCTCGAATCCGGACCGGTGGGAGGAGAACGGGTCGGGGCGGATCGCCCAAGGAAGACCTGAGCCGGCGGAGGCATGGACAAATCGATGCTGCTCGGCTTCTGGGCGCGCTGGGTCGGGGTCGAGCTGCTCATAGTGGCCTTCGTCGTAGTCGAAGACCACTTCGAACATCCACTCTGTCTGTGTCAGGTCGGGCTGGATCAGGCGCGAGGTTCGGTTGCCGTACTTGATGCGCTTGGGGTAGCGGTTGGCGGTGCGGACGCGGTTGCGCTCATTGGCTTGGGACAGGTCGACGCTCGCGTCGTCCTCGGCCGCATACTCATAGATGCTGGCGTTGCCCTTGTCATCGTAGCTTTCGCAGATGAGCCATGTGAAGATCCGCGTCGGATGCTCCCGGGCGGGGTCGGATGGGTCGAACACGCGGGAGTTGTTGGTCCGCCCGTAGAGGGTCGTCACGTTGTCGCGGGTGATCGAGCGCCAGTGGATCTCTCCGGTTGCTCGATGCGTCCATCGCTCGATCCTGGCGAACAGACCTTCGATGCGGGGCCGATACCGGTGGATCAGATATCCGGGGACGGTGGTGCTGTCCTCGAACCGTTTCCCGTCCGCTCCAAGGACCGGGACGAGGTCTTCGGCGCCCGACAGCAGGTACACGTCCGACTCGTCGGCGTCTCGATACTGGGGCAGGCCCTTGTCGGTCTTCCGGGTGATGGCGGGAAGGGACAGCGTCCATCCGAAGCCGAAGGGTCCGTTTTCGGAGCCCGAGTCGTAGGTGAGCGACAATTGCGGGCCGAAGCCGGAGCGGCCGGGACTTGTCGCGATGGGTACCGACATGGAGCCAGTGCCGGTGACCGGGTTGGCGCTGAACTTCTCGCCGATACCGCGGATCGCCCCGCCGCCCTTCGGTAGGTTGATGGCTGGGAGGGCGGGCCCGGTGCTTTCGGGAGTCTTCGCGGGGGCGCTGTCGGTCCCGGCTGGGCTCAGGAGCGGTCTTTCCGCACTCTGCTGCCCAGATTCTCGCCCCAGTGATTCCTGGCTCTCCATTGCTGCCTCGTGTGGCTCGAATGACTTCTGCTGCCGTGACCGCTTCGACATTGCGCCGTTTCGACGTGCTCAGCGTCTCAAATGCTTTGATCCCGTATGGAGGCCGTGTCCGACTCCGAGAAGACCCGCCGCGGGCAGCAATGCCTTGGCATTATCGATATCCTGCTGCCGGAGGACATGCCAGAGTATGAGTACAGCGATTATCAGGAATGCGATGAGTCCCCACGGGATGTCCGCCACATGATCAATGAACGACTCCCACCGTTCGCCCTGCTTCCAGCGTGGCTTGTTGAGCGTCATGTCTCATCCTTGTGGTGGATGCCCCTGGCCGCGTCGCCTACGCGGCTTCCTGGGACCAGTCCACAACGATCCACAGATCGTCGATGGCGTTGGAATCGAACCGTAGCTCGAAGTCCCCGATCGGCTGGAACGCCCCTTCAATGGTCGCGGGGCTCACGAGCTGAGTGCTTCCAAGTGCTGTGTGGTTGCGCACGAGCTCGACGTTCCCTGTGGCGCTGCCGGCGAAGAAGAGATGGAGTTGCTTCGCCTGCTCGGTGATCGTGGCCATCCGATAGGGGAAGTGGCCGCGTTCGAGTGAGAACCTCAGCAGCGCTTTTGCACCGTTCTGGGCCATTGGCCGCTTGAAGGCTGCCCACTCGCTGCCGAACTGGTGTCGCATCGAGAAGACCCGCGCAGCGTTGCTCTTGAGCCACTGTTCGGCGGCCTTTTCCGCGCTGGCGCGATTCCCCTCAGCGCGGGCCGTGTACCTGAGGGTCAGCACGACGTCGGCGATGGTGTCGTAGTCGAACGGCGGGGGCTTGCCCAAAAGCTCGAGGGACCACGAGCTGATCGCGCCCGCGCCCTCGAAGGGCAGATACCGTTCGTCCCGCAGGTTCGTCTCGAACGTGCCGCCGTCGCCCTGCGCGGAGCTGGTCACGATCGAGGTCACCGCGGCCGGGTACGGGATGAAGTTGGTGGTGTCGTCCTGCGGGTTGCTCCCGTAGCCGCCAGCGCCGCGGCGAACATAGCTTTGCGTCAGCGTCAGGCCGCAGTTGATGCCAACATATGGTCCCACGACGCACGGGATGGAGACGGCCACCGATCTGATTCTGCGGAAGCTGTGCCCCGGGCAGTCCAAGTCGAAGAGCGCTTCCGGGAGTTCGATGCTGCAGCTTCCACTGTCCCGCAGCTGGATGAGCTCGAGGGGGAACCACTCCTTCAGGCTCACGTGCTTGGTGATCTCGTATTCACGTGTGTTGAGGTCGGCGTACGCCATCTCCAGTCGCTTGAGGTCGAAGTACAGTTTCTCGCCGGCGAACAGGCCTTCCTTGCCGGCGAGGTAGCCGGTCTGGATGAAGCTGTGGCTTGGGGAGCCGAGCTCGCGCTGGAAGGCGCGCTCGGCCTTCTTGGCGACGTCGAAGGCGAACTGGAAGCACTGTGCGTGAAGGCCCTGCGATTCCCGCTTCATCCACAGATAGAAGTCCTCTGTGGTCGTCTTTCGTTGATCACCGGTACGCACGTTCTGCTCGTTCGTCAGGAACTCAAGAATCTCCTTTGATTGCTTGATTTGGGCGGCGTGGTTCTCGTGCTCGACCTGGGCAATATGCTCGCGAATCTCGGCGGAACGCAATTGCTTGAAGAGCTGTGTCAACTCGCCGGCGGCCTGTTTCCGCTGCAACGCCCAATCCTGCTCCCGGCGGGCGAAGGAGCCCATCTTCCCCGCCATGGTCGCTTCATGGTTGATCCGCCCCGCCACGCCACGCGAAACCTCAACAAGCCCCCGAAAGAACGCGCCGAGCTGCGTGCCACCGAAATTGATCCCAGCGCCCAGCCCCCAAGGCTTCGCAGCGCCTTCGGTATTGGGAATAATGCTCAGGAAGGCCCCGATGGACTCCAGGACAGCCGCGACCTCCTGAACAATCTGCGCCGCCTCGAGGAGGTCCAGCTCATGCCCCTCCTCGTCAGAGATCTTGTGATTGCCGTCTCGGAAGCTGGACCCGATACTGACTGCTGGGTCCGCCGCAGCGACGACCGGTTCCACCAAAGGCGTTGCGCGACCTTCGAAGAGCGCGCGGTCGAACGAGGGATACTCTGGTAGCTTGATCTGGTTGTCGTCGGTGCCGAGCAGCCGATCGTAGTGCCGGAAGCGTTGGAACGCGTTCGCGAGGTTGGCCTGGATTCCCTCACGGCTCTTGATCGCCTCCTGCCACTGCGCGTATTTCACTGTTTCGGCCAAATCGAGCATATTAACCTCGTGCCTGGCGCGGAGGACGCCGAGAGTCTCGTTGTCCTTCTTCTCCAACGCCGCCAGGATCCCGGCCTCCAGCGATTTCACCTCCTGCGCCATCTCAAGCGCCTTCTGCAGCAGAAACTGGAAGCGAACCGGCGTGAGGGCGTCCGCCGTGCCGTCGATGATCGAGCCGACGTCCACTCCCGCCGCGATGGCGCGTGCGAGCATGGCGGGGTCGATCGGCGGTGGAAACAGGGGAAGCTGCCGGAACACCCCCTGGAGATTCAGGCTGTTCCGGATCTTGAACAGCCGGTCGCCCACCGTGTCCCAGTAGCCGATGAGCTTCTCGTTCCTGGGAATGCAGAAGTAGAGGCTGCGACCAACGCTTTCCAGCACCGCGTGCTCGGGTTTGTCGCCTGCGGCCTCGGGCGGGGGGAAGAGATCGAAGGCAATCTCCGCCTCCAGTCTCACGGCGGCATTGCCGAACTCGTCGAGGTTGTTTTTCAGGGTCGCGTAGGTCTGCTTCTTGTTCGACCCGCGCTTTGGGACCATCTGGGGGCGTGGTCCCAGGATGTTCGCGGCCAGGACATACAACTGCGTCGCTTCATTGATGCTTTCGCGTGTGTCTTGTCGAAACAGGGAATCCCCCCAGACGATGAGATTGTCCAGGTACGCCATGACTGTCGCATACATGTAGGCGGTGGGCCGCGTGCGTGCGACAAGGTGGGGCCGAAACGGGCTGTCACGCCAGGCGCCGATGGCCCGGACCGTCGAGTCCCTTGCGGTGGGATTGTCACCTGTGGCCAGGTTGAAAAGGACGTCCTCGATGTGCTCCACCTCATCGATTCTGAATGGCTTGACCTTCCAGAACCGCTTGGGCCCGAGCGTCGGGTCGGAGTTGTCGGTCGGATCGAAGATGTAATGAAACCAGCGCTGCGCGTCGGCATGGCGCCCGTTCTTGCTGAGGTGAAGGGCGATGGTGAAGGGGGCATGGTAGAAGACTTCCCAGTTGTAGACGGCGTATGCGCCATTTTGGTAGTCGAAATCCAGGTCACGGACGGGCAGGCCGTCATCGGGAAGTGTCGAGTCGGGCGTCCTGATGGCCACCACGGCGACGGGTGAGTCGCCGCAGAGCGTGGGGTCGACCTCCGCCACCACCTTCGGCGGACTGTATTCGCGGGTGAAGAAGGGCGCTCTGAGGTCGACCTCGGTGTCGAGTCGCTCGAGGCCCTCGATGTCTCCGTTGATCAGCTCCCACATGAGCCTCTGGGCGTACGGGTGGGTGTGACCGGTGAATCGGTAGAGCACACGACGCGCATACTGGACGGTGTGCGCATACCTTCGTTCGCGCTGTGTCACCGTCCAGAATCCGAGTGCCTCCTGGTAGGTGTCGGTGTGCCCGTGAAAATACCTGACGTCGCTCATCGGAGTCCTCCTCGGCCGAGGGCGATCCGCTGCAGTTCGGGCTCCCAGCCTGGTCGCACGTCGACTACTGTTGTCGATGCCTTGTCCGCGAGGGAGGGGCTCACACGGAGGGCTCCGGGCTCGACCTGAAGCTTGGGGTTGAGGACGCCTTTCGCGGTGCGGACGATGGCTCGCTCGTCGAACACCGTGTTGGTGAATCGTTCTGCCCTCTTGATGAGGCTCGCCTCGCTGGGGGCGATCAGGACGGCCTTCGGGTTCAGCGCCGTCAGGGTCACCTTGCCGAGCGGGACATCGACGTACTCGCGGGTCGTGACGATCCACTCGGTCCACTCGTGCACCGCGGTCTCCACCACGTACGGCTCGACGAAGAAGGTGTGGTCCCTACCCGACGCCTCGTAGAAGAAGGGGGAGGCCAACGGGCCAAGGGCGTCAGGGAACGGGTTTTGCAGCTCGTACGCTCCGGTGTGCCATCCGTCGGTGCTCCACCAGAGTTCTCGCGGGCTGCCGTCCTGGGCGAGGTAGACGACATGCTGCGTACGGAACGACTCGAAGGAGTAGCCGGCAACGTCGGAGTTCGGCGCTGGCGCCGCGGGAACGCTCCTGGTCAGGATGTTCTCGCGCCAGGCGTCGCTCCACCAGAGCTCGACGACCTGGTCGCCTTCTCCCCAGTAGACGACGTGCTGTGTTCCGAAGCTCTCGGTCACGTAGCCGGTCGGGTCGCCCTTCGCCTTGGTGAAGGGCGCTCCGATCGGGTTGTAGTTCCACGTGCCAGAGAAACCCCAAAGCTCGTGGATGCGGTCGTCAACCCCCCGATACACAACGTGCAGCGTGTTCTGTCCCAGGAACGCGTAGGCCGCCAGGCCGGATCCTGGGGCGGGTTTGACCACACCCGTCATTGGCTGGGTCACGTTGGTGTGGGTCCAAGTCTGGCCGCCGAGGTCGCTGCGGAGCTCGTGGACGTCGCCGTCAGCACCCAGGTAGAAGATGTGTCGGCTCACCACCGTGGTGACACCAAGCTGGGTCTTCGTCATCAACAGCCCAGTGGGGTCGCTGGCGGCCGCTGGCAGCCCCGCGTTGAGCTCCCGGACCTGCCATGGGCCACCTGGTTGCGCGGCGACAACGGCGCGGAGCCTGCCGTCCCTGGTCCGGAACACGACCCCGCGGCCGGGAAGAAACATTCCCCCCAGCGGGCGCCCCTGTGGCTGCTCGGCTGTGCTCGAGGCCTGGTAGAGCGTTTCGATACGCCAGCCGGTGGCGAGGTGCTCGGGGTCGTCCAACGCCGGGTCGAGTTGCGACCAGACCAGTTCATGGAGCTTGGTCGTTCCCGCGTAGGCGATGCAGATGGCTCCCTTGTCGTCCATGGCATAGCCGTGCGGATCGCTGACGGCGGGCTCAGGCTCGTCCAGCGGATTGGAGCTGTCGGCATCCGCGCTGGGTGACTGGTAGAACCACCCATTCCTTGTCCAGAACAGGTCGGAGATGCTGCCGTCGCTCGAGCGATAGGCGACGTGTTGTGCATTCTGAGGGCGGAAGACGAACCCGGTTGGCCGGCCCACGCCGCTGGGGGGAGTCCGTGCTGGTATTGGGAGGCTTTCGTTGCTGGGGAAGAGCAGGGAGAAGGCCCTGCCCCCTCCGAGCACCTTGTGGAAGCCTCCGTCGCTCAACTGCGTCCCTGTTTCCGAGCTCTGCGATACAGCAGAGACGAAACGCACTTGGAGCGCTCCCTCCGCGATCCACTTGGTCGCCTGTCCGCTCCCACCGAAGGGCGACGCCACCGGCGCAGTCCCGGCATTTTCGGATTGCGGCGGCGCGAGCTTGCTGAAGAAGATGAACTTGTGGGCTTTGGTCCCCGCTTCGGTCCCCGCCGTGACTTGGATCTCAAGGTCGTCGTCCTCCACGCCGGGCCCGTTGCCGACCAGGACTGCCCGGACGAAGAACGCCCGCTTGTGGGCATCGGTGGTGGCCTTGAGGCCATCGAACACTGTCTCAACATAGGCTGGGGTGGAAGAGCGGTTGACCCACTTGGCTTGCACCTGCTCGGCCCAGTGAAGCTGGAGCTTGACCTTTGTGGTCCCGCGGAGGTTGCCGAGTGCGACCTCATCTGTCCCGGGTTTGATCGTGTCCGGAACCTTGGAGCTCGCCTGCGCCTCTTCCAGGAAGCTCACCCAGAACAGGTGCATGCGCCCTCGCCATGCGGTCAGCACCAGGTGCTCGCCTTCGACCCCGAGGTCGATCGGTTCCCAAGGCGTCCACGTCCCATGCGATGCCCTGCGGTAGAAGTACTTGTGAGGAGCGCTTGGCGTGCGGCCGACGACATGGAGAACGGCGCCGTCTGGGCTAATGCCAGGCTCGAAGTACATCGTGAGCATCTGGAGACGAGCGATCTCTTCCAGACCCTTTAGGTAGGAGTTGAACGAGCTGCGAACGAAGTCGTCGTTGACATCGTTCTGCAGCAGCTTGCCTTCGAGGTCCCGGAAGAGGTGGGTCTTGTCGTCCCGGAACTCCGGGTCGAGCCAATTCTCCGGCCAGATGAACATTTTGCGGTTTACTTCCCAAATGCGGTATCTGCGCATCCACTCCCAGCGTTTGACGTCGATGATCTGCGGGTCGACATGCTCCTGCTCGAGGTTCATCAGGCACCGCTGAACGAACAGCTGGATCGAAGCGATGGCCAGTTGGATCCGCGAGGCCACAACGACAGGCTCCATGCCCGGATCGAGCAGCAGGTACTCGAACAGCTTCTCCGTCGTGTCGCCATATTTCGGTGTGTCGCCGTCCATAACGTGGGTGAGGTGCGCGACCAGCGCATCCCGTTGCTTTTTCCGCAGGGAGTCGAAGATCGGCTTCACCAGTTGTCGCCAAGCCGACGCTGTGTACCGGCTCTTCACCGATGAGCGCACCTTCTGTGCGACCATCTCGTCGACGGCCACACTGGCCAGCTGAACGACGTCCTTGGGGTTCAGTCCAAGGCGAATGAGGCAGCGGAGCGATTCCAAGGCCTTTCGCAGTCTCGCTGGGTCAGCAAACGCCGTGACCTCGAAGATCGAGCCCCCACCTGAGGTCGCACCAACCGCCTCGAGCGCTGGCGACAGCCATGGTGGCATGCGACCCGTCAATGCAGACAGAGCTTCAAGGAACTGCTGCTGGCGAGCAGCAGCCGTGTTGGTCGCGTCGACCGGCTGCCTTGCCCCCGACAGCACCGCCAGAATCCGCTCGCTCCGCCCGAGCTGCTTGCGGGCAACCACAAGCTCGAGCCATGCAGTCAGCCCCTTCAGCACACTTCCCGCCACTGCCTCGTCTGTCACCTCGGCGACCGGCAGGTCGTTGGGGTGGAGCGCCGCGGGATCGCGGCCCAGGTAGGCCAACTCGGCCTGGGTGATCGCCAGCGACTGCACAAGGTCGAGCGCCCTTCGAAGCCTATGCAGCGACTCTGCTGCGCGTGTTGGGTCGGAGAACCCTGTCTCCTTCAGGGCCTTGCCCGCCGAATCCTTCAGTACCGCGCCAAGCAGGTAGTCGACCAGCGCCTCGGGCGCCGACAGCTGGGCTGCCAGCGTCTGTACCAGGACCAGCTCGGGCTTCTCTGGAACGGCGGCGTCGCCTGGCGGCAGTGCGAGGACCGCGATGAGGACCGGATCCTTTTCAGCGGCCGGCTCCTCAGCCACGCCACGATGGCGACATACCCGGTCGACGAAGGCGACGTCGACATCCGCATCGCTGACGAGCTGGACCTGGCGGACAAACGGGAGCGTCTCATTCCATGGGACGTCCTTGGCAAGGTCGGTCAGCGGCCCGCCGTCGAGCGGTGACAGTGGTTTGTGCTCGGAGAGGCTCAGGAGGGTCAGCAGATCTGCGACAGAGAGATCGAGTCCCTTTGCCAGAGCTGCGTAGCGCATCAGGATGGAGAGATTCTGGATGGAGAGCCCGCGATCGGCCGCCTGAGGAGCTATGGTCGGAACCTGTGGATGAGCCCTCGCATCGGCGACCAGCACTGGCTCGATGTCGTCGGGTGCGACCTGAAGCGCTTGCCGTACCGCATCGACGTGGTCGCTGAGCCGCACCGTCTTGTCTTGGAGCACACGCCCCAGGCGCCTGCTGAATACGGAGTCGTGGCCCAGAACGGCGGGGCTCAAGAACAGCCGTTCGTACAGGCAGGAGATGCCCTGCGTGGGGATGTCGCTCCACAGGATGAGGAGCTCTTCCCGCGACAGGCGATCCTCCAGGCGTTCTCGAAGCTCCTCGACGTGCGCAAGATAGATCAGGGCCGTTCGCATCGCGTCTGGCCAGGTGGTGATCGTCAGGGATGCAACGCCCGGCATGAGGGCCATCAGCGCGCGGTCGAGCTCGTGGGTCTCCCAGCCGAGCCGTTTCTGGAGCCGGACGAATGCGTTCATCTTCCGCAACGCCAGGGCCATGGACTGGTCGGCATCGGCGGGGTCCTGATCGAACTCGAGCGTCGTCTTGGCGAAATCACAGCCGACGCTGGGTGACCGCAGGACCAGGGTGCCTTTTCGAATAGCTTCCGTTCGAAGCGGGCGAAGGTCGCTTGCCTGGAGGCCTTGCGCGTGCAGATCCGCTTCCAGCTCCGTCCTCTCACCATCATTCAGCGGGTTGCCCTCACCCAAGTACCGGTCCACGGTCGTCGGGTCGACGCCGAGGCGTTGCAGGACGATGAGGTTCTCGATGTGGGGATTGATGAAGCGGGTGCGGACGAGCTCGACCAGCTCCTGGTAGCTGATGTCCAAGCGGCGCGCGAGCGTCTTGGCGTTACGAAGGCTCGTCTCGGCGGGACGGATGCTACTGTTGGTTGCCTCGATCTTGAGCGCGTCGGCCAGCGATTTGTATCCGTAGAGGGTGTGCCAGTCCTCCGACCGCGTCAGGCAGGCGACGTCCCTGGCACCCAGCCCCAGCCGCTCGAACCAGACGTCGGTCCATCCGTCGGTGCGGCCGGTCGCGGAGGGGGCGAGCGCGGCGGGCCGCGCCAGGCACTCGCGTAGGCGCCACAGTGGTAGGTCCAGTTGCTTGAGGAACGCTCGGACCATCTCCAGAGGCAGGTCGAACGGCAACGTGAGTGGATAGACAAGATCACGCAGGCCCTGCTTGCCGTTCCCGCCGGTGTAGGCGCTCCACAGGATGTTCTGCGGCTCGGCGATCAGGTCCTGGCTCGAAGCCTCTCCCACGTCGTAGGCCTCGATCACCGGTGGCGATCCGTCCGCCATCATCAGCTGCTCGAGGACCTCATTCACGATGTCGATATAGGGCAGGGCGACGTTGGTGTTCTCACAGGTCAATGCGATGTTCTTGAGGTCTGGTCGACGATTGTTCAACGCGTCGAACGGCTTTTGCTTGGTGTAGTCAGAGCCGGTCCTAGCCCGGTAGGAAGCCTTGACCGTGGCCCACGCCTCGTTGCCCGGGTCGATGAAGTGGAGCAGGTCGACAAGGTAGGCCGCCGGGCTCAGCACGGATTGGCACTGCTCGCACTCGCAATAGTCCACTGTCCCGAAAAGGGTTTCCAGCGTTGGGAACAGTCCAGCCAGCTTCTCCCGCGTCTTGACGATCTGGTCGTCCCGCTTCTTGGCGTCCTCTGGAGTGGAACCGGGCGCGTAGGGGACGGCGTTAAGCCGCTTGAGGCCGTCGAAGACGTTGAAGACGGTCGCCGATTGCTGCTGCGCCCTCCAGAAGATCCTCTGCGTTATCTCCTGCTCTCCTGCCCTCCGGTGTGGCTGGAGAGGCAGCTTCAGGCGCTCAACGAAGGCACCGTAGTCGTGCATGGCGATGTCGGTTGCCGAGGTGAAGCCGGCGCGCAGCAGCGCGCTCATGGCCTCGTCGCTGGGGCTGATCGCATACAAGGACGACAGGGTCCGCATGGTGTTCAGCGTGTCGTCTCGCCTGGTCTCTGCGATCCCATTCCACACGGCCGCCTCGTTGGCTGCGACGAAGGCGCCGAGCGGGGTCTTGCCGAGACGAAATCCCAGTGGCGTGGCGTTCTGAAGGAACCTCGCAACGCTGTCACGCTCGATTATGCCGTCCATTTTGCCGGTCGCTATGCGATGCACCGTGACGGCGTGCGGGTCCATTTGTCGGACTCGCCGAGCAAGCTCTCCAGTGTAGGTGTCGAGACGCTCATCCACGGTCTGTCCCGGGAACACCGGCGGGATCAGCGCCGCGAGCCGTCCCAAGTCGGCGCCTGCCAGGCCGAGCAGGGCCTGCTTCCACTCCGCGTCGTCGTAGTAGCCCAGCTCGATGAGCTCCAGTGGATCCGCCGAGACCCTGCTCGCCAGGAAGTCGCTCAGCTCCGCATTGTTGAAGGTGAGATAGGCCAGCTTTCCCTGGAGCTGGAGATTTTTGATACCTGCCTCCGAGACGCCGGCCGCTCTCGCCCGGCCCCACGGGTCCGTGGTCTTCTCGTCACGTATCACGGTCGCGAACGCGGCGCGGTCCGCGGCGGAGACGGTGGCCCTTTCGATGAAGTCGTTTGGGCTCGAGAGCGCGCCCTGGATGCGGTTGTTGAACCGATAGTCCGCCGCGAACTGCTCGAATGCCTGCACGCTCTGGTCGACGGCGGCGGGATCGATGATCCCGGCCGCCGCGGCCTCCCGGAGCGCGCCGGCCACCGTCTGCTTCGAGACCGCAGCGAGCGCTCGAGTGTCGGTCGGGAGCCCCGCACGCGCCATGGCATACAGGCCGTCGGCTGGGATCTTCGTCCGCGTCTGGTTGCCGAACGCCTCCGACGCCAACGCCAGGGCTCCGGCATCCCAGCCCGTCGTGCTTGCCAGGTAGCTGAAGTCGCGCCGGTCTTCCTGCTCCACAGCGTCCTTCAGCAGTTCAGGCCTGTTGTCCGTGTATGCGGCGACCGCAGCCTTGAGGCGGGTGAATTCCCCGGCCGGGGGCTGCACGGCGCTGGGCGCGATCAGGTCGAGCCGCTCTTCGGCCTGCGCTCCGAACTTCGTCTGGGAGAGTTGCACCTCGCTGCCGTCCGGCCCGACCGCGTACACCTCGATGTTGGCGGGGCCCTTGGCGGAGTATGGAATCTCGTAGCCACCGCGTTGGTCGGTCTCGACTTCATTGAGAAGTGTTCTGCTTCCGCCCAGGCCTCTCTGGTACAGACGTACCTTGACGGTGGATGCCGGTGATCCGTGCTCCAGCACGATGGTCCCAGCGACGCGCGCGGAGTCTCCTTCACCTGAACCGCCACCGCCCCCGCCCGCTCTGGAAGGAGGCTGCTCGCCGCCTCCCGTACTCGAGGGGACCGTCGTGGCAGCCGCAGGTGCCGGTGCGGACAATGCGGCGAGCGTGGGTGCGTCGACCACCCCGGTCGCCGTCAGTCCCTTGGCCTGCTGCAGCGCTCGCACAGCCTCGAGCGTCGCTGGGCCGAAGAAACCGCGCTGCTGCTCGGCGGGGGATACTTCAAAGCCCTGGCTCGTCAGCCCTGCGTGTAGTTCACGCGTCCGATCACCAAAGGCGCCAACAGTGAGATCCTCATCGGGCATCGCCAATCACCTGGATCCGTTCGGCAGCATCCGACAGGACGACCGACTGCCTCGCGCGTCCTGGCTCATGCGACCGCGGTCAGTACGCTGTTGGCCGCTCAACTATGGAATAAAGTCGAATCCGACCAGCGCCGTGGGGTCCCTGGCGACAATCTGTACGCGCTCGAACACGCGGAAGCGCAGTCTGCCATCAGGATCGGCTTGCGTGAACGCCGTCACCGCGTCCATACCCACGTAGACCGTTGTGGGCTCGCCTCCAAGCGAGACGAGCAACCCCCTCTTTGACGGCGCCGCGCGGGCCGCTGCCGCGCGGGCCGCTGGCGCGGGGGCAGGCACCGCCAGCGTGCCCGTGGCGTAGAAACCCCCGGTGACCAGCGGAATAATCCTGTCCGCCGGCGTTACCAGGCTCTGTGGGCCCGGTTTATAGGTATCCGCATAGATCTCGCTCTCAAGGAACAGTGCATAGGGACCTGGCTGCAGAGCACTCACCAAGGTGCTGATCCCCGCGACCACGTATTGAAAGATCGTGTCAGGATAGTTCGGGTCACTGCGCTTGACGGGAATCGTTGTCGAGGCCCTGCCCAGCAAACCGGTGCCGGCTGAGTCCTGATTGACCACCTTCACCGTCCCCGGGATCGTTGCGGCCTTACCCTGGAAGAACAAGGTGTCTTCGATGAGCGCGACCGACTTGACCGCGAGCTTGGCAAGAGCCTTGCCGGTTCCCAGAGTCCCTTCATTGTCGACCTGGCTCTGGGACAGTGGGAAGTCCACGGAGATCTCTAGGAACGGCCTGGTCAGCCCTTCGGGAATCTCGATCTTCGCGGGGTCGAGGCTGTCGTCGGGGACCACGGCCGCGCCCGGCAGCTGAGTCGCTGGAAAGACCTTCTGCGCCACCCGGACCTGTCCAGCTTGGCCGTTGACCGCCTTATCGAGCTCGCTCCAGCCTTCAGGGGACCATACGTTCTCTCTACCCAAGTTATTGTTCAACGCTCACTCCTTCCCTCCTCGGCCGGCTCTTGCTGCACAGCCATGGACTGGCCCTTGTCCCGGATGGCCGCAACCAGCCTCGCAGCCGAGAGTTCCCCAATTGGGATCCGCTGCGGTCGAAGCTCATAGAGGATTGCCACCCTGCCCTCATCTGCGATGGCGAGGACCCGCGTCGGAGATTGGGCGGCGAGGAGATCCTGGAAGATGGCCGGTGTATCGGGGCCGGTCTGGCGCACGATGACGAAGGTGGCGCCGGTCTGCCGGACCATCGCCGGCACCTCGGCCTGCCCAGGGAGCTCACCGACAACCTCCATATCGGGCTCACCTGCCAAGATGTCTCGGATGATACTTCGAAGCATCTGCGGCAGATCAGCCAAAACGATCCGGGTGGAGACCAAAGAGAACTCCTCTCTTGCTTCCCTCGCATCGTCGGCGACTGAGTCCGGCGCGGGAATGGATCCCCGGACTCAAATACGGTCCAGGGCGTGGACCTAGATCGTCCGCCTGCCCGCGGCCGCGGGGACTAGATCCTGAGGTTCAGCGCGGTGCGGCGACCTCGGCGGAGAATCCGACAGCCCACCTCGCCGGAGTTCCGCAGCCTGTAGGCACATGACGTTGCTTGGTCTGCTCTGGACTGCATGAATGCTTTGGACGTAAGGTCCGAGCGTGTGCCCACGAACTCATGTTCTCCCTGATGAGCGGCTCATGTGCCCACCTGGTACGGAACTCGAGCCTCGCTGCACAAGCCTGGCCGCCTCGGCGCGCCGATGGGTACCCAGCTTCTCCAGAGCGGAGTGCACATGGTTCTTCACCGTCGACAGCTCAATGCACAGTCGCCTTGCGATCTCCTTATTGGACAGGCCCTGTCCGATGAGTCGCACGATCTCGAGCTGCCGGGGGGTGAGAGCGACTGCGGAACCTTCGACACGACGTTCAGCAGCCAGCGCCGCCACTCGGCGCAGCAGGGCCGCGGCGATCTGCGGCGAGCAGCGGGCCTCGCCCCGCGCGACGCTCTCGACGGTCGCGATCAGGTCGCTGACGGATCCATCGCGCGCGACGTACCCGACGATGCCGGCCTCGGCGCACGAGAGGATCGCATTCTCAGTCTCCGCCACGGCGAGTGCCACCACCTTGACGCCTGGAGCCGCCTCGATGATCGCGCGTACCACCCCGACGCTCCCGGTCATGGCCATGTCCAGCAGGACGATCCCCGCTCGGACGGCACGCAGCCCCGACAGGACCTCCTCTTGGGTGCCAGCGGACCCGACGATGCAGAAGCGCTGCTCGCGGGCGAGCATGTGCGCCAAGCCCTCACGGTAGAGCCGGATATCGGCAACCACGAAGATCCGGATCATCTGTATGGGTAGTCCACTTTTAGCCCCGCCTTCAGCAAGCGTCGTTGAGAACCCCACAGTTGGACCGGATTGTCGTCGGTCATCCCAAGAAGGCGTTGCGCATCGCCGAGCGCCCGTCGGCGTGCTTAGTCGCGATCGATCTGGTCCAGTCGGGCGAAGGATGCCTTGCGAGATCCCGTTGTTGTCCCAGGAAGTGGCTGAGCAGGCCATCGGCGACGCCACTCGCTGGTCCCGCAGCGCCCGCCGCTACCTGGCCTGCGCCGACCACCACGCCAGCGGCTCCGGGAAGTTGCCAGGCTGCCCGATGAGCTGCAGACCACCATCGAGCGCACTACCCAATCGTCGGCCAGGTCCGCAGCCGCCTGGCCGGCCAGACCCGACGGCGCTATCAGACTGGTCAGCGTGCATGATCCCGATGCCCGCCCAATCGTCAAAGGACGGCTGGGCAAGCTGGTGGAGTTCGACTGCAAGGCGCAGATCGCCGACATCCCGACGGGTTCATGCTCGACTATGTCGAGCGACTTCGGCCGGGAGATCACTGAAGCGGTGGTCGAGGCTACCGCCGCCTTTAGCCGCGCCTGAACGTGGTGGTCAACAACGCATGATATGGTATGCTCGGCGCGTTCGGGGGATGAGCGGCGAACAGGCCAAGTGCATCTTTCAAGGCCGACGCCTTCGCGACAGTCAACGTCACCCAGGTTGCGCTGGCACTGCGGTGTCGGATCATTTCTGCTCGTATCTGCTGGACTGTCGAATAGGGGCACCTCGCCCCCAACGCAGCGCTACACCGCCACGGGCGTGATGAACTCTGGTAAGCCCAGTGATCCAGTCCCCTTTCCGACACGACCCCAAGGGCGACTTGAGCGCGAAGAAGTGGGCGTCGTTCGTTGATCGTGGTCCTATCGGTCAGCCCGTCGATACTTGGGTGGCAACGGGATCTCGGTGGTCGTGAGGGTCACCGATGTTCTTTCTAGGGTGTGGTTTGCTCCGTGCCCAGGGCTCGAACCTGCACATCTCCGCGTCAGCTTGCCTGCTTCTTGCGGTAGCCGTCCCGGCGGACCTTGGCATTGCGGGCCATCAGACGGATGGTCGGGCCGGTGACCAGGGGCGTTGGGTTCGTATTGTGTCCAGTTGGGTGCGCCCGCCGGCCATTGCCGAGGAGGATGCGCGCTCGATGGGTGCGGTCGCGGTTGGGCTGCTGGCCGGCGCGGTCGCCGACCGGGTCGCCGGCGACCCGCGGCGTGGCCATCCGGTGGCCGCGTTCGGGTCGGTGGCG
>WNGB01003674.1_pt1 | contig 23977 bp, 28 predicted proteins | sample 5400681 | NCBI WGS metagenome assembly WNGB01 (sample SAMN13153367, study PRJNA577476) | soil metagenome | isolation source: 115 cm soil or saprolite under grassland replicate 2 | place: USA:California | collected 2016-06-15
GATCGATCCACGCCTTCTGCACCTTGTGCAGGGTCTTGCCCGAGGCGAGGCCCTCGATCGTGGTGATCTTGGCGCCGCTTACCGCGCTCACGGGCACTGAGCACGAACGCATCGGGACGCCGTTCACGTGCACGGTGCAAGCTCCGCACTGCGCGACGCCGCAGCCGTATTTGGTGCCGGTGAGGCCGACCTGTTCGCGTATCACCCACAGCAGAGGCGTGGTCGGATCGACGTCGACCTCGTGAGACTTGCCGTTGATTGTCAGGCGCATTGCGTTCTCTCCAGATGAGCATGTGGCCAAGAGGTTTCATCTGGCGCCGGCCACGCGCGGGCGCCGTAAGACCAAATTCTACTAGGCCCCATGGCACTTGCAAGCATGGCGGCGGCTCGCGCGTCGCGTCAGCATGGGTTTCTCCTCTGGCGGAATCTTATACGGTGTGAGCCTTCCCATCCAGGCGCATTTGACGCTCAGCGAGATAAGCGTTCACGGCCTCCGCGTCGAGGCGCGTCCCGGCGAGCCCGACGTGACCGTCGGGTCGCAATAGGTAGAAGGCCGGTCCCGAAATCTGCGCGCGGGCGAGCTCTTGCGCGTTGTGCGCCTCGTCGGGGATCACGTGGATGCGCAAAAGCTCGCCGAGTCCCAGCGCTTCTCCCGAAGGCGCGGGCTGCCCGGTCACGATCAGGTTGAAGCGCGTGTCGTCGAGTTTCTGGAACAGGTCTTCGACCGCGCCGTTCGCCTGCAGCTTGAGCTGCAGCCACGGGAAGCGATCGCCCGCCACCGGCGCGCCGTCGGGCAGGCCCGTCAAGTTTTTCGACAGCGGGCTTTCCCGGTAGGCGATGCCGGTTTGGGAGATGGTGCGGAACGCCAGCGTCTGCACGCGCTTGAACCTCATCGCAAAGGCGGCAATCCTGGCGAGGATGCGCGTGCGGAACAGCCCCGCTATCCACCGGTCGGATACGACCAGATTGAACGCGCGGTCGGTGGTGCGCAGTAGCCGCTGGGCGACCGGAATGCGTTCCTGTTCATACGTGTCGAGCAAGGCCGTATCCGCATGACCCTCGACGACGAGCGCGAGCTTCCACGCCAGGTTGTACGCATCCTGCAGACCGGTGTTCATGCCCTGCCCGCCAGCCGGGCTGTGCACGTGCGCCGCGTCACCGAGCAGGAAGCAACGCCGGTCGCGGAACTTCTCCGCGGCCCGGTGATGGATGCGGTAGGTGGAGAACCAGCTGCATTCCTTGAAGTCCAGGTTGGCTCCCGCCTCCCGCCGTATATCGGGACTCAGCTCCTCGAACCTGACATCGTCTCTGCCCCGCAGCTTCTTGGGGAGGATGCCGATCACCCGCCACCGGTCCTTGCCGCGCATCGGGAAGAACAGGTGAAATCCATCGCGCCACAGGTAGACGTTCAGCTCTTCCGCGACCATGGGGCCCGTCGCCTCGGTATCGGCGACGAAGAACACGTGCTCATACGGCGCGCCGGGAAAGGTGATGCCGGAGAGCTCGCGCACCGCGCTGTGCCCGCCGTCGCAGCCCGCGACATACGCGGCCTGGATCTTGCCGGTGGAACCATCGGGCTGCTTGAGCGTTGCGGTTACGTGACCGGGTTCCTGGTTGATGCCGGTGAGCTCGGTGTTCCACTGCACCGCCAGGCCCCAGTTGCGCAGGTGGTCGCCCATGATCCGCTCGTTGTCGTCCTGGCCCAGCATCAGGACAAAGGGAAACGGGCTGATGCTTTTCCCGATGTCACCCAGCGGGATGCGCGCCGTCCACTTTCCTTCCGCCCACATATTGGCGCCGTTGCCGCGGCGGCCCAGCTCGAGCGCACGCCCCGCGATCCCGAGCTTGGAGTAGATCTCGAGCGTGCGCGCATGCACCGCCATCGCCCGCGTCTGCTGTGCCGGCCCGGAATGCCGGTCTATGATCATGGCGCGTACGCCGCGCCGTCCGAGTTGATTGGCGAGCATCAGCCCGGTGGGGCCGCCTCCCACTATCAGTACGTCCGTATCCATGTCGGCCGCGGACCGGCAGATTACATTTGAAATATGCCGTGCCATGATACCGTATGGCCGCAGGCGGTAAGGTCCAGCTGAAGGAGGCTTCCATGAACGTCATCGCGCGCCGCGCCTTGGCCGTGGTTGCACTGGTGATCGTTTCGACGGCGATCGCGTGGGCCCAGGGCTATCCGGACCGGCCGCTGCGGCTCGTGGTCGGATTTCCGCCCGGGGGAAGCGGCGATTTTCTCGCGCGCATCATCGCCGACGAGCTGACGCGGGAAGTCGGCCAGCCGGTGGTGGTGGACAACAAGCCTGGCGCGGGCTCCAACATCGCCGCGGAGCACGTCGCGCGTGCCGCGCCCGACGGCCACACCATCCTGCTCGCAGGGAACTTCACGCACGCGATCAATCCGTGGCTGTACCGGAACCTCTCGTGGGATCCCCACCGCGACTTCACGCCCATCACCGAGGTCGCTGTGATGAGCATCATCGTGTGCGTCACGCCCGAGCGCGGGATCCGTTCGATGAAGGAGCTGATCGCCAGGGTCAAGAGCGAGCCGGGCAAGTGGTTCTACGCCTCGCCCGGCAACGGAACTTCGCAGCACCTCGCGGGTGCGGAGCTCAACCGCCTCGCCGGTATCGACATGCAGCATGTGCCCTTCAAGGGCGGCGCGCCGTCGCTGCAGGCGGTGCTGGCGGGCGACGTGCAGGTGATGATCGGCACGACGCCGGTGGTGCTGCCGCAGATCCGCGCGGGCAAGCTCGTGCCGCTCGCGCTGATCACGCGCGCGGCCTCGCCGATGGTCCCGGGCGTGCCCGGGATGCAGGAAGCGGGCGTGCCGGGCATGGATCTCCCGAGCTGGTGGGGCATCTGGGCGCCGCCCAGGGTGCGGCCCGAGGTGAAGGAGCGCCTGTACGCGGCAATCACCAAGGTCATGCGCCTGCCGCAGGTGGCGGAGAAACTCGCGCGCGAGGCGATGCAGCCGGAAATCTCCGCCTCGCCCGAGGAATTCGCCGCGTTCGTGCGCAAGGACCACGCCTCCTACGAGTCCATCGTCAGGGCCTCCGGTGCGAAGGCGGATTGAGAGGACGCAGCCGCTGGCCGGTGAGCACCATACCGGCGGAGCAGAAATGAAACGCGGGAAAGCCATGAAGAACACGCTCATGATTTCCGCCGGCCTCACCGCCTGCGGCTTGGTGTCGGCCGCGCAGGTGAACTACAACATCGACCCCGAGCACACCTATCCCAGCTTCGAGGCCGACCACATGGGCCTGTCGATCTGGCGCGGCAAGTTCAACAAGACCTCGGGCAAGGTGACCCTGGACAAGGCGGCCGGAACCGGGACGGTGGAGGTCGCGGTCGATACGGCGAGCATCGACTTCGGCCACGCCAAGGTGGCTGAATATCTCGCGGGTCCGGACCAGCTCGACGCGGCCAAGTATCCGACGATCATCTACAGGGGCAAGCTCGAGCGCTTCGTCAACGGCGCGCCGACCGCGGTCAGCGGCGAACTGACGATGCACGGCAAGACCCGGCCGGTCGCGCTGAAGATCAACCTCTTCAAGTGCATCCCGCATCCGTTCTTCAAGCGCGAGCTATGCGGTGCGGACGCCTTCGGCAGTTTCGATCGCAGCGAATTCGGCCTCGACTACGGGCCGCAGTGGGGCTTCAAGCCGGAGGTGACGCTGCGCATCCAGGTCGAGGCCCTGGCGGAGGAGAAATGAACGCATGATCTTCGCCAAGCGACTCACCGCAACCACCTTTGGCGCCATTCTCGCCGCCTGCTCGGGCGCGCTGGGGCCGCTCGATACCGGCGAAGCCCCCGACCTGATTCTCTACAACGGCAAGGTCGTCACCGTCGATGCGGCGTTCTCGATCGCGCAGGCGGTGGCGATTCGCGGCGAGCGTTTCATCGCGGTCGGGACCGACGACGCGGTGCGGCGCCTGGCCGGGCCGGCGACGAAAGCGATCGATCTGCGCGGGCGCACCGTGATCCCGGGATTGATGGACGGGCACCTGCACAACGCGGGCGGCGGGCCCGGCGTGAACCTCTCCGAAGTCCGCAGCATGGCGGAGCTCCTCGCCGCGGTGGAGGCGCGGGTCAAGGCGGGCAAGCCCGGCGACCTGGTGGTCTCCAATTCCGACTGGCACGAGGCGCAGCTGCGCGAGAAGCGCCTGCCGCAGCGAAGGGACCTCGACCGCATCGCTCCGGACAATCCCGTGGTGCTGGTGCGCGGCGGGCACGAGTTCATCGTCAACTCGGCTGCGATGAGGCGCTGGAACATCTCGCGCTCGACGCCCGTGCCGCCTGGCGGGGAGATCGGCCACGACGCGGACGGCGAATTGAACGGCGAGCTGGTGGACACCGCGCGCGGCCTGGTGAAGCTGCCGCCGCCGCCGAAGCTCGCGGCGGACGAGATCCTCGCGCAAATGAAAATCCTCAACGCGGCCGGGCTCACCGGCATCCGCATTCCGGGGCAGTTCCAGTTCGGCGGGAGCGCGATCGAGCCCTACCGCCTGTTCCAGCAGCTGAAGGCGCAAGGAAAACTGACGATCCGCGTCAATTACCTGATGCGCATCTTCGACTATTCCAGCGTCGAGAAGATGCGCGAGACGATCGCCTCATGGAACGTCAGGCCCGACGAGGGCGACGAATGGCTGCGCATCGGCGGCATGAAGACGCTGGTCGACGGCGGATTCGAAGGCGGGCACATGCGCGCCGCCTACGAGGAGCCTTTCGGCAAGGGCGGGAAGTTCAAGGGAATCCAGGTCGTGCCCCTTTCCGACTACGTCGCCGCAGTGCGCGAGCTGAATCGCCTCGGCTGGCGGGTCGCAACGCATGCGGTGGGCGACGCCGCGATCGATCAGGTGCTCGAGGCCTACGCCGCCGCCGACCGCGACCGGTCGATACGCGGCAGGCGCTGGTCGGTCGAGCACTTCTTCATCGGCCGGCCCGACCACTATCCGCGCGTAAGGGCGCTCGATCTCGTGATCTCGGCGCAGGACCACCTGTACCGCGCCGGCCCGAGCCTCGTCAAGTACTGGGGCCGCGAGCGCGCCGAGCAGGTGACGCCGGTCCGGAGCTTCCTCGATGCGGGAATCCTCGTCGCCGGCGGCACCGATTCGCCCGTGATTCCCTACAACCCGTTCTGGGCGATGTACCACTTCATCTCGCGCGAGACGATTTCGGACGGCGTCTACGGCGCCAACCAGCGAATCACGAGGGAAGAGGCTCTGCGAATCTTCACCATCAACAACGCGAGGCTCACTTTCGAGGAGAGCCTGAAGGGGTCGATCGAGCGCGGCAAGCTCGCCGACCTGGTCGTCCTTGCGGCCGACATCCTCACCATCCCCGAGAAGCAAATCGAGAGCCTGAAGCCGGTCGCGACCATGGTGGGCGGGCGCTTCGTATACAGCGACCCGGCAGCCAGGCTCGAATAGCCGACGGCTGCTGACATAACGCTGTCAGCAGGGCGGACTCATCCTTTGAGGCGTGCGAATCCCGCACTTCACCTAGAAGGAGGCTGAAATGAAGAACGCAGTGGTCTGGAGCGAAATCGCGGTATCCGATCTCAAGCGCGCGACGGCATTCTACGAGAAGTTGCTCGACGGCAAGCTGAAAGCCGAGAGCTTCGGCCCGTACGAGCTCGCGCTGTTCCCGCACGCAGCGGACGGAATCGGCGGATGCCTGATGAAGGGCGAAGGCTACGAGCCCTCGGGGAAGGGCACGGTGACCTATCTCGCGGCCGAGCCCGGGATCGACGCGGCGCTCAAGCGCGCGACCGCCGCGGGCGCGAAGGTGTTGATGGCGAAGATGGCGCTGCCCGGCGACCAGGGCTACATCGCCCACGTGTCGGACTGCGAGGGCAACCGCATCGGGCTGCACGCGATGAGCTAGCGAGGCCATGCGGCGCGCCGATCGGCTCTTCCAGATCGTCCAGTTCCTGCGCGGCCGCCGTCTCACGACGGCGGCGTTTCTGGCGGGCCGGCTCGGCGTGTCGGTGCGCACGGTGTATCGCGATGTGCGCGACCTGTCGCTCTCCGGCGTTCCGGTCGAGGGCGAGGCGGGCGTCGGCTACCGGCTGCGCGCGGGCTTCGACGTTCCGCCGCTCATGTTCACGTTGAACGAGATCGAGGCGCTCGCGGTGGGCGCGCGCATGGTCGAGGCCTGGGGCGGGCCGGTGCTCGCCGACTCGGCGCGCACCGCGATCGAGAAGATCGTCGCGGCGCTCCCGGCCGACCGGCGCATCGCGGTCGAGAAGACGCGCCTCTACGCGCCGGGGTTCCACGTCGACGGACGGGCCATGCGGCAGCTGGAATCGGTGCGCGAGGCGATCGGCTCGCGCCGCGTGCTGCGTTTGGACTACCGCGATTCGGGCGGAAAGGCCAGCGAGCGCGACGTCTGGCCGCTCGCGCTCTACTACTGGGGCCGCACCTGGACGATCGGCGCCTGGTGCGAGCGGCGAACAGACTTCCGCAATTTCCGCGTGGACCGGATCGCGGGGCTAGCGACGCTCGATCGCCGCTACCCGGACGAGGCGGGCAAGCGGCTGGCCGATTTCATCCGCGCGATGGAGGCGCGCTGACGCGCAGCCGATCGCTCAGAATGAAACCTTTCCGACCAGCGCCAGATTGTCCGCCCTGTCGTTGAAGGGGCTGCCCGGACCTGCGACCCTGCCGTACTGCTCGTACTCGAGGCGCAGGCCGAAGCGCCTGCTGAAGGCGTAAGCGACGCCGATCCCCACCAGCGCATCGGCGTGATCTGAAGAACCCGCGACCCGCGTGCGGTTCGAGGCGACGCCCGCTTTGGCCATGAGCGCCCAACGCCTGTCCAGGGGCAGCGTGCCGGTAAGAGCGAGGGACAGGGAGTCGGCGCTCGAACCCCGGTAGCGGCCGAGATCGGTGTAGGCCGCTTCGATTCCCCAATGCCGGTCGTGCTGGTAGCCCCCGAGGATTTTCCAGGAGAATTCGCTGGAGTCGGTGTTCGCTATTCCCAGCCCGGCCCCTATATACACGTGCGACACCTGCGCCGAGGCCGGCGCTGTGGCGAACGCCGCGCTCAAGGCCAGTGCCGACAGAATTTTTTTCATCACTGGCGCATGCGCCGAAACATGGGCTGCTTGGATTACGGGCTTGAGCGACCCGAGCTCGGACCCGCCGTCGGTCCCTGCGTTCGGGGCATGGCGGCGAGGCGTTCGGCCAGTCGGGCGAGGTCTTCGAGCGCCTGAAGGCGCTCGCGCACCGTCATCGAGAGCGCGGCGCGCAACTGCGCGCGGCGGCTGCCCTCCCAGGTCGCGGTTTCCCACTTGGGTTCAACGGCTCGATTCATCGCGCCGCTTTCCGTCGCCGGGTACGTAAGTCGCGGGCGCCTGCCGCACTAGGGACGTGAAGACGCACAGCTCCTCCAACCACCTGAGCCGGTCGATCTCCGGGACCTTGAGATAGGCACGCACGCGCTCTTCGGTGGTCTCGTACTCATAATCGATTTTCGCCATGCTAGGTTCCTTCGTCCGCCACCCGGCGGGCGATCTTGAGCGCCTCGATATCGGACGCATCCTGCTTGCGTCCAGTCCCTGATTTGAGGGCGATCAGATCGTCGATCGAGGCGAGGCTCAAGCGGACCCCGCCGACGTCCTTCTCGATGCGGTTGCGGGCCATCCGCTCGAAGGGTACCGCCGGACGCACGATGATGTCCACCGTCGGCATGTTCGGCGTTGACGACCGGAGCGAAAAGGCGATGAGGTGTTTCTCGCGGACCCAGGCGTCGAGCTGCTTCGCGTCGCACAGCGACTCGATCGGAACGGGTAGAGAAGGCTTGAGCTCGAGGCGCGTCGCTGCGTTGAGGAAGCATTTCAGGTTGGCTTCGTCCATGGCGATGACGAGATCGACGTCCATCGTCGCGCGCTCGACCCCGTGCAGGTTGATGGCGAGGCCCCCGACGACAAGGTATTCGACCCGCTCCTCCTGCAGCGTTCTGAAAAGATCGAGGTAGAACATCGCTTTGTCGCCTGGCTTGATTGGACGCTATTGTATGCTTGCGGGACTCAAGCTATGAGCCGGAACCCCGACATCCGTAAGCTCTGCGCCGCTGCGGTGCTCGCGGTTGCAGGAGGAGCCATGGCCGCCGAGGCGGTGCTGGTGCACGACATCGCGCCGCCGCATCCGCGCTACACGCAGCTCACGCAGATGGCGGCAGAGGTGGCCAAACGCACGCAAGGGACGCTCACGATCGCCATCAATCCCGGCGGCAAGGTGCTCTATCCGGGGCAGGCGTCGCTCGCCGCGGTGCGCAACAAGACCGCACCGCTCGCCTTCATCAACAGCGCCTTCCTGCAGTCGGTCGATCCGGACCTCGGATTTCTCAACCTGCCGTTCACGATCACTGATGCCTTGATGTCGAAGCCCGGCGTGACGGAAGGCGTCCTCGCGCTCGTGCGCAGTTACGTGGAGCCGCGCGGGCTGAAAGTGCTCGCCGTCATGCGCGGCGCGGACACCATCGTCATTTTCAAAAACCGGCAAGTGCGCGCACCCGACGACATGAAGGGACTCAAGATCCGCGTGGCGGGGCCGGGCGTGTACCAGGACGTCGTCAGGAGCCTGGGCGCTGCGCCCGTCGTTTTCCCTGCCATCGAGATGGGCGCGGCACTCGCGCGCGGAGCGATGGACGGCATCATCACCTCGCCCGGCGGCTGGGGCAAGAATGTGCACGACGCGCCGAGCGCGAGCCTCGTTCCGGGATTGCTGTTCTATACGTACTTCCTGATCGCTGACAAAACGTGGTTCGACGCGCTGCCGGCGGTACAGCAGAAAGCGCTCGCCGAGTCCGCGCGCGCGAGCGTGACCGACAAGTGGGGCGAGATGCAGGCGGACGACGCGCGCTTGGTCGCCGAGCTGGTTTCGCGCGGGGCCGCGTACGCGGTCGTGCCGGTGGATGCGGTAGCGGCGTGGCGCGCGAGAACCGAGGGCGTGACGCGCGAGTTTGCGACTGCGCATCCGGAAGTGATGAGGAGGTTTAGGGCGGTTGTGGGCGCTGAGTAGTCCCTGAGTCTTTTGTTTCCGACATCGAGTTGCGCGGCTGGGAAAAAAATTCTCATATTGACGTCTGGACGTCTTCTCGATAAGATTCACGCGTCGATTTCACCGGTGGCCCTGCGTGAGAAGACGCCCTGGAGAAGTCAGAGACGCAATCGTGAAGGTGCTTGAAGCGCGCCCCCGTGGAGCTACGGTCGGGGAAATAACCGGCCAAGTGACCGCACTGATCGGCGCTGTTCCCGCCTCATCCGTTCGATCTTATTTGCAGCTCAACACGCCCGAGCTCTTCGCGCGGATGGATCGCGCTCAGTATGCGTTAAAAGGGTTTTCGTACGAGCCTGCCAGAGTCAACAAGAAATCCGAACCGCGTTCCTTCTCGTTCGGGAAGGCCACACTGATTCAGGACGATTGTCTGACTTGGCTCGAAAAACAGCCGACGAACTCGGTACACGCAGTGGTGACCGACCCGCCTTACGGATTGGTTGAATATTCCGAGGTCGAGCAAAGAAAACTCAGGGCGGGCAGGGGAGGTATCTGGAGAATTCCGCCGTCCTTTGATGGTTCCAAGCGCTCGCCGTTACCTCGATTTACCGTGCTCAAGCAGACGGACCTCGATGCGCTCGATCAGTTCTTCACAGCTTGGGCGGCGCGTCTTCTGCCGGTGCTTGTGCCCGGAGCAAATGTCGTTGTCGCAAGCAATCCCCTTCTTTCCTACATCGTGTCGAACGCACTGTCCCGGTCCGGTCTCGAGCGCCGCGGCGAGATCGTCAGATTGGTGATGACGATGCGTGGTGGTGACCGCCCCAAGGATGCACACGTGGAATTTTCCGGCGTCAGCGTCATGCCACGGTCGATGTGGGAACCGTGGCTGGTGTTCCGCAAGCCGATCGACGGTCGCGTTCAAGACAATCTTCGAAAATGGGGCACCGGCGGTTTCAGAAGGATTTCAGGCGAGCGACCGTTTGGTGATGTAGTCGAGTCCTCACCTACGCGCCCTTCCGAGCGCGCGCTGGCGCCTCACCCCAGCCTGAAACCTCAATCCTTCTTGCGACAACTGGTCCGCGGGGTGCTACCGCTTGGCAAAGGCATAGTGCTCGATCCGTTTGCGGGCTCGGGCTCGACACTCGCAGCGTGTGAAGCGGTCGGATATGCGAGCGTGGGCCTTGAAAAGGATGCTGACTACTTCGGTGTCGCAATCTCGGCGATACCCAGGCTGGCGAGGAACTGAGACAAAGTCTTCGGCAGCGCGTTCAATCAAGGAGGATGTATGCGGAAACTCTTGGCAGGAACGGTCTTGTTTGCCGCATTCGGGGCGCTCGCCCATGCGCAATCGCAGCAGGAACTGTTGCTCGACGGTAGCGGAGGCAGCACCGATAACGTGCTGACGTACGGCATGGGCTATCACCAGCAGCGCTACAGTCCCCTCAAGCAAATCAACAAAAGCACCGTCAAGCGCCTCGTCCCTGTGTGGAGCCTGTCGCTTGCCAACGAGGTCGGCGAGCAGGCACAGCCGCTCGTCTACAACGGCGTGATGTACGTATCCAATGTCAGGCAGACGGTGGCGATCGACGTGGCGACCGGCAGGCAGATCTGGGCAACGCCCATCGAGTGGGACCCGGCGGCCGCACGCGTGGTGTGCTGCGGGCTCTCGAACCGGGGAGTGGCGCTCTACGACGGCAAGGTGTTCGTCGCCTCGATCGACGCGCACTTGAAGGCGCTCGATGCGAAAACCGGCAAGGAAATCTGGAAGACCAAGGTCGCCGAATGGAAGGAAGGCTATTCGATCACCTCGGCGCCCACGGTGGTCAATGGCGTGCTGATGACGGGCATGACCGGCGGCGAATACGGCGTTCGGGGTTTCGTGGCGGGATACCATCCCGAAACCGGCAGCCAGCTGTGGCGCCGACACACCACCGCGGGTCCAGGCGAAAAAGGTCACGAGACCTGGCCCGCCGGCAATGCCTATCTGCGCGGAGGCGGCTCCACCTGGATAACCGGTTCCTACGATCCCGACCTCGACCTGACTTACTGGGGCACGAGCAACGGCGGGCCGTGGGATGCCAACTGGCGGCCGGGCGACAATCTGTGGGTGGCCTCGGTCCTCGCGTTGAGGCCCAAGACCGGCGAGATCGTCTGGCATTACCAGTGGACGCCCGCCGAGACCTACGATTACGACGGCAACAACGAAAACGTGCTCGCCGACATCATGGTCAACGGCGTCAAGCGCAGGGTGTTGATGCATGCCGACCGCAACGGCTTTCTCTACGTGCTCGACCGCACCAACGGCGAGTTGCTCGCCGGCAACCCCTACGTGACGGTGAACTGGGCCGAGCGTATCGACCTCGCGACCGGACGCCCGGTGGAAACGCAAGTGGCGAAGCGCCTGCGCGCGGGCGAGAAGGTGGAGCTCAAGCCGAGGTGGACCGGCGGCAAAAACTGGTTCCCCATGGCGTTCAATCCCAACACGGGGCTCTTGTATTTTCCCATGAAGGAAGAGACCGCCATTTACCAGATCAACAAGGAGATGCCTGCGTACAAGCCGGGCGAGCGTTATATGGGCGTTGAAAACACCACCGCTCCCCGGGCGCCCGGCGCGGCCTGGGGCTACTACGCGGCGGTCAATCCGTTGACGGCGAAACCCAAGTGGAGGATGCCGCTGATCGAATTCCCGATGTGGTCCGGGATGCTCTCCACCGCAGGCGGATTGGTGTTCTCCGGCAAGCTGACCGGCGAATTCATCGCAATCGACGAGGATACGGGCAAGATCGTGTGGCAATTCCAGACCAGTTCCGGAATCAATGCCCAGCCGATCACCTACACGCACAAGGGCCGCCAGTACGTCACCGTGCTGTCGGGGCTCGGCGGCGGAACGTCGGCGAAGAGGGAGACTGCGGGCAAGGTGCAGCCCGGCGGGTCGGTATGGACGTTTGCCCTGATGCCCGATTGAATCGGCGTGACGTTTGACCGGACAACGCGGTGTGACCGAGTTGAAGAAATTAATCCTTATCGGCCCGCTGCTCGCCTTTGCGCACGCCGCCTCGGCGCAGGACGCGTTCAAGTCCGAGCAGGTCAAAAGCGGCTCGGAAATTTATGCACGACACTGCGCCGCGTGCCACGGTCCGCGCATGGCCGATCCGGAGGGCGCGTTCGATCTGCGCAAATTCCCGCGCGATCAGCGCGAGCGGTTCGTCGCCTCGGTAGCGAAGGGCAAGAACGCCATGCCGCCGTGGGGCGACCTGCTCAAGCCGGATGATATCGAAGCCCTGTGGGCGTACGTGGCCACGGGCGGCAAGAACTGAGAACGCAAATCAACGAGACAAATAGTGGCGCAGCCGACAACGGTATCGCTCGTTCTCGGCATCGGCGGCGCCCGGGGCCTCGCCCACATCGGCGTGATTCAGTGGCTGACCGAAAACGGCTACGACATTCGCTCGATCGCGGGCTCCTCCATGGGCGCGCTCGTCGGGGGAATTTACGCCGCAGGCAAACTCGAAGTTTATACCGCGTGGGTGTCGGCGCTTGAGCGCATGCAGGTGGTGCGCCTCCTGCTCGATCCGGCGTTCGGCCGCAGCGGTCTTTTCAAGGGCGAGCGCATCATGGGCGTGCTGCGCGAGCTGATCGGCGATTTCGACATCGAAAATCTGCCCGTATCGTTCACGGCAGTGGCAACCGACCTCGAGTCCGGCGAGGAGGTGTGGTTGCGCGAGGGCAAGCTGTTCGACGCGATCCGCGCCTCGATCGCGACCCCTCTGATCTTCACGCCCTTCAGGTACGGCGGTCGGATGCTGCTTGACGGCGGCCTGGTGAATCCGGTTCCGATCGCGCCCACTCTCAACGACACGACCGAGCTCACCGTCGCCGTCAACCTGAGCGGCCCCATCGAGTCGAGGCCGCCTCCGCTCAAGAGGGCGCCGATCCCCGAAGGCAACACCTACCGGCGGCGCATCCATGCCTTCATCGAGAGCCTGCACCACTCGAAGGCAAAGGCCCCGGCCGCGCCCGCGCGCGGGATCCTCGATATTGCGCTCGCATCCATGGAAGCGATGCAGAACACGATCACGCGCTTGAGGCTCGCCGCCTACTCGCCCGACGTGACGGTCGAGATACCGTGCAATGCCTGCGGCTTCCTCGAGTTCTGGCGCGCGGAGGAGTTGATCGCGCTTGGCCGCGAACGCACCGCGCGGGCATTTTCACCAAACCAGCACTGACGAGCCTGCAGGGCCGGGCATTCCCATGAACCATGCGCGGGACTGAATACCGGTCCAGCATCGGGCGCTCTCGCTCCTCACCGCGATGCGCGAATTATGACTGTGTCATTGTTCACGATTTTTTCGTCTCCGGCCCCCTGTGTGGCTCTGTCACGGCTCATAATGGGTGATCCCGGTCCGAGTTCCGGTGGGTAACCGCTGGTCCCTAATCGCATGAGCCGCCACCTTTTCCCCTTCGAGCAAGCGCGGAGATGGACGGTGGATTTCGCGGCGCGCAGGGCGCGAGCCCTCGCCTTCGGCAGCCCGGTCCCCTACCTGGCGAGGGTCGTTTTGCTCGCCGCCGTGTATTTTTCCGCAGCCAAGCTCGCCTTGTTGGTGGCGATACCGCCGGGCTACGCCACCGCGGTGTGGCCGCCTTCGGGAATTGCCCTCGCGTCGCTCCTGCTGCTGGGTAACCGCATCTGGCCCGGGATTTGGCTGGGCGCTTCGCTCGTCAACGTCACCGTCCAGTCTTCGCTCGTGGCCGCTACTCTCATCGGCGCGGGCAATACCCTGGAGGCGCTTGCCGGTGCAGCGCTCGTCCGCGCGTTCATCGGTTCGCCGGGGGTGTTCCAGCGTGGAGAGGACGTTCTCAAATTCGTCGCCATCGCAGCGGCTAGCGCGACGATCGCGGCGACGGTGGCGGCGGCGCCGCTCGCCTTCGTGCATTCGCTGGAACCGCGCGAGTTGTTGTGGAACTGGTGGACATGGTGGCAGGGCGACACCGTCGGAATCATCATCGTCGCTCCCCTGATCCTGGCCTGGGTCGTTCGCGCCGATCCCGCATGGACACCCTGGAAAATCGCCGAAGGATGCATTCTCGTCTGTCTCCTGTCGGGAGTGATGTACGCAATATTCGGTGCGGGCGTTGCCTCCTACATCCCTTCGCTGCAGCTCACTTTCGCGATCCTGCCGTTCATCATGTGGGCTGCTTTTCGCTTCCGGCAGCGCGAAGTCGCGACCGTGAACGCTTTGGTGTGCGCAATGGCCGTGTGGTTTACGCTCGAGGGCAGCGGGCCGTTCGCGCAAGGATCGCTGAACGAATCGCTGTTGCTGCTGCTCGCGTTCATGTGCACCGTGGTGACGACCGGGCTCGTGTTGAGCGCGGTCATCGGCGATCGCGGGCGCGCGATCGAGGCGATGCAGCGCGTCCTGCGGGATTTGCGCGAGCAGACCATCCGCGACTCGCTGACTTCCCTCTACAACCGCCGATTCCTGCAGGACTATCTGGAGCGGGAGCTGATCCGCGCGAAGCGCGAGCGCGCACCCCTTGCGGTGATCATGATAGATCTCGACCGTTTCAAGCAGATCAACGACAGAGCCGGCCACCAGGCTGGCGACCAGGTGCTCGTGGAAGTGGGCGCGCTTCTGAAACGCCACGTCCGCGGCAGCGACATCGCCTGCCGCTATGGTGGCGAGGAGTTCGTGGTGGTCCTTCCCAGGACGACGCTCGAGAGCGCGCGCCGCAGGAGCGCGGAGATCTGCTCGGCCATCAGGCGCGAGGCGGAACTGCTTCGTGGGGTCACCGCTTCGCTCGGGGTCGCGCTGTGTCCAGCCCACGCGACCGACGCGGAGGACCTCCTGCGCGCCGCCGACCACGCCCTCTACAAAGCCAAGGGGGCCGGACGCAACCAGGTCAGAATGTTTGCCGGCCAAATCAGCCGCGCCGGGGAAGGGGCCAAGTAAGGCCCGCCCTCGTCACGTCTTGTCCGCCAGGAACGATCCGCTCAGCGCGGCGAATTCTTCCGCGGCGTCCCATTGGACGAGATGCTTGCAGTGGTCGACGAGGTGCAGATCGAGCCCGGGGTGGAGCTCCATCGCGAGCGCGGCGCGTTCCGCGGCGTGGCCGCGGTCCTCTCTTCCGTAGATCAGCCGAAGCGGCGACTGCACCTCGCCGAGCCGCTGCCAGAGCGGCTTCGATCCTTGCTTCGATTCCTTCCTGTCGCCGCCGCGCGCGCGAGCGCGCTCGAGGAACGCCCGGAAATTCTTTCCCGTGCTCATGCGCTGGCGCGTCTGCAGCGCTGCCGGCGTGATCAAGGTCTTGTCGAAGAGGCTCTCCTCCAGGACCCTGCGCGTGTCTTCCAGAGTGGGTTCCGCGGCCCCGCCTTCTTCGCCCTTCGCGGCATCCGGCTTGCCGCGACCGGGCAGGGGCGGCAGCAGGCTTCCGGTGGCGAGCACGACGATCCCGGGCACGCGCTCGCCGTGCTCCAGGGCGAGGTTCACGGCGATGCGCCCGGACTGCGAATGGCCTATGAGACGCGCCTTGTGCAGCCGCACGGCATCCATGAACGCGAGGACGAAGCGCGTGCGATAGGCGACTGAAAGGTCCTCGGGGTTGTCGCTCAAGCCGAATCCGGGCTGATCGTAGGCGATCACGCGCAAGCCGCGCGCCGCCAGGTCGGAGAGATTGCCCGTCCAGACATCCGCCGAGGAGCCGAGCGACGCCCCGTGCAGCAAAAGAACCGCCGGCCCGCTTCCTTCCTCGAAGGTGCGGATGCGCAGCCCTTCCACCTCGATGAAATTCTCCTTCACCGTCGTTCGACTACTTCTCGGCGATGTCGAGCAGCACGCCGTCGGGGTCGGCGAGGTGATGAGCGCCGCAGGGGCAGCGCTCGAACAGCGCGAGCCGCGCCCGCCCTTCCGGTCCCGCGCCCAGGGGGAAGGGGCGCAAATGCGGATTGTCCTCGCCCACGGTTTGCAGGCGCTCCTTCACCGCCTGCAGGCTCTCCACCCTGAAGCCGATGTGATCCGGCCCGGGCCGCGCGATGCCGCCGCCCGCGTAATCGAGGATGCTCCAGGGCATGAGGATCAAGGTGATCCGGCCGTCGCTCAGATAATGGCTAGTGTCGCCGGCGCCTCGGGCTAGCCGCTCGAAGCCGAACAGGTCGACGTAGAACTGCGCGACCGCGTCGGCGTGCAGGGTGCGCAGGGCAAGATGGCTGATGGCGCGCGCTTGCTCGCGCGCCGGCTCGACGTAGACCGAGGCGCGGTTCTCCATGTTCTTCTGCGACAGGTCGAAGAGGTTGCCAGCGGGGTCGTGGGTGCTGATGCCCGCAAAGGGGCGCGTGCCGGGGCGCTTCAGGACTTCGATGGCGGGGTAGCGCTCGCGCAGCCGCGCGCAAGTCCGTTCGACGTCCTCCACCTCGACGCCGAAGTGGTCGAGCCCCGCCGGGCGGCCCGCCTTGCGCGGATTGATGTTGAGGCCCACGTAGCCGTCGCCGACGGTCACCGCCCGCTCCGGCCGCGTGTCGGCCGCGGTCTTCATGCCGAACACCGCCTCGTAAAATCTTCCCTCGAGCGCGTATTGATCGCTGACGATGGCGATGTGCCTGATTTTTGCGGACATGAATCAACGACCTCGCAGAAATATCTCCCGGAACTCCTTTTCGTGCCGATCGGCTTCGCGCGCGAGCTGCGGGTTCACATAGTGCAGTTTCAGCGGAACCGAGGCTTGCCCTCGCGCAATGTCGTTGCGCGCGGGCACGCGTCCGCGATCGCGGATCAGCGCCTGGCCTTCCGCCGAAAGCAGCAGGTCCACTAGGCGGCGAGCCCCGTTCGGATGCGGGGCTCTGGCCGATACCGCGACCTGGCTTGGCGAGGTGATGACCGGATCGAGGGTCTTCACCCAATCAACGGGCGCCCCGGCGCGCCTCGCCTCGTCCATTTCGGCGGCGTGCACCAGCGCCAGGGGAAAATCGCCCGCGACCAGGAGCTTGGCAAGCAAGCTGTGGCCGCGGCGGAACTGCGGATTCTGCCGCGCGAGCGAGCGCATGAAGACGGCGCCCTTTTCCCCGCCGAGATAGTCGAGCATGGCGGCGTACCATTCGACGTCGCTTTCGTCCAGGGCGAACTTTTCTTTCCATCTCGGCTGAAGCAAATCCTCCCAGCCTTTCGGAGCCTCGGGCGGCGGCACCAAGCGGGTGTTGTAGCCGATGACGTATTGGCGCACATAAATCGCCGCCCAGCGGCCCTGCGGGTCGACTGCGCCTCCGGGAAATCCGCTGCGCGTCTCCGGGGACGCGTAGGCGGCGAGCAAGCCTTCTTGCGCGAGCGCATCCATGTCCAGGTGGTTGAATGAAACCACGTCCCAGAAAAACTTTCCGGCGCGCATCTCGGTGAGGATACGCGTGCGGATCTTCTCTCCCGGCTGGCGCAGGATGGTGAGATTCAGCTCGGGATATTTCTCCCGGAAGCGCTTTCGGAGCGGCGCCGCGTCGGGGGTGTTCATCGCGGTGTACCACACGACCTCGCGTTCGTTTCGGGCCGCGTCGACCAGGCGTGCAGGCGCCTGCGCGAGAGCCAGGCCGGCCTCGGCAAGAGAAAAGAGCGCCGCGAGCAGGGAAGCGAAGCTCGCGACCCCGCTCGACATGGGCAATCCCTTCGGCATGCCGCTCCCGGGCCCAAAAATGTCAGTCTAGCATCGGGGCGCTCCCGGCCCGGGTGGGGCGCTTCGGCGGTAGCGACAACTGGCTTCGGCCGTGCCAGAATTTCGCTTGGCGCTGTGCCAACCGGGGGGACGCCATGTCGCGGGGAATCGGTCCGTTAGCCCGTTTCGACGAAAGCGCATTGCGCGAGCTCGCGCCCCACGGCGCCGCGCGCTCGTTTCCCAAGAACGCGGTGGTCATCAACGAAGGCGACCAGACCGACTCCCTGTACGTTCTGCTCTCCGGACGCGCCAAGGTGTTCGTGAGCGAGGAGGACGGCAGGGAGGTGGTGCTCAGCACGATCCGCGAGGGCGATTACTTCGGCGAGCTGGTTCTCGACGGAGGCCCGCGCTCCGCTTCGATCATGACCCTCGAGCCGTGCCGCTGTTTCGTGATCCCGCTGGGCGACATCGAGGGATTGCTCGAGCGCAACCCGCTGTTCGCGGGGCACCTGATCCACATGCTGATCGGCAGAGTGCGCAGTCTCGTCAAGAAGGTGGGCGACCTGGCCCTGAAGGACGTCTACGGCCGGTTCACCAAGTTCGTCGACGAGAACGCGGTCGAGCAAAAGGGCATGCGCGTGGTGCCCGAGCGTCTCACCCAGCACGACATCGCCGCGCGAATCGGCGGCTCGCGCGAGATGGTGAACCGCATCGTCAAGGACCTCACCGCCGGCGGCTACATCTCGGTCGACGCCAAGCAGATTACGGTTCACAAGAAACTGCCGTCGCACTGGTGAGATCGCGGGGGCGCCCCGTGCACCGGCTCGGGCGGTCCTGGCCGCCGAAATGTGCATCTGACACAAAACCGTTGTGTCAGGCGACGGCGAGGACGGACGATCAAAACCTTACAGTGGTCTCTATGGGGCGGGCGATTTCCGCCAGCCCGGAAACGAGACAAGGAGACCACGATGATCAACCGCAAAAATCTCTCCGGCGAGACCGGATTTTTCGCCGTCACCGCGATCGCGATCTTCGCCGTACTGGTGGCAGCAGCCGCAGCCGTGCTGGCCCCAGCGCCGGCGATCTCCGATCAGTCGACCCCCAGCACCGCGAGGGACGCCGGCCCTGCCGGCTATTTCCCGGACCAGTTCGTCAATCAGGCCAAAGAAATCGAGCCGATGCCGCAGATGTACTACTGAGCCGGAGCGCTAAGGCGACGGCGCACGCTCTCTAACATTCTCGCGGGTGATGAAGTTGTCAATGCCACGGTGAACCCCTATGCTGCGAGCCATCGAATCCTCGTGGCAGGAATTGGATACCGATGACCCCATTGCGACGCGCCTTGAACGGAGAGGAACGGCTCTGGAAAGTCTGGTGGCTGTGGGGAATGCCGGTCGGCCTGGCAACGATCGCACTGGCCGTCCTTGCCGAGATGTTGCGCGATGCCGGTTGGAGCGGCGCCGGTGCGGGCCTGGATGTGCTGAAGCTTCTCGTTTATCTCGTCTGGTTCTGCGCGGCCTGGCGCTGCTCGGGCAATGTCGTCAATCGAGCCTGGACCGGCATCGCGCGCGCAGCCATCGCGCTCGCCCTGGGCGTCACCGCGCTGACTGCGTGAGCCAGGGCCGCCCGATCCCCGGATGCCGAACCGGAGGTCGAGCACGACTCCGCGGCCAGTCGTTACCATACGGACATGCTGCGCAACGATGCCGATTCGTGGGGCGCCCCGGCCAAGCTCTTCCACTGGGTGATCGCGGCGCTGATCCTGGCGCAGATCGCGCTCGGCTTGATGGCGGCGAGCTGGCGGCTGTCCCCGACGAAGCTCGAGCTTTTTTTCTGGCACAAATCGACCGGCATGCTGATCCTCGCGCTCGTGGCGCTGCGGCTCCTGTGGCGGCTCGCCAATCCCACGCCGGCATTGCCCTCCGGCATGGCCGCCTGGGAGCGCGCAGCCGCGCGCCTGAGCCACTTGCTGCTCTACGTGCTGATGATCGCCCTGCCCGTGACCGGCTGGATCGTCAACTCCGCCTCCAACGTTCCGTTCCGGATTTTCTGGCTGATCCCGCTGCCCGCGATCGTAGCGCCGGACAAGCCCACCGCAGAGCTCGTCGCGCTGGTGCACGGGGGGCTCGTCGCGGTGCTCGCGCTGGTGCTCGTCGCGCACATCGGCGCGGCGCTGCGGCATCACTTCGTCAAACGCAATGCGGTGCTGGTACGAATGCTGCCAGGCACCCGCACAAGGCCGTGAAAGAAATCGCCGCCTTGCTGGTACTCTGCGGCCTGATACCGATCGGCGCCGTGCGGGCGGCGGACTGGAAAATGGATCCGGCCGGCAGCAAGCTCGAGTTCATCGCCACCTTCGAGAAGACCGCGGCTCCGGGCGTGTTCAAGGAGTTCGACGCGCGCCTGCGCTTCGACCCGGACAAGCCGGCCGGGAGCAGCCTCGATGTCACCATCAAGGTCACGAGCGCCGACATGAACATCGCGGACGTGAACAAGGAAATTCGCGGCAAGGACTGGTTCGACTATGCCGCGTTCCCGCAGGCCGAGTTCCGCTCGACCGACCTGCGCCGCAGCGAAGGCAATCATTACGTGGCGCACGGCACGCTGCTTCTGAAAGGCGTGAAGCGGCCGGTCGAGGTGCCGTTCACCTGGACCGGTTCGGCCGACGGCGCCGTCATGGAAGGCGAGTTTCTGCTTTCGCGCGGCGCGTTCGGCATCGGCGCGGGCGAATGGGCGGCGAGCGACGTCATCGGCGCCGACGTGAAAGTGAAATTCAAGGTGAAGTTGCGCAAGGCCGGCTGAAGAATGCGCCCGCCCCCTCATCGCGCCGGCCTCGCTGCGGCGCTTTTATCGACCATGCTCGCGTTGATGCTCGCGGGCTGCGCGCCGCTCGTGCGCGAGCCGGCGCCCGCGCCTGCCGTTCCGCCGGCGGATTTTCCGGAAGGCTATTACCGGGAGGCTCTGGCGCAGGGGAAGCCGGTGTTCAGGGTCGATTCCCGCGAGTCGCTCGTCGTGATCGAGGTGCGACGCTCAGGCTCGCTCGCACGCCTGGGGCACGACCACGTCGTCGCCAGCCATGAGCTCGTCGGTTACGTCGCGCCGGGCGAAGGCCGCGCCGACCTGGTCGTCGCGCTCGAGAGCCTCGCGGTGGACGAAGCGGCGCTGCGCGCCGAGGCCGGCTTCGACACGCAGCCCACCGAGCCCGACATCGAGGCAACGCGTGCCAACATGCTGGAAAAAGTGCTGGAGGCGGAAAGGTTTCCGTACGCGCTCGTCCGGATGAGCGGCGCGGACGCGAGTCAACGGGACGTCACGCTTAGCGTCGCGATCACGCTGCACGGCCACGTGCGCACTCTGCAGGTGCCGGCGGAGATCGAGGCGGACGCGGAGAAAATGAGCGTGACCGGCCGCTTCTCGTTCGACCAGACCGATTTCGGCATCACGCCCTACTCGCTCCTGGGCGGCGCCATCGCGGTGCAGAACCGCGTCGATCTGCGTTTTCGCATCGTCGCGCGGCTGGCCGGACCGGGATAGGTAAGGGTTATTTCTTTTGCCTCCCGTGTTGGCGGGAGTTCTCCTCCGTTGGAATTGCGATGCGCGGCGCCCATTCCAGCCAATCCTTCGCCGGCTCCTCGTAGAGGGGGAAGACCGCCCCGTTCTTTACCGGGCCGGCTCGCGGATCGCTCGGGGTGGCGAAAGCAATCCCCCCCGCCACCAACGACTTCAGCGACTCCACATTGATTTCCAGGCCCCTGAACAAGCCAAACTTCACGTCCGCTCCGCTTGTATTCCAGAACTTCGAGGTGCTGCGCACCAGTTTCACATACCGCGGCCTGATCAGCACGTGGATTTCCGCCACGGCCGCATTGGCGCCGAGTTGGACGGCCCGCACCATACCCACCTCGATACCGCGATAGTAAACCGGCGAATTGGGTTTCAAGGATGCGAGGCGCTTGGCGTGCAGAACGATTTCCAGCCCGTCGGGCTCCAACGCCGCCTGCGAGCCTTCCATCCCGACAAAATCCGATTTGGGCTCGCCGGTACCCGGCAATACCTGAATGTACGCACCGGTAATGACCGTTCCGAGGTTGGAGATGTCTTGAAGCTCCGTTCCGAGACGCACGATCCAGAACACCGATCCTTCCCTGGCAAACGAGGCGGCCGAGCGTAGCAGGCGCGCCTCGACCACCACGTCGCGCAGATCGTCGCTCAACTTCACCTCCTTCACCTCGCCGATCCGCACACCGCTGTATTGGACCGGCGTTCGCCCGGCCTTGAGGCCCCTGCCATCCTTGAATCGGATGGTGATCTTCGGACCGAACTCCCGGACCTGGTCATAGACGAGATAACCCGCAATCAGCGCAGCAACCACGGGGACAACCCACATGACCGGAAAGCTCCACCGGCGTGGCCTCACCTTCGCCCGGGGCAGTTCGTCGACGGCCTCGGAATTCTTCTGAGAATCCGTCATGGTTCTTGCTCCGTTTTATCCCAGACCGAGGTCGGATCAAAGCTGGCCGAGGCCAGAATGGTGAACACCACCATGGCGGTGAACGCGATGAGCCCGCGGCCCGGCAGCACCGTGGCAATCGTTCCCAGCCTTACCAGGGCCACAAGTATCGCCAGGAGGAACACATCGAGCATCGCCCACGGACCGATCACGTCGATGATCTTGTAAATCCAGGTGCGCTCCTGTCGCCAGAATGTAGACCTGAATTTGGTCACGACGACCAGGAAGAAAAGCCCAAGGAGTTTGAGGAGCGGGATCAAAATACTGGCGAGAAAGACAATCGTCGCTACCGGCCACTGACCGTCCTGATACAGTTTCACACACCCGTCCCAAACGGTGCTTTCCGAATACGCCCCGTAGAAATCCATGAGCAAAATAGGATAGATGTTGGCCGGCACAAAAAAAATCAGCGCAGCCAGTGAGAATGCTGCCGTGTGTCCAAGGCTGTCGACCGGGTGCTTGCCGATGACAGACCCGCAGCGGAAACACTCAGCCGCAGTGCCCGGTTTCAGCGCCCCGATACGCTGCAGCAGGCCACAGGTCCTGCAAGCGATGATGGATTCCACCCGTTCGAATCTCCAGTGACAGGCAATTCAATCCGCCCCTTGTCGCCGTCCTATGCCGGGGCAATGCTACGGTGAGACCAGATTCCGCGCATGGAATCGGAGCTGATCGTCGATAAAACTCGCGATGAAAAAGTAGCTGTGGTCGTAACCCGTTTGCAGGCGAAGATCCAGCGGCACGCCCGATCGCCCGCAAGCTTCCTTCAACAACTCCGGCTTGAGCTGGCTCTCCAGAAACTGGTCGTTCGTGCCCTGATCGACCAGAAGCGCCGGTCCCTTCCATCCGCGGCTCTCGACGAGGGCGGTCGCGTCATAGTCCCGCCACAGGGCGCGATCGGACCCGAGGTATCCCGTCAGCGCTTTTTCTCCCCAGGGGGAGCGCATGGGCGAGCAGATCGGGGCGAAAGCCGACACCGACCTGTAAGTGTCGGGATTCTTGAGCGCGATGGTCAGCGCGCCGTGCCCGCCCATGGAATGGCCGAAGATGCCGGTGCGAGCGGGATCGACCGGAAACGCGGATTCGATCAGCCCGGGTAGTTCCTTCGCAACGTAGGAATACATCCGGTAGCCTCGCGACCAGGGCGCCTGAGTCGCGTCCACGTAGAATCCGGCGCCCAGGCCGAAATCGTAGCTCTCGCTTTCTCCGGGAATCTTCAGGCCGCGCGGGCTGGTATCCGGCACGACGATGGCGAGCCCGAGCTCCGCGGCAACGCGCTGCGCGCCCGCCTTGACGATGAAATTCTCTTCCGTGCAGGTAAGGCCCGAGAGCCAGTAGAGCACAGGCACCGCCTGCGCTTCCGCCTGCGGCGGGAGAAATACGCCGAAGCGCATGACAGACCCCGTTTCGCGCGACTCGTGGCTGTAGACCGCCTGGACGCCGCCGAAGCATTTGTTGCGGGAAACGCTTGTGATCAGTAGACCACCACTGAGCGTATGGATTTTCCCTCGTGCATCAGGTCGAAGCCCTGGTTGATGTCGGCGAGCTTCAGCTTGTGCGTGATCAGGTCGTCGATGTTGATCTTCTTCTCCATGTACCAGTCGACGATCTTCGGCACATCGCGCCGGCCCTTGGCGCCGCCGAACGCGGTGCCTTTCCACACGCGGCCGGTGACGAGCTGAAATGGGCGCGTCTTGATCTCCTGGCCCGCGCCCGCGACGCCGATGATCACCGACACGCCCCAGCCCTTGTGGCAGCACTCGAGCGCCTGGCGCATCACGTCGACGTTGCCGATGCACTCGAAGCTGTAGTCGGCGCCGCCCT
>WNGB01006143.1_pt1 | contig 23976 bp, 4 predicted proteins | sample 5400681 | NCBI WGS metagenome assembly WNGB01 (sample SAMN13153367, study PRJNA577476) | soil metagenome | isolation source: 115 cm soil or saprolite under grassland replicate 2 | place: USA:California | collected 2016-06-15
GTGGTTGCCACCACGGCCAACCTGAACACCGACGCGGGGCGTGTCAGCGCGCAAAACGCCGCCGCGCAAGCCGGTGTGCTGGCGGCGGCACCGATCCTCGCCAACGCGGATGTTGCGACGGCGTTCTTCAATTTCCTGCAGAGCACCAACCTCGATTCCACCACGGTGGATGCTATTGCCGCGGCTGCCAATCCGACCAATGCCGCGCAGAACGCCCTCACGGCGGCCACGAACCTGTTCCAGCAATCCTTTTACGGCGATTCACGAGCCATCGAGATGGTCTATGCCGTGTTGGAGGCCGTGGCCGCCGCCGGCACCAATCAGGCGGCACGAAGCACGGCAGCCCAAAACGCGGCGGCTACATTTGCGGATCTGCAGGACAACTACCACCGCTTCATTTCCGGGAAATCCTTTGGGGACATGATTGCCGCCGCCGCCCAGGCGGCCGCACTGGTCGCCACGAATCCGGCCGCCACTTCGGGAACGATCAGCAATGCCGTGGATCAAAACCCGGTTGTCAACGCGGTGCGGCAGGAGGCCGTCCAGATCAAAGTGACGTTATATCGGGACACGCGCGGCAGCAACGCGGTCGAGCAGGTGCTCTTTGCAGTGGTTACCAATGCAGTTGCTTCCCTCGCGCTTACGAATCGCACCGAGGAAAGTGTGCGACAGTCGGCGGAGGAGGCAGGACGGTACGCGCTGGTGACGGTCGTGGCGCGCTATCGGGTGGCTTTCCAGCCGCCGACCTCCGGATATGCGGCCTTTGTCACATCGCCGTTGTTCCTTGGGAGCGACGATCTGGCCGCGCAAGCCGCTGCGGAAGCCGCCGTCCTGGAAAAGAAGAACAACAGCCTTTTCAACGCGGATTCCATCCGGCGGGTGGCAAACCAAGCTGCGCTGCTCGCGTTGCGGGATGTGCTGTCCGAGGCGGCGCGCACGGCCCGCAATGAACTGCCGTTGGCGGGCCGGTTTGGACCGGGCATCGGCGACCCGCGATTGACTTACCTGATTCGGCAAACCAATGCCGTGGAGAGTCTGGCGGCGCCGGCTTTGACCGGCAGTGTCTTCCTCCCGGCCAATCACCCCACCAACCCGTTCCGGCACCGGCGGCATCCGGATCACACCTCGGGTTTCGACATCCTGCGGCTCATCCGGCTGGATTTTGACGCCCGAGCCGGAGGGGTGCTGCCCCGCGCCGGGTACGGCGTGCAGCGCATCACCGGAGTGTATCGCGAGGAGATCTTCGGCCTGCACAAGCCGCTCGGTCCGCAGAAGAACAAGGGCCTGAAGGTCGAAGGCACGTTTGAGCTTAACCGTATCAGCCTGATAGACACTTTGAACGCCCGCTGAGCCACAGCCATGAGAGTATTTGCATTCAATCGTTTCATCAGTTCGGTCAGAAGCCTGCCGACCAGGGGATTGCTGGCCGCCCTGCTTCTGTTCGGGCTGCGCGCGGGGGCCGAGCAACCCTTCACGGTCAGAGTCAGCCACGATTATGGCATTGGTGACTACGTTCCCTGGTCAGATTTTCCATACATTGACATTATCAACGAATCCGGTTCAAACATCACCCGCTTTGAATTTACCATTGGCAAGATCGCCAACAACTTCGACCAAGTCTGGTATTTCACGCATCCGCCCGGAGGGACTACGACCATTGTCTCCCCGGACGGCACCAACTCCGGCACCCGCAGCGACACGCTGACAGCCACCTTTACCAGTTTCGGACAAGGCGAAACTGTCCGCATTTATACCGAAATTGACCCGGACAGCACAGAGGGCTTCGTCGATTACCGCACGGCATTTTTCAACAACGGAACCGAACTCAACTCACGGGTTAAAGTCTTCGACAGCTCCGGCGCGACAACCGAGTTGGAACTGCCGGACCCCGGCGCCGCCGACTTGATGACGTATGAATTCCGCACGGAGAGCCGGCCGCGCCAGTTGATCGTGCGCTCCGTGGCCGAGGGCAGCGGCTCCCTGCTCGAAGTGCCGGTCCGGAAAGTGAACGTCAAAGTCAACGGCCAATACATCCTCAACCTCACCAACAGCCAACCGCTCGAAATCGGCCTGGGCTTCAGGACCACGCTCTACGACGACGACGTCGTGGAAATCATCGCCCCGCAAGTGGTTTATCAAGACCGCGCCGGCACCGACATCACGGCCAGCGTCAGTGCCAATCCCGAGGATATCCTCAACGGTGCCGAGCAACGCTTCACCGCGATTGGCCTCTCGGTGAACGACGTGGCCCAAAGCGGCGATCCGACCCGCTACCAATTCTCCGTCACCAAAGACGTGACCGTGGTCGTCAAATGGCAACACGACTACGCGCTGAGCGTCGTGCATGACTTTGACAACACCGCCAGCCCGGAAGCCGGCTACGCCGGCCCGCTCAACTCCCAGGCCGAAGGCAACGCCAGTCCGCCCGCCAAAAAGAACTGGATTCGCAAGGGCGACACGGTCACGCCGCAAGTGGATGGACAGTTGATCGACTTTTCGCATCCGGGGTTGGACATCCGCTATGTCACCAAGGGCTACCGCATGGGCGGAGTCGGCGGCGTAACCAACCAGGTGGCGGTCATTAACGGGACCTGGACGAACTACGTTTTCTCCTGGACCGGGCCGGTCACCAATTCCGCCACCTTCCGCGCCAGTCTTTCACCTCCGCCCCAACGCCAGCAAGTGGTGCAATTCACGATGACGGAACCGCGCCAGCTCAGTTTCATCTGGCAGATCCAATTCGGCGTCAAGGTTAACGCGGATTCACTTACCCGGGTGGACGCGCCCCTGGTGTTTTCCTCCGGCAACTTCACCAATGCCGGCGAAGGCACTTTCTGGTTCAACCCAGGCGATCCCGTGCGGGTGGCCAGCAAAGTGGACAGCGGCGGACTGGCCCTGAACGGTTGGTTCAACGGCGACGGTTTCTACTTCCTGGGCAGCGGGACCATAAACAGCACCACGGGCGATTTAATGGGCGGCAGCACCAACATGGTGACTACGAACGCGACCTGGATCACAACTTTTAATCACCCCGACGGCGCCGGTGTGACGGCCTATCGCGGCCTGAACATTGCCCAACTGAAGCGGCCGGTGCGGGTTCTGTGGACCTACGGCAATCAGGGGGTCGCGGTAGATACGATCATTGGGGAATACGTCTTCAAGACCAACGCTCTGTACAGCGACACCACTTACAGCGAACTCTTTGCCATCCCGCCGGACGCGATCACGGTCATCAACATCTCCGGCCGCAACCCGAATGTGAACAGCGCCGCCATGACGATCTGGGATCCCCAGGCGAAGAAGTTGTATCCGCTGGTGCCGGGACAATTCCGCGCCACCTGGCGACGCGGCGCGAGCCTGGAAATCACCAATGATGTGCTGGTCACGGCCCATTTCTCCAGTGTGGCGCATTACCCGCATGTGGCCGGGACGCCGGCGGTGGCGTTGGACCCCGACCCGAACGACCAATTCATCTTCCAGGGACTCCGCTATTCCGAAAACGAAGCCCAGGTGGACGCCAACACGCGCTTTTTTGCGTCCCAGAGCGGGAGGTCGGTCCTGTTGTTCCACAGCATCCAGCCTGGCGGACGCGGCGAGCCGCAAGAGTTTGTTGAGGTGCGCGTCGTGGACACGAAGCAGTACGAACAGGTACTATCCACGGGCACGGGTATCGTCGGCCAAAAACTGTCGGCGACCGATCTCGACCGCGCCAAGCTTGGCACCGGATACGTCATGTCGTTCCAGGCCGCCACCGGTCAGCCGGACAAGGCGCGCTTCAACCCCTTCATTTACGACGGCGCCAAGCTCGAAGGTCTGACCGCCAATAACATCTACGACATGGCAAAGCTGAGGTCCACGTCCAAGATACTGGAAATTGTCAACCCTCAGAATCTGCCCGGACCGATCATCCCGGTGAATCTCAATCCCGGAGCATCCAAGACTGAGCGCATCACGGTGGTTTGGTATGATAATCCAGCGGAAAACGACGGACTCCTGTGGCCGCTCAGCGCACGTTCCTACTCCAATCGGTGGCCTTCGAGCGTCTCGGAAGGATTGGGACAGATCGTCATCGCCAGCCAGTTCGGCAGTGAGAGCCAGATTCTCGGGGCGGGCAACGTGCTCATGGATCAGGAGGTGATGCCGCCGATGGCCGTCCCCGGCGTGGGCACGTTCCCAGGCGAGACTACTTACAACCCGTCCCGTTTCCAGGATGTTCAGGTTTACAACCAGCCGAACCGCAACAGCCCGGGATACAATCCCAACGAAGAACACGCGTTGATCGCCCCGTCGCTGCGGTTTGCGGATGTCTCGCCGCGGCCGCCAGCGGTCTATGCGCTGCGTTTGGGCGATCTCAATACTTACGCCCGGAACGCCCCGGGTGAAGTGGGTCAGCCATCCGATTACACGTCGCATCCCTACGTGCTGGCACAGTTCTTCGACACGGCGGACCAGGAATTCAAGATGCGTGTTTACCTGGCGGTCAAGGAAACCAACAACGTTCCGAACTACCGTTTTGCCAGTCCGGCCCTGATCACCACCAACGGAAACGGCGTGGTGAACGCAACGCCCGCGCAGTTGAATTTGGAGCCGCACGTGACCATGGAAGCGGGCGAGCCGGTGATTCCTTTCTACCCGCTCGGCGTGGTGATTGGCGCTTCGCCCTCACCGGACACGTTCGGAATCAACCTGAGGCTCCAGTCCACTTACTGGGAGGATCACAAGGGCACCAGTTGGGCGGTTTCCGGCGGGGAGAATGCGTGGTTCACCGCTTCCTTCTTCTATCCGCTCGCGCCGGATTTCTACTGGCCTCCGGGCAAACCCGGTTTCGTGCGGGAAATCAACGGGGTGAAACGCGCGCTCGTGCCGCAAGCGGGCGACAGCGTCAGCTTCCTGCCGACGAACTCGGCCGCGCTGCTGAACTTGAACGAAAACTCGGAAGTGAGCGACAGCATCTACGGCGGGAATTTCCCGACCAAGGTGCTCTACAAGAGTGACTGGCCGCGCATTGCCCCGGTGCTGAAGGCGGGCGAAACCCTCACGTTCTCGGGCGGCGAATTCCGGGCCGATCACCCCACCATGCCGATCGTGGACGACGACGGTGAAACCAAGACCATCCAGACTCCGGGACTGCCCGGCATCCTGGCGTTCGCCTCGGCGGAGGTCGTTTTTGATTCGCTCAATCCGCTGGCCAACTCCGGCCTGTGGAAAACCTCGTGGACGGCGCGCGTGACCCAGGCGCTGGACCAACGCAACGTCATCCTGCCGATCGACAGTTTCCCCGAGGAACTGCTGCCAGCCACCGGACGCACGCGCGTCAAACAAGGCAAGTATGTGTTCAATGATCTGCCCGCCTCGTTGCAGAAGCGGGTGCGCTACGACCCACTCGCCACCGCGGTGGACCCGGTCACCGGCCTGACCGTCAACGGGCGGCTCGAAATGTTCGGTCTGCTCAACGACAAAGACATCGGCGAACCCACGCTGACCGCCGCACCACCGGCGGTTTACGTCCTGGAGCCGAATATCCTCTCGAATGACGACAAGGCGGAACTCCTGAAATTGGATGACGACGAAGGCAGCGCCTGGGATGCCGCCGTGGAAGCACTTTACCGGTTCACGCGTAATCCGCTCCAACTGGTTCAGCCTGCCGGCCAAAGCCAATACCTCGCCGGGCTGGAGCCGCAGGTTGTCATCAACCGAATTTCAGGCGAACCGGAAATTGACGTCATCAACGGCATTCCGCAGGTGCGGCGCAACGCTTCCAACGCCGCGCCGTATCGCGCCTTTGGTCCGGGACTGGCCCTGGTGCCCAATGCCGGCTTCCTGGATCCGGTCGGCACCATCCCCAACCCCACCAATGCCGCCGCGCCGGGCACGCCCTACCCCGAAATCAGTTGGGTGACCGTGGCCGAGAACAATGACCCGGCCCTGGGCGGATCGCCCATCACGCTCCACATCATCCAGGTGGCGCGCAAGGAACGCTATCGCGGCGCCATCAAGACCGTTCTCTCCGACAACGTCTTCGACGAAAACATCACGATGAGGCATACGGGCGACTTCGGTGTCAATGCCGACGAACTCGTGTTCGAGTGGTGGTATCGGCCGGATGACGGAAGCCTGAACGTGCCGCCGCCGGACCTGTTGCTCCCGGGCCAATCCAATCCATGGAAGTTGTTCCCCGACCTGACCGGCAAGCGCGGGGCCGGGCGGTTTGAGGTTTTATTGAAAGGCAACCCGAACGCGCCCGCTATCGCCACCGAAACGACCAGGTGGACGGCACGGACTGGAACGTGTCGCAGTTCGATGGCTCTCCGCGGGTGAATTTCACCTGGGGCGGCGCCGGCAACTCGGACCCGTTCAACGACTTCGACGGCGATGGCATCAAGGATTACCGGGCACAACTCGCCCAGGGCTGGATCAAGCGGGTGCTCGATGCGGTGAATCCCTACGAGGCGCGCATCCGCGACTTCGAGGGCGACAATCCCTCCACGGTGTCGAGCATGCTCCAGCAGTTCGGTCCGCGCTTTGAAGGCCCGGTGGCGCTCAACCCGGACAAGAACGTGATTGAAAACGTCGGCTTGATCGAACTTTACCAGACCATCCTGAAACGGGGGAGCGACCTGAGCATTGATCTGTCGCAACCGGTTTCGACCCCGGCGATTGCCAACGCACTGCAACTGGCCTCCACGCGCCTGGCCGACTTCTACACGCTGCTGGGTAACGAGGCTTACACGGATGCGCAGGATCCCACCATTGGTTTTGGCAGCGACAGCGTGGAATACGGCAGCCTCGCGCCGGCGGTGTTCGCGTTCCAGAACCAGGCGTCCTCCCTGCTGGGCGAGGAACTCGCGCTGTTGCGGGGCGCGGACGAGTTCTTTGCGCGGCCGGTTTACAACCGGCTGTTCTGGAATTTCACCAAGGGGGAAGGGGAGGCCGCGTACGCGCTCAACTACAACCTCTCGGACATCAACCTGGATGGCTTCATTGATGAAGACGACGCGATGATTCTCTTCCCGCAAGGCCACGGGGATGCCTGGGGACATTACCTCTCCGCCGTGCGCCATCAGTATCAATTGCTGCAGCACCCCTTCTTCAACTGGGTGTCGCGTTCCGAGTTTTACAATCTGCAGGACATCGTTCTCAAGGTGGACTTCCTGGATGAACGGAAGTTCGCTCAAATGGCGGCGGCGCGGGCCAAGACCGGTGCGGAAATCGTGAACCTGACGTATCGCGAAAGATACGTCGAGGACCCGAATGCCCAGTGGCAGGGCTACACCGACAGCAACCGGGACCGCGCCTGGGGCGTGCAAGGCTGGGCACGCCGGGCCGCCCAGGGCGCCTACTTCGACTGGGTCACCGCCAACGCGCTGCTGCCGTCCGAGCATCCGAACCAGAATCTTGAGGGTATCCAGAAGGTGGATCGCTCAGTCAATTCCGACATCGCGGTCATCTCGGCTAACCTCAACGCGGTGCAGGCCACCTTCGACTCGGCCAACAAAGGCCAGAACCCGCTGGGGCTGTCTGGCAATTCCCTGGTCTTCGATATTGACCCCACGTTTTTGGAAGTCGGCTCGACCGCGCAGATCGGCACGCGCGCCGTCCAAGGCCTCCTGCACTTCGACCAGATTTACGAACGCGCGCTCAAGATGCTCGAGCAGGCGGTCGCCGTTTGGGACAATGCCAACGAGTCGCGCAACATGCTCCGCCAGGTGGGCAACAGCGAACTCGAGTTCCGCAACGCAACCTTCCAGGAAGACCTCGCCTTTCGCAACCAGCTCATCAGCTTGTTCGGGAAACCCTACGAAGGGACGATCGGCCCGGGCAAACTCTATCCTGCCGGCTATGATGGCCCCGATCTGCTGCTGTTCATGTATGTGGACGTGCGGAACCTGGACAAGACAACCGTGCCCGGCCCGTCCGCGAGCTTCGCCGAATTTGACGCCAGCGGAAATTTGACCAGCGGGGATATTTACAACGCCTTTGTGACGGGCCAAGGCGGCGACAACATCGACAATATCTCCGACGACATTCGCGACATATTTTCTTCCACCTTTGCCCAGGCAGCCAACGGCACGACGCCGATCCGGGCCGCCGACGGGCTCTTTGCCGTCAATTACACCGACCTGAGCAACCCCAAAGTCTCGCTCACCAACCTCGGCAAATATTTCCCGATCACCGCCGCGGGCTACACGTTTCAAGCGCCGCCCGAATGGGGTTCACGCCGGGCCGTGGGGGAGCTGCAATTGCAGGTCAACCGGATGCTGCAGCAGGAAGCCGAGATCGCCAGCGCCATCGGGGCGTGGGATTCGCTCCAGGGTCAAATCTCCCGCACGCTGCGCTTGATCAATGCGCGCATCGACATGAACGACGATATCCGCACCGAACTCAAAGCTCATCTCGATCTGGAAGCGGGTTTTCGCGCCGGCGAACTCACCCTCAATACCATCGCCAAGGTGCTCACCGCGTTGAGCGAGGACATCGAAGGCGCTTCGGGTGCTGCCGCCGAAGCGATTCCCAAGGTCACCCCGACCGTGGGGCTGGCGGTGTCGGCGGGCGACGTGTTGGGTGTGGCCCGATCCGTTCTCAAAATCGTGGGCTTGGCCCTGGTCGCCGCCTCGAAGTACGAAGCCATCGCGCTGGAAACGGTCGCCGGCGGCCTGGAGATCGGGCGCGAAATTGATGCGCTCCAGACCGAACTGGATAAGGAGAAACTCGAACAGGATTTCGCCGTCAAAGAGCACTTGGTTCAACTGGAGAATACCGTCGGGGACGAGCCGATCAAGCGGATCGAGCTTTTCAAGGAAATCCAAGTGCTGCGCGAGATGTCCGATGAATATCGCAAAATTCTGGACGAGGCAATTCGCCTCATTGACGAGCGCGCCGCCTTCAACAAACGCGTGGCCGCGCAAACCCAGCGGAATCGTTATCAGGACATGACGTTCCGGGTCGCGCGCAACCATGCGTTACAGAATTATCGTTCGGCGTTCGATCTGGCGGCCCGATACGCCTATCTCGCCGCCAAGGCTTACGATTACGAAACCAACTTCGATCCGTCGGATCCCGCCTCGCCCTCGCCCATCTTCAACGAAATTGTCCGGGCGCGAAGCCTCGGCATTTTCGATGGCGACCCGCGTATGGGTGGCGGCGGGGTCGCCGAGGCGCTTGCCCGGTTGAAACTGAATTATGAGGTGCTCAAAGGTCAACTCGGCTTGAATAATCCTACCATCGAAATCGGCAAGTTGTCGCTGCGCACCGAAAATTACCGCGTCCTGCCGAAGTCCGAACCGACGGAAGTGGTCAGTGTGGAATACGTCACCAATTCCATCAACAACCAGGGGATAGGCACTCAAAGCTCGGTGACAACGATCATTACTCTGAGTGGCGATTCGGCCACTCAGCCGACCAACGCGACCTACGGTTTTCCGTCGGCGGGGGCCGCCTCGGATGATCTGTGGCGTCAAACCCTCCAGCAGTCGATGGTGCCCGATCTCTGGCAGGTGCCGGAGTTCCGTTACTATTGCCGCCCGTTCGCTGCGGAAACCGACGGCACCGGCACGAATCATGTTGCCGAGCCGGGCATCGTGCTGCGTTTCGGCACGCAGATTCGCGCGGGACGCAACGTGTTTGGCAAGCCCCTGGCCGGCGGCGACAACACCTACGACCCGAGCCATTACGCGACGAAGATTCAATCCGTCGGCATCTGGTTCTCGGATTACCTCAGCGGCGACCCGCTCAATGAGCTGCCGGCAACCCCGCGTGTCTATCTGGTGCCGGTGGGCGCGGATATCATGAGCGTTCCCTCCAGCGCGAATCCGGATAATGTGCGGGTGTGGAAAGTCCTGGACCAGCAGATTCCGGTGCCGCTGCCTTCGACCAACGCGACGTTCAACGGTTCGCTCAGCAGCTCCAGTTGGATCCCGCTTCTGGATGGCCTCAATGGCCGGTTGGGCGAACCGCGCAAGTACGCCATGCTCCGCGCCTACGCCGACGGCGGCAGCGAGGTGAACGATGACGAACTGGTGTTGTACAGCCGGTTGGTGGCGCGCTCGGTCTGGAACACCGAGTGGCTGCTGATCATTCCTGGACGCATGCTGAACTTCGATCCGAACGCCGGCATCAGCCGCTTCATTGATCAGGTCAGCGACATCAAGCTGGTGTTCCGCACCTACGGCCTGGCAGGCAACTGAAAACCGAATTGGCCCATATGACGATCATCGAAGCCAAACCACTTTGGGTCAGGGGTCTGTGCACCGGGCTGGCGGTCTGGTGCGGCAGCGCATTCACCGTCCTGTCGGCGGGCGAAAGCTCGTTCAGCGAACCGGCGACGGTGTTCTATGGCAAGGTCTTCGACGTCAAATCCGGCTACCAGCTCACGGACGGCGATCTCACTTGGGTCATCGGCAGGGTTGACGGCATCAATCAAATCCTGCGCACCAAACTCTACGAATTGAATCAGGGTGAGTTCTCGTATCAACTCCGCATTCCGCACGTGGCCTTGGCGCTCGGTCTTGAGAGCTCGAAGGCGGCCGTGCCCCTGCGTCCGGTGGCAGACCTGCATTCCCATCTCGTGATCGCGGTGAATGGCCGCGCCGCGCGGATTCTCGGTCCCCGGGGCGACTCGTTCGCGGCCGCACAGGCCAGCCGCACCACAACCTATCGCCTGGACCTCGCCATCAATCTCGAGGGCCTGGACCTCGATGGCAACGGCCTGCCGGATTGGTGGGAATTGTCGCGACTCGTCACCGACCCGAATGGCGATCCCGACGGGGACGGTCTTAATAATCTCGCCGAATACCGCAACGGTTCTGATCCCAAGGACGACGATCGCAAACCGCACCTGGACACCAACGAGCTGCGCGTTTACGCCGGGGGCACCACGGTGGTTCGGTTACGGGCCATTGATGCGGACAGCGCGCCGGAGTCACTGGTTTATACCCTGACGGACCCGCCCGAAGCGGGCGCACTCTATTTGCGCAACGCCAGTGCCGGCGGGCCGCAATCCGACCTCGCCCTCGCGCTCAACGCGTCCTTCTCGCAGGCGGACGTGAATGCAGGACGAGTGGTATTCGTTCATGAAACTGAATCTGCCGCCGCGCCCTACACGAGTTTCGAGGTTTACCTCAGAGACGAAGACCCAACCCATCCGGTGAGTTCCGGCCGGGTGGCGCTGCTCGGTTATGTGCCCGGCCAGGCCGTTTCGTCGTCAGCGATCATCACCCCCGCGGCTGGAAAACCCGTGCCGCTGCCGGAATTGCCGGAGCTTTCGGCGGCGGAACAGCCGTTGGCGGGCAGCTATCTGCTCAGCAAAACACTGGGCTATGTGGTGGCGGATGCCTCGAGCGAAGTTCGCGACCAGCATCTGGCGGTGCCCAGTTCGGGCCTCACGCCGTCCGCGTATGCGAACCAATACGTGCCGGGTTACGGGCCAGACCGGCAGCATGTACTGCTGGGCGGCCTCGGCACGGACCAGATCAGCGGCAGCATGGAGAATGACATCCTGATCGGCGGGCCGGGAAACGATACCCTGCGCGGGAACGGCGGAGGCGACGTGTTCGTCCTGGTCGGAACCGATGATGGAAATGACACGATTCTGGATTTCAACGTCGCCGAGAATGATGTGATCGATCTCTCGCGTGTTTTGGTTGGCGGTTCCATGAGGCTGACCGACTACCTTCAAATCAACCACAGCGGCACCAACTCCTCGATTGCGATCAACGTCAACGGCACGGGGCCACCCTATTCCAGCATGATCCTGACGCTCGCCGGCAGTTCGCTGACGCAGGCCGACTTGTACGATCTGGTGGATAATGGTCACCTCGTATCCGGCGACAAAATCCTGCCGCCGCGCATTACTATTGTGGCCGGCGGGCTTGCGGCCAGCGAGAATGGTCCCACGTCCGGCGAGTTCGTACTTAGCCGAAGCGGCCCGGCTTCGGCGGAGCTAGTCGTGAACGTGCAGATTACGGGTTCGGCCGCGAACGGCGTGGATTACCAGTTCATTCCCTCTTCGATCACGATTCCCGCCGGGCAACGCACCGTTTCTCTGGCTGTGACACCCTACCCGGATGGCATCACCGAATTGTCCGAGGTGGTGGTGGTGAAAGTGCTGGCGGCCAATGAATATGTCGTCGGCACACCGGACTCGGCCCAATTGAGCATCACGGATTTGATGCCAGAGCTTTCCATCGAAGCGGTTGAACCACTGGCAGTCAAATCCGGCCAATCGCCCGGCGTATTTCTCGTCAGTCGCGGCGGAGTGCTGGATCGGAGCGTGTTTGTCCGCCTCACCATCAGCGGCACAGCCTCGAACGGCGTGGATTACACCCGGATCAATTCCTTCCTGAACCTGCAGTCGCAGCAGACGAGCGAACTGATTCAGATCCTCCCCAGCCAGACTGCTCTCCTGGCACCGGGCAAATCCGTCCAGGTCACGATCAGGCCTGACCCCACCTATCGCTTGGGTACGCCACCGACCGCCCGGATCATGCTCGTGGACGAAATGATGTCGCTGGTAAAGTGGCGCTCGCTTTACTTCCCGGGCTCCACGAACAGCATCGGGTTGTTCGCGCTGGAGGATCCGGGTGCATTGGGCATCCCGAATCTGCTGCGCTATGCCTGCGGATTGAATCCGCTGGCCCCGGACCCCGGCCGCCTCCCCAAGGCCATGATTCGCGAAGGCTATCTGACCGTGGACACGTGGCGCCGCCCCGAGGTCAGCGATCTCGATTACGTCGTGGAAGTTTCGCCGGACCTGTTCGAGTGGAGTTCCTCGACCTCGCTGCTGGAGACGCTCCCCTCCACCGAGACCGAACCCAATGTCGTAAGGTTCCGTGCGCTTCCTGCTGTCAGCGAGGAGCCGCAACGATTCATCAAAGTTCGCGTGATTTACAGCCCATGAAAATGCCTTGGCTCCAGTTGAATCCGATGTTCGCCGCCTTGAAACGGGTGCTGTTGCTCCTGGCAACCGGACTCGCACTTGCGCTGGCTTCCTGCAGCAAAGCTCCTGGGCCGACCGTGCTCGCCAGGGTCGGCGATCGACAAATCACCGTGGACGATTTCCGCAGCGAAGTGGAGCGACGGATCAAGGCCCGGCGGACGCTGCCGGACAAGGAGACGCTCTTGCAGGAAATGGTGGAATACGAAGCGCTGGCGCAGCGCGCGCGCAAGAGTGGCCTGCTGGAAGACCCGCAGGTGCAACGGGAAATCAACAACCTGTTGATCGGCAAACTGCAGGATCGTGATCTCGCCACTCGCCTGGCCGCCCTCGAAGTTTCCGAACGCGACGTCCAGGCTGAATACGAAAAGAACCTCGCCAAGTACACACGCCCGGCCAAGGTCCGGCTCGCCCTGCTTTTCCTGGAAGCGAATTCCAAAATGAGCGAGATGAAACGAAGGGAGGTCCGCAGTCGGATGGAGGACGCGCGGGCCAGGTTCCTTGAGAATCCGGTGCGAGAGACTCGAGGCGCCGTGATCGGTGGATTCGGCCCGCTGGCAATTGAATATTCCGATGAACAGACCAGCCGATATCGTGGCGGCGACCTCGGCTGGCTGGACGATGGGAACTACGCTTATCGCTGGCCGCGCGCCGTGCTGGAAACCGGATACACCCTTCCAAAACACGAACTCAGTGAAGTCATCGAGACGGAGCAGGGATATTACCTGGTGATGAAGACGGATTTTCGTGATGGCCACACGACGCCCCTTGCCGAAGTCGCGGCCGCGATCAGGCAAAGTCTCCTGGTAAGGGGACGACAGGAATTGAACGAAGCCTTCCGTCAGGAATCCCTCCGAATGGCTGCTGCCCGCACTGATCAGGCGGCGCTCAAGTCCGTTGAAATGGCGTTGCCCAACGCGTTGGCCAGCGCCTCGAACCGGCAGGCCGAGCCGCCTGCGTTGCCTTTTACCGCCGAGCCGCATGGAAATTGATGCGACCATCACGACGGCAGGATTTCTGGCAACGCCTTTAATCCGAACCTGAAATTCTTATGGACACGGCGGACCGACCAAGATCTGAACCAAATGCCGCAACCGTCCGGGTTGGACGGCTTTTGTCTGCAATGCTGCTTTGCGTTGCCGGCACGGCGTTGGCCCAGAACGCCGCTCCGATCATCAGTGAGGTTACGAACCGCAGCATCACCGTGAATTCGAGCACCGGCCCGATCAGTTTCACCGTCGAGGACGCTGAAACCCCCGCGGCGAGCCTGACGCTCGGCAAAGCCTCCTCGAACACGGGCCTGGTGCCGCTGGCAAACATCACTTTCGGCGGCAGCGGGACCAACCGCAGCGTGACCGTGACCCCCGCAGCCAATGAGAGCGGAAGCACAACCATTACGATCACAGTGGATGACGGCACCAACTTTGTGGACGAAACCTTTGTGCTGACGGTGATCCCGGGCGTGACCTTTGATCCCCCGCCGCCCGCCGGGATTACCGACAAGGAGGACAGCCAGCCCTTCGAACGAATTCAACTTGCGGCCAGCGATCCGGTGATCGTCAGCGTCACCTTTCCGGATGCCCACGGCAGTTTGGAGACCCAACCGCCTCAATTCACGAAATCAATTTCCGGTACCAATGCCGTCTATACTCTCACCAGCCGTTCCCCGGCCAACGCGGAGCAATACCTCGAGGACCTGGTGTTCACGCCGGCGGAGAATCGGATTCCGATCACTCAAACGGAAACGACCTTCTTCGTGGTCCGGGCCACCAACGGGAGTTTGTTTGGCGAGGGCACCGTTGCGCTGCTGGTGACTCCCTCAAACGATCCGCCGAGCGTCAGTTTCAGCGATGCGGTGTTGCCGCAGATCACCGACAAGCAAACCACTCGCCCCCTGCGCGATCTCGGCCTTGTCGATGTGGACGCCGGCGATGCAGTCACTGTCACCATCGAGTTCCCCGATGTGCGCGGCGCGTTTCCCACCAGCGCGGATCTGGTCAAGACACTGGCCGGGACCAACGCGATCTACACGCTCGGCAGTCGCTCCGCCGCGGATGCCCGGGCGTTCCTGACGAACCTGGTTTATACACCGGTGGAAAACCGCATTCCGGTGCTCGAAACCGAAGCGACGACCTTCACCGTGACCGCCACCGACCTGGGCGGTGAGTCCGATCTGAACGAAGTGGATGTGCCGGTGTTCTCGGTGAACGACGCGCCGCGTTTCTCCGGTTCGATCGTTTCCCCAATCAACGACAATCAGACCAGTGCGATCTTCGCCAACCTCACGGTCACGGAGGTGGACGTGGCCCGAATCGGCGGGGTGGTCACCAACCAGCGCGTCATCCTCACGGTGACCAACGCCTTGCCGGGCGGCGGCTTTGCCTTCTCCGTGGGCACGTATCAAGGACCGGGCGTGGCCGGGTCCGCCCCCACGCCGGATAGTTTCCGGCTGACCAACAATGCCACCCTGTTGACGGCCAGCCTGGACAACATTCTCTTTGCGCCCCTGCCCAACCTCCAGCCGGTCGGTGAAAGCAACCGGGTCATCGTGCGAATCGAAGCCACGGATTCGATCGCCAACTCACCGGACAATGGGAGCCGGGACCTCTACATCGTCTCGATCAATGATCCGCCCGCATTGACCTCCACCCTCTCGCCCGGTTCGGTGGCGGACAACCAGAGCGCCTTCCCCTTCCAGATCACGGTGAACGACCCGGATATCAATGACTCGAGTTTCTCCGTCAACATCGCGCTGATTGACGGCCCGCAGTTCGGCACCATTGATCCGGAGGGCCCGATCGTGGGCAACAAGTTCGCCGTCGAAACCGGCGTGCGCACCTTGCGCTTTACGCCGGCGATCAACGTGGTCACCAACTCGCAGCCAATCCGTTTCCGGTTCTCGGTCACCAATTTTGGCGACTTCTCGATGGTGACCAATCAAATCCTCGTCCAGGAAGTGAACGACTTGCCGAACATCAGCGGTGTCGCCTCCAGTCCGATCCGGATCAATGATGACCAGGTGGTGAATCCGTTCAGCACGGTGCAGATCACGGATGTGGACCGCGCCGGCTCACAACCGGTGAGCGTCGTCATCTCACTCGACGACGCCGCCAAAGGGACCTTGAACCCGCCCGGTCCATTTGGCCCGACGACCAATCTGACGCCGGCAGCCGCCTCGGCCATGGTTCAATCGGTGCAGTTCAGTCCGGTTGCGAACCGGATTCCCGTGAATCAAACCGAAACCGTCACGCTCAGCATCAGGGCGTATGACGCCTTGGGGGGCCTTCGCCAGAACAACCAGACGGCGATCATCGTCACCAGCGTGAACGGCGCGCCGCAGATTCTCGGCATCCCGACTACGCAGCCGCTGCTCGTCCCGCCGGACGTGCTCGTGAAACCGTTCGCCGAACGGCTGCCGTTCACCCCGGGCATCTCGATTGAAGACGACGACACCAACGTGGTCGTGACGGTGTCGCTCGACAACGCGGCCAAGGGAGTGTTGACCACGCTCGGCGGTTTTGTGGCCACCGGCCCCGGCGTCTATAAGATGACCAACACACCCGCCGCCATCACCATGGCGCTGACCAACCTGGATTTCCAGGTGAGCGAGACGTTCGCGTTTCCACCCGGCGCCCCCGGCGGCACCACCTTCACGATTCAGGCGGTGGATACCCTGCTCAACACGGTCACGCGGACGCTGGCGATCATCCTGTCCAGCCAGCCGCGCAATCATCTGGTCACACGGACGCAGGACGATCTCGCCGCCGGCTCGCTCCGGTATGCCCTGTCCAACGCCGCGCCGAATGATGTCATCACCTTCGCCCTGCCGGAGTATCCCGCCCTGATCCGATTGCAGTCGAATCTGGGTCCGATTGCGTTGTCACGGCACGTCGCGTTCGAGGGGCCGGGCGCCGATCTGCTGACGATCAGCGGTGATTCCAACGGCGACGGCCAGGGGGATATGCAACTGTTCCGCGTCAATGCCACCGTGAAACTGCGGGGTATCAGCTTCACCAAGGGCGTGGGCGGCACGGCGGAGACGGGCGGGCTGACCGGCGGAGCGATTTACGTGGGGCCCAACGGCCGCCTGACAATGCACGCCTGCGCGATCACCGATTCACACGCCACGCAATGGGGCGGCGGACTGGATGTGGACGGCGGCAGCCTCAGCATGAGTCACTGTCTGGTGCGCGGCAATTCAACGGACAACACCCTTGGTTTGGGGGGTGGCGGCGTTTCCATTTACACCGACCTGCCCTGCGAATTCATCAATACGACGTTCGCCACCAACCGCCAGGAATCAGCCACCGCCTTCGGCGGCGGGGCGCTTTATATCGAAAACCTGACCGCTAGCACCGAGCTGCCGATCCGGGTAAGCCACTGTACTTTCGCCGGCAACCAGGACGCCTCGGGTGGCGGCTCCTCCGTCAGCGCCAATGTCTTCGGGACCCTGGTGCGGCTGCGCAATTCCATCTTCGCCGACGGCCAGTCGCTCAACCTCGACGTGGCGGGCAGCGCTTTGATCCAGTCTCAGGGCGGCAATATCTCCGACGATTCCACCCGCACGATCCTGACCCAGGGCGGCCAGCCGCAGGCGATCGTGATCCTGGACCAGGGGAACGACCGGACAAACACGATTGCCGGACTTGAGCCGTTGGATCTGAATCTGCGCCCCACGCCGGCCTTTCGGCTGCAGGCCAACAGCCCTGCCATCGGCCGGGCCGTGGAGCCTTCGGCAGGAACCGATCAGCGCGGAGTCATCCGGGACGCCGACCCCGACTCCGGCGCGACCGAATTCAGCGCGCAGCAGCGCCTGGTGATCAATGAAATTCACTTTGACCCGCAGACCAATGAGTCGGACTTCGTCGAGCTCTACGTGTTGCGGGATTCCGCGCCGGTGGATTTGTCCGGATTCCAACTGCGCGTGGATGGCACCAACCGCTTCGTGTTTGGCAACAGCACGGTCATTCAACCCGGACGCGGCATCATCCTCGCCGACAGGATCATTCCGGCCGGCGGCACGAATGTTCCCACCCCGGTTGAGACCAACCTGTTGAATGGCCCGATGGGCCTGGAACAGCGTAGTCGGGTCGAACTCCTGCGCGCCGACGGCAAGCCGGTGCTGGATGTAAGTTACGTGGGCCAGTTTGTGGATCCATTTCAACCCTCGAGCACCAATAAGTTTGCCAACCAATCCATCACGTTGGCCCCGCAGTTCCGGGGCTTCGCCTACCTGCCGCATGGCATCGTGTCGCTTCCACCCCTGGGCGGGGGGAGCCTCACCAACGCCGGGACGGCCCATTCCGCCGGCCGCGACACGGGCAACACACCTTTCGGTGCCACCAATGCGTTTCCGGCCGCGATTGCCGATGGGTTCCTGGTGAGTGAAGACGAACTGTCGCCCCTGCTGGTCGTCGCGAACGATCTGGATGCCGACGGCCTGGACCAGTTGGTGGTGGTGAACGTCAGCACGGGGATGAATTCTGCGGGCAATGACGCCAACGCTCTTTCCACGGCCGGAGCGCAGGTCACCGTCCGTCCGCCCGAGCTTCCGTTGCGCGGGAGGCACGTTGACTACGATCCGCGCGCCGCGACGATTCTGCAGGAATTGGCGGTGGGTGCGCGTCGGACCGATACGTTCCACTACACCATCGTGGACATTGGCACCGGCCCGATCACCGCCTATCAGGGCTCGATTGGGGTTTCGCCCACAATTGTCACTTCTCCCGCCCACCGGTTGAACACGGGCGAAACCATCCTGATCTCCGGTTCGGATGAGCCGGGCTACAACACCAGCCACATTGTCACCCGGATTGATGACGACCGGTTTGAGATTCCCGTCGGGTTCTCCGGCCAGCCGGTCCATCCGGGATCGTGGAAGACCACCAACCCTCGGCTGGACACCGAACGCAGCGAGGCTGCCGTGACGGTGACGGTGCTCGGAGCGAATGATCCGCCGGCGCCCGTCCCCGATACTGTCGCCACGGACGAAGAAACCATCCTGCGAATCATGGGCGATGCAATTCTAGCCGGAACGACGAACACCGTCTTCGACACCGACGGGCTGTATCCGCTGCCACGCCGGGTTTCGGAAGTGAGCCTGCTGGCGAATGATGACGATGTGGATACGGATGATGCCAACACCACGTTGCACGTCGTGGGAGTCGTGGGCGGCGTGAAGGAAATCTCGGCCTTTGCCGGGACACCTGGGGTGGTTCCGGTGATGGTGACCTCGACCAACCACGGCCTGGCGGACGGGACGATGATCCTGATTTCAGGATATGTCGGCCACCCGTCTTACAACGGCTACCACGCGGTCACGCTCGTTGATGCAAACACGTTTGCGATCGCGACTCACTTCGTTGACCATAATCCAACCCATAGCGCGATCTGGACGGTCTTGAATGACGCGAACCGTCTGACCGCATCCAGCGAACGCGGCGCCGCCGTGAAGTTGGAAATTCGCGCCGACCGCACCAAGACCAGCGTCGTTTACAATCCCCGCACTTCCGCTTTCCTGAACGCGACCGCCGTGGGGGAGACAAACTCCGATTCATTTTACTATGCGGTGGAGGACCGGCACGCGGCAATCAGTCTCGCCAAGGTCACGGTTCAGGTGGCCGGCGTCAATGACGCGCCAATCCCCACGCATGACCCGGACTCGCTGAGTTCCCTGGATTCGCTGGTCAATGCTTCAAACACGCTCGCGCAGGTGCTCACCGGACTCCGCGTGCTTTATTATCTGCCGCCCCAATCCGGTTTGGCCGATCGTACGGACGCCCAGGTCCGATTCAGCAATGCGGTCGTCGTCGCCAACTTCCGGCTGCCGGATGTCTGGACCACCGACGAGGACACCCCGCTGGCGATCGACTCGACCCTTCTGACCGCCAACGACAGCGATGTGGATACAAGCGACCTGCTCGCCATCAGCGCGGTGTCCGCCCTCAGTCGTGAAGGGGCCGCAGTCAGTCTCGTCTCCGCCGGCGGTCTGAACTTCGTGGTCTATAATCCTGCCGCCTCCTCGAATCTGAACCGGCTCGCCCGCGAGGAACTGCGCATGGATTCGTTCGAAATCACGGTCAGCGACGGCAACGGCGGCGACGTGGTCACGGATGTGGCGGTGCTGGTCGTTGGCGCCAATGACACGCCGGTGGCGATGGACGACCAGGTGTCCACCTTCGAGGATGTGGTGCTGACGTTTGATCCCGTGGTGCATCCCACGAATAATCCTGCGTTGCAGGACACCGACGCGGATATCAACGGCCAGTTGCCGGACAACCAGCTCACCCTCGTGCCGGTCACCAATGCCCCCACCGGCGTCGGCGCGCTGGTGACGATTGTCGGCAACAGCCTCACCTATGATCCGAGGGTTTCCTCCTTCCTGAACGGCCTGGCGCACACTCAATCTTATGTGGACACTTTCGAGTACACCGTGATTGATGGCAGTTTCATTTTCGCCAACGACGATTTATTCAAAGTTGCCGGCGACGGGGCCGCCTATTCGCTCAGCGTGCTGGCCAACGACCGCAATTTCACGGGCCAGGGCGGGGCGCTGCGCATCGTCAGCGTCGGGACCCCGGATCATCTCGGCACGGTGGCGATCGTCGGTGGCACCAACCTGACCTACACTCCGGAAGTCAATTTCGTCGGCGACGAAATCTTTCCCTACACCATTTCCGACCAAAGCGGCAACCTGGACAGCGGATTGGTGACAGTTCGCGTAACGGTGAACCAGCTCAACGGCAACCTCCAGGCCAACGCGGACCATTTCAGCGCCGCCAAGGGCGAGTCACCTTTGCTCGACGTGCTGCTGAACGACAACATTCTGCCGGCGCCCGGGGCGAACTTGACGATCACCCGCATCGTATCGCTGCCGAACGCCGGCGGGCAGGCCGTGCTGGAAGACAACCGAATTCGGTTCACCCCCGCCCCGACCGCTCCGAGCACCTATCCCTATTCGGAGAGCTTCAGTTATGAGGTGACCGGCGGCGGCACGGCCCGGGCCATTGCCAACGTGCAGGTGTTGGTGATCAATCGGGAGAATACCCTCCACATTCGGGATGACGCCTTCAGCGTGCTGGCGGGGGGCGGCAACAACGTGCTCGATGTGCTGTTCAATGACAATCTCCTGCCGGGTTCACTCGCCGGATTAACCATCCGGGAACTGTTCACCAACAGTCCGTTCCACGGCCAGATCAACGTCAATGCGCAGAAGACCGCGCTGGTTTACACTCCCAACGCCGGGTTCGTCGGGGAGGACACCCTGACCTACGTGGTCACCGATGGTGTGGGCGGCACCGGGCTCGGTAACGTTCGCATCACCGTCGGTCACCTGGCGGCCTCGAGCGATTTCTTTGCCGTTCCCTACGACACCAATGGCCCGTTGGTGGAGTTGGATGTCCTCGCCAATGACCTCATCTTGCAGGGCACCGCCGGCACAAACATCACGATCACCGGGGTGGCCGCGCTGACGCTGAGCGCGCCGGCCGGCATGATCGCTCTCAATGCCGCCGGAACACGTCTCGTGTACAATCCAACCAATGCTTTGGAAGCCGAGTTCGAATACGCCTATGTCATCGCCGATGGCTTTGGCCGCACCGCCACCGGCCACGTCACCCTCGTGGTGGCGAGCGAGGGCGTCAAAGCCAACGCCGATTTCTTCACCGTCGGCACGGGCAGTTCGGCGAATATTCTGGACGTGCTGGGCAACGACGTGGCGATACCGGACCAGGGATACCCGCTCTCCATCGTGTCGGTCGGCACCGGAATCAACGGTCCCAATCGCGGCGGCACGGTGACGTTGAACGACGCCGGTGATCGGTTGGTTTACACCCCGGCCACTGGTTTCAGCGGCGAGGAGAGCTTCACCTACACAATGACGGATTCCATCCATACGGATGTCGCCCGCGTCGCGGTGCGCGTGACTTCGGGTGAATTGACTGCCAACCCCGACGTTTTCACCGTCTTCCTGGAGATGCCGGCCGGCGACGGTATGCTGCGGGCGTTCACCCTGGCCGTGCTGGCGAATGATCGCGTCCTGCCGGATGCGGGCCAGCTCCTGACGATTACGAGCGTCGGTCTGGCGGCGGTTCAGCCGACCAACGCGCCCGCCCAGAGCGGCGAGGCCATCATCAACAGCGATGGCACTTCGCTGAGGTACACTCCCCGGGACACGAACGGGCCCTTCCCGTACCTCGAGCGGTTCGCCTATGAGATCACCGACGGCACCGCCCGCCGCGCCGCCGCGGTGGTGGAAGTGGAGGTCCAACAGCGGATGGACGTGCACCAGTTGGAAACCAACGACGACGCCTTTACCGTGGCGCGCGACAGTCTGAACAACGTGCTGCGCGTGCTGGCCAACGATGCCGTCAAGCCGGCGCATCCCGCCGGTTGGACGATCACCGGCTCCTCCACGCCGCTCTATCAGGGTGTGGTCAGCGTCAGCGGCGGGACGAACCTCCTGTATTCGCCCCAGCCGGGATTCATCGGCACGGACCGGTTCACCTATTCGGTTTCCGACGGCCTCGGCGGAACGGGCAGCGCGGAAGTCCGGGTCAAGGTTGGCGACTTGCCGCTCTGTAACGACGTTTTCACCGCAGTCTCCGGCAGCTCTAACAACGTCCTGGACGTGCTGGCCAATGACGCCATCCGGCACGAGACGGCCGGGGGATTCAATCTCCTGGATGCCGGTGGGACGAGCCATGACGGCGCCGTCACCGTCATCGGTGGTCTCGTGGTTTACACGCCCGATCCCAATTCCACCAACAGTCATCCTTACACCGAGACCTTCTTCTACCGCGTGCAGGACGATTCCCTGCTCACCGTGACCGGCCAGGTGGCCGTGACGGTTTACGAGGTCGGATCGGATCGTGACGCGGCCGAAGTGGCATTTACGGTGAATGGCGTGAACGACCCGCCCACCATCGCCGGCACCGGACCCGCGGGCACGATCACCGATAAACAAACCGTCCAGTTGTTCCCGACCGTGACGATTGGGGAAGTGGACGCGCAGGGGCTGCAACCGCTGCTGGTCACGGTGAGCCTCAATCAAGCCCGCGGTGTAATCACCAACCTGGGGAGCTTTACACAAACCGGTCCGGGCACTTACCAATTCTCCGGGATCGCCGCCGCTGCCACCACGGCGCTGCGTGCGCTGGTGTATGACCCGATTGAAAACCGCATCACCGTGCCGACGAGCGAAATCACCACGTTCACGATCAGCGTGACCGATGGGATCGTGAGCCAGCCGGTGCAGGACAGCCAGACCGTCCTCACAGTCATCGCGGTGAACGATCCGCCGATTATCTCCGGAACGGTATCGAACCAGACCGTTTATCACCGGCTGAGTCTCAAGCCCTTTGCCGGCGTTACCATCACCGAGGTGGACGATCTAACGCTTCAACCGCTGGTGATTACGGTCAGCCTGGACAATCCGGCGAATGGTTTCCTGACCCAATTGGGCAACTTCGTGAATCTGGGCGGGGGCGTTTACCGTTTGGGCGTCGCCACTGCCGGAGTCACCGCTGCCGACGCCTCATCGGCATTGCGTGCGCTCGTTTTCGTGCCGACGACCGGCACTCGAGTCATGCCCGGTCTGCCGGAGACGACCCGGTTCACCATTACCGTGGAAGATGGTTTTGCGGCCCCGGTGGTGGACAACCACACCACCGTCATCGCCATCCATGAGTTCCTGACTAAGCTTGGCGCCAACGATGGGAATACCGGGGATCATCTGGGTGCCGCGGTGGCCGCTTCCCACAGCGCGGTCGTGGCCGGCGCGCCCCAGGACGATGATCGCGGCAACAACTCGGGCGCGGCCTACATCTACGTCTGGCCATCAGTTCAATCCACTCAATGGATGCAGTTCCAGAAGCTCGTCCCGGCCGATGGCGCGGCTGGGGATAACTTCGGGGCCGCAGTAGCGATTTCGGGCAACACCGTCGTTGTCGGCGCACCCTTCAATCGTCCTGGCAGCGTCAGTGCCGGTTCGGCCTACGTGTATGAGCGGAGCACCACGGGGGCGCAACTCTGGGTCGAAGTCAGGA
>WNGB01003855.1_pt1 | contig 23975 bp, 16 predicted proteins | sample 5400681 | NCBI WGS metagenome assembly WNGB01 (sample SAMN13153367, study PRJNA577476) | soil metagenome | isolation source: 115 cm soil or saprolite under grassland replicate 2 | place: USA:California | collected 2016-06-15
GGCTCCCTGCACGTTGAACGAGTCGCCTTCCGAAATGGGCGGACGAGCGTTGCGATCCGCTTCGGTGAGGGCCAGGTACCCGAGGGGTGGGACGTCCCGCACGAGCACGAGCGCGTCGCCGCCCTCGAGGTCCACCGCGGGGAGCTCGCGGCCGTCCCAGGTGAGGGCCTTGCCCGCTCCGCCCAGGACGCGCGCGACGTCGGTCCGTTCCCAGCAGCCGGCGTTGAAGACGATTCGCCCGCGGCCCGCGGCGGTGCCCCGGCTCAGGCGCAGCAGGCCGTCCATCACATGCTGGCGGGCCGCCGCGGCCGCGCCGTCCACGAACCGCTTCTTGTACGCCCATTGCTCCACGCTCTGCGACGCGTCGGGGTTCGAAACGCTCACGTCCGCCCCCCACGTGTGCTCGCCGAACAGCAACAGGTTGCGCCACATGGCGGCCCGCTCCGCGGCTCGGCGCCGCAGCCGGGCGGGGGCGTCCTCGTCGCGCGGCTCGAGTCTCGCGTCCCATAGCGCCATGATCTCGGCCGCGCGAGCGGCGAGCTGGGCGGCGCGGAAGGCCCCGAGCTCGGCGGCGGTCGAGGCGGCGCCATCCTCCCAGTACAGTCCCGTGTCGCCCCGCCGCACGGGGATGCGCGGGCCGTGCCGCCGCTCCAGCTCGCGGAAGAAATCCTCGGCCCGGCCGGGGACGAGGCGCGGGAACGTGTAGCGGCGGTTGAACTCCTCCAGATTCGTGACGAGCTGCTCCTGCATCAGCGCGTTGTCCTGCCAATCGGCCCCGTACAACAGGGCCAGGTCGTACGGCCAGTCGCGCGCCAGGAACACGGGATGGCCCAGCAACCAGTCCGAGAGGCGGCGCCCCATCTCTTCGGGACCGGCGCCAAAGCCGTAGCGCACCTCGTCGCCGTAATGGTAGGCGCGCCAATGCAGGACGCGGCTGCCGTCGGGCCCCTCCCAGTAGTAGACCTGGGGATACGTCGTCGAGCCGTCGGGCGGCGGGAGCAGCGGCACGGCCCGCTCGGGGTTGGCCCCGCTCGCGAGGTATTTCACGCCGCTCGCGGCGAGCACCATGGGGAAGGTCGCGGTCTGGCCCGGGACGTCCGTGATTTGCGCGGCCACGTAGGTGAGCCCCCGCTCGCGCGCCAGCCGGCCCGCGGGCCACACGGCGCGCGCCAGCGTCTCGTGATCGAGCAGGCCGGTGAGCAGGTTGGCGAACAGCGCCTGGAAGCCGACTTTGCCGTCACGGATCGCCCGGAGCAGCGCGTCCCCCGCATCCGGCGAGCGATTCTCGACGTACGACAGCACCTGGAGGGCGCACTCGGGGGTGAACCGGTAGTCGGGGTGGCCGGGGAGCCGCGCGAGTGCGGCATCGAGGTTCCGGCGGTGGATCTCGAGCGCCTTCTCTTGCAGGTCGGTGTAGCCGACGTCTGTGTGGATGGATGACAGACAGTACACCGTCCACCGTTTGGGCGGCGTGAGGCGGACGCGGCGGCGCGCGGCGCGCTCTCGTCCCACTTCGACGTCGATCTGAAAATCGCTGGGCTCGGAAAGGGGCACCCAGACCTCGCCGGTCAGCGCCAGGCCCTCCCCCAAGGGGAGCAGGCCGGCGGTGCCGACCAGCGCGCCGCGGCGATCGGTGACCCGCGCGCGGGCGGCGGGCGCGCCGAGCCCGGAGACGGCGATGCGCAGAAGATTCTTCCGGCCGTCAGGCGCCTGGTAGAGCGCGGTGGGCCGGGCCTCGATGATCGGCTCCGGAGCGGCCGTGCGGGCCAACCCTCGCCACACGGGAAGCGCGGCGAGCCAGGAGAGGAAGGTGCGGCGGTCGGCGTGCGGCATGGCAGGCATTAAGATACCGCCCCTTGACTCCGCGGGTCCCTCAAGTAGGTTCCCGCCGTCTTCGGAGCCCCGAAACTTTCAACAGGAGTGAGCATGAAGCGCATTGCATTGGCTTTGGCGCTCGTCGCCATGGCGTCGGCCGCGTGCAAGAAGGCCGATCAGAGCGGTCAGATGTCGTCGGACACGACGCACATGATGGCCGACTCCACCAGGATGGCCGGCGACACCTCGCACCACATGGCGGCCGACACCACCAAGAAGAAGCCGTAACTGCGGCGCGTGGAGGAAGGGACGAAGCCCGGGCATGGTCGCCCGGGCGTTTCGTTTTTTAGAAGCGCAGGCGGTACCAGGCAACCGTTCGCCGGACCGCGTCCCGCGTGTTGAACGGCGGCGTCCATTTCAGCTCTTGCTGCGCCCGCGCGACACTGTAGGGATTCTCACCGATCACGAATCCGACCGCCGCGGCGCCGAGGCCCACGTAGCGGTTCGGGTCGCGCAGCCGCAGCCAGTGCGTCCAGACCTTCACCACCGACCGCGCCACGAAGACGGGGACGGGGAACCGGCGCAGCCGGACGCCCAGCGCGTCGGCGAACGCCGCGAAGAACTCGCGTTGGGTCAGCGCGGGGCTGGCGTCGGCGGTGACGTTGTACGCGCGGAAGGCCGTGCCGGAGAGCGGCGCGTCGAGCGCGGCCACGATCGCCGCCGCCACGTTGCCCGCGTACACGCACGACAGGTGGTTCGTGCCCGGCCCGATCTGGGGCACGATGCCGCGCCGCACCGCCCGGATCACGCGCGGCGAGAACAGCCGGTCGCGCTCGCCGTAGATGACGTTGGGCCGGATCGCCGCGGCCGATATACCGCCGCGCCCGGCCTCTTCCCGCACCAGCTCCTCGGCCATCCGCTTGGTGCGCGCGTAGAAGTCCCGGTCGGGAATCGGGTGAAAGGGAAAGTCCTCCCCCACGGCGTTCCGGCCGGCGTTGTGGCCCGCGGAGCGCCCGTAGACGGCAGCCGAGGAGACGTGCACGAGGCGCGCACCGGCCGCCCGCGCGGCCTCGATCGCGAGCCGCGTCCCGCCCACGTTGACCCGCTCGAACTCGGCGAAGGGCGCGCGCTGCGCGACGAGCGCGGCGGTGTGCACGATGCCGCGGACCCCCAGGGCTGCCCGCCGCCAGGCGGCGGCATCGGCCACGTCGCCCTCGAATGTCCGCACCGGGTCGCTCCCCCCCCGGGCCCGCAGCGCCTCGATCACGTGACTGCCAACGAGGCCGCTGCCGCCCGTGACGAGGACCGTCATGCCGGGCCGATGCTCGGGACGTCGAAGGGGAGGGAGACGACGCGCGCCTCGCGGCCGGCCGCGCGGACCAGCGCGCCCGGCGGCACCTCGTGGCGCACCACGGCGAGCCCGATCCAGCGGCCCAGGACGGAGCCGCCGCCGTCGGGGAGCCAGGCCACGCTGGTCACGCGACCGACGTCCCGTTCGTCCTGCGTCACGGCGCTCCACCCGTCCGCGGGCGGCCCGGGTGGGTCCATGTCGAACAGCAGCCCGCGCAGGTGGCGGTTCGCGTGGCCGCGGAAGTGCAGCCGGCTGACCGTCTCCTGGCCGGTGTAGCAGCCTTTCGTGTAGGACACGCCGCCGATCTCGTCGTAACGCACTTCCTGCGGGATCGTTTTCTCGTCCACCTCGGAGGCGAGCCGGGGCCAGCCGGCGAGCACCCGCGAAAGCTCTAGTGCGCCGCCGTCCGCCGCGAGCGCGCCGGCCCGGACCAGGCGCGCTTCGACGGCTCCCCGGTGCTCGGCGGCCACGGTGATCTGCAGCGCGAACGGCGCCTGGTCGCTCGGCCGCGCAACTTCGAGCGGCACGTCGTCGAGGGTCGCCTCGATCACGCGCGCCGCGTGCGGGGGCACGGGGAGGCCGGCCGCGCCCGCGACGGCGAGGGCGTGGGCCCCCACCATCCGCAGCACCGCGGAGTCGGCGCTGCGGTCGACCGCGCGGGCGAGGCGCGGCGGGACCGCGTGTTGAAACACGGAGAGGGCGCGCTCGCGGCCCTCGGCGGGCACGGTAAAGCGCACGCGTGCGCCCAGCCGCGCCGCCCAACCGTCGACGACGATCATCCCCTTGGGCGTCAGCAGCGCGCCGTAGACGAGCGCGCCGTCCCCAGGTTTCTCGATGTCGTTGGTGAGAAGCCCCTGGAAGCACGTGACGGCGCCGGGCCCGGTGAGGTCCACCACGCCGGCGTCGGCCGGCGCCACGACCGCGCCGACTCGCAGGTGATCGGCGACTTCGACCGGCACGTCTTCCGGGTTGAGCCGGGTGACGGTAGGGGCGGGAGCGGTGGGGAAGGTGGCTTCGGTCATCCCGCAGGAATATACCCGGGGGTGAGGATCTCTCTGAGCCAGCTCGAGACGCGCGGCCAGCAGGCGTCGCGCGCGCGGCGCCCGAGCACGAGCCCGCGGTGCGACAATCCGGGCACGATGGCGAGGGTCTTGCGGTCGGCCCCGATCCGCTCCACGACTTGGCGGCACGCCGCGGCGGGCGCGAAGATGCGGTCCGCCGCGCCCGCCACCGCGAGGTACGGCGTGCGCACGGCCGCGAGGGCGGCGAAGTAGTCGAAGCCGTCGCCCCCCACCCACCCGCCGCGCACGTTCCACCGCATCCAGTCCGCAAGGATGCCCGCCGCCTCGTCCTCCGAGCCGAACCGCAGGGCGCGGGCGGGGAAGCGCCCCAGCGCGCGCGCCAGGGCGATCGTGACGGCCGCGAGCGTCCAGCGGATGGGTCCCATCCGGCGCGGGCCCGGCGTGCCGAAGGTGACGATCGCGGCGAGCGGCGCGGCGGCGGCGACGCGCGTCAACCAGCAGAGGCCGGTGGCTCCGCCGGCGGAGTGCCCAAGCCAGGCGAGCGGCGCGCCGTCGGTCTCCTCATGCACGCGGGCGACGAGCGCCGGCGCGTCGCGCAGCACCCAGTCCTCGAACGTCCAGGCGAGCGGCCGCGGCTCGCGCGCGCTCTCGCCGTGGTGGCGCAGGTCGGCGAGCCACACGTCGAACCCCGCGGCGCCGAGGAAGTGCGCCAATCCTCCCCTCTCTCCCAGGGCGCCGTCCGGGGAGTGGAGCCAGAACCGGTGGCTGGTGAAGGCGCCGTGCACCAGCAGCAGCGCGGGGCGGCGGTCGCGGAAGGCGCGGAGCCGGTGCAGGGCCAGCTCCACGCCGTCGGTCGCAGGGACGCGTCGCGTGCTCACCCGTACCGTCCCGCCGCGCGATAAGAGGCGTCGAGCAGCTCCACCGGGTGGCGGACCGCCGCGCGAATCCCCGCGGCCGCGAGCCCGGCGCCGAGCTGCATCAGGCAGCCGGGATTGCCGGTCGCGACCACCTGGGGCGCCGCTTCGCGCAAGCCCTCCAGCTTGGGATTGAGGACCGCGCGCGACATCTCCGGCTCCACGAGCGTGAACAACCCCGCGCTGCCGCAGCACTCCGCGGCCCCTGGGACGGGAACGACCTGAAGCACCGGGATGGCCGCGAGCACGCGGAGGGGCGGGTCGGCGACGCGCTGCGCGTGCAACAGGTGGCAGGGCGGATCGTAGGCGACGTGGACGTCGAGGGGAGCGCCGGGCACCGGGCCGCCGTTCGCCGCCAATAGCTCGGTCACGTCGCGCACGCGGGACGAGAACCTGTCCCCGCCGTCCGCCAGATGGCCGTATTCCTTCATCAGGGCACCACACCCCGCGCTGTTCACGACGATCGGCTCGTCTCCATCACCGAACGCCGCGACGTTCGCCCGCGCGAGGGCGCGCGCTTCCTCCAGCAGCCCCGCGTGGGCGTGCAGCGCGCCGCAGCAGACCTGTCCGGCGACCTCGCGCACGGCGTACCCGTTGACGGCCAGCGTCCGGACGGTCGCATCATGGACGTGCGCGAAGAGACCTTGCATGACGCAGCCTCGGAACAGCAGGACGGCGGAGGACGGCGAAGGTGGGCGGAGGGCGGCGAGCGTGTCGGCCTTCGCCGTCTTCCGCCGTCCTCCGCCGTCTTTCGGCGTCGTTGAAGCCAGCATCCCCATCGCAAATCCGAACCGTCCCCACCCGGCGAGCAACCGCGGCAGCCCCGTCGCGCGGAGCAGGCGGGCGAGCCGGTACACCGCCTGCGACACGCCCGCCGATGTCAGCGCCCACAGGGCCGCGCGAGGAAGCCAGGGGACGCCGCGGGCCTGGGTCAACAGGTCCCGCGCCGCCTCTAGCCCCTGGGCGTAGCGCACGCCGGAGGGACACACCGGCTCGCAGCCGCGGCACCCGAGGCAGCGGTCGAGATGGAAGGCCAGAATGGGATCGGTGGGGCCGAGCTCGCCGCGCTCCAACGCCCGCATCAGCTCGATGCGGCCGCGGGGGCTGTCGGCTTCGTCGCCGGTCGCGAGGAAAGTGGGGCAGGCCTGGAGGCAGAAGCCGCAGTGGACGCACGCATCCAGCCCGGCGAAGCCGGTCATTCGCCTTCGGTCGCGACGACCAGCGCGTTGCCGGGGTCGAAGGTGCGCCGCAGCCCCGCGACCAGCGGGCCGACGCCCTCGCGGTAGGCGCCGAAGTGACCTACGGCGGTGCGCACTGGCCACGGCGCGCGTTCCAACGTCAGTGGGACCTCGAGGCCCGCCAGCGTGCGGCGCAGGCGTTGCAAACGGTCCACCGTCGCCTCGCCGGTCCAGCGGATCGCGCCGACGGCGGGAGAAGCCGAGACCCACTCGTCGCCCACCTGGTGCTGGAGCAGGTCGAGCATCTCGTCGCTCGCGGCCGGCACGGCGCCGATGCGGAACGTCACCGGACGGACGGCGAACCCCTCCGCGTGACGCATCCAGAAGGCGTGCGCTTCCTCGGCGCGCACCGCCGTGAACCGGCCCCCTCCGCCGGTCGCGGCGCCTAGTCCCGTCTCGTCGGCGGCGACGAGCGCGGGCGACCCGGCGAGCCGCACCGCGAGCACCCACCGCTCGCGGCGCGCGAGGGCGGGCGAAACGAGCTCCAGGGCCGCGGGGGTGAGCCCCGCGGCGGCGATGTCCTCGGCGACCTGGGTGAGGTCCTCGCGCGAGCCCTCGAGGAGGTAGGTGACGTCGGCGCGGGGGAGCGCGCGCAGCCGCAGGTGCACGAGCACGACGACGCCGAAGGCGCCGAAGCCGCCGGCCTGCAGGCGGGTGAGGTCGTAACCCGCGACGTTCTTCATCACTCTTCCGCCGCTCTGCACCATGCGGCCGTCGCCGGTCACGAACGTGACGCCGAGCAGGTGGTCTTTGACGGGCCCGAAGCCCTGGCGCAGCGGGCCCGCGGTCGCGCTGGCCACGACCGAGCCGAGCGTGCGGCCGGCGAGCCCCGGTGGGTCCACGCCGAGCCAGGCGCCGCGGTCGGCCAGCTGCTGGCGCAGCTGGTCGAAGCCGATCCCCGCCTCGGCGGTGGCGGTCAGGTCCTGGGGCTCGATGGCGGGGATGCGGTCGAGGCGGCGCGTGGTGAGCGCGAGGTCGGCGGGGGCGTCGCTCTGAAGCCAGGTCCCCGCGCCCTCGATCCGCACGCGCCAACCTTCCTGGTGAGCCGTGCCGAGCAGCAGGGCGACCGCGTCGGGGGAGCCCGGGGCGATGCGCGGGACGCGGTCGGTGCCCTCCTCGAGGACGGCGCCTTCGCCGAGTAATGCCCGGACCTTCTCCAGGATCGTCATTGGGGTTCCGACTTCCGCGTTCCTGCCCATTCCCGGCACGCATGCACGGGCACGACCTTCCCCGGGTTGACGCGCTCGTCGGGGTCAAACACCCGGCGCACGGCGTGCATCGCGCCCAGCGATTCCCCGTCGAACACGAGCGGCATGTAGCGCAGCTTGTCGAGCCCCACGCCGTGCTCGCCCGTGATCGTGCCCCCGGCGGCGATACAGGCGGCCATGATCTCGCCGCTCGCCTGCTCGACGCGCGCGCGCAGCCCCGCGTCGGTCGCGTCGAACGAGATGTTGGGGTGCAAGTTGCCGTCCCCCGCGTGAAAGACGTTGCTCACGACGAGCCGGTGCCGCGCGGCGATCCCGGCGATCGTTTCGAGTACATCCGGGAGCGCGGAGCGCGGGACGACGGCGTCCTGCACGACCAGGTCGCGTGACAGCCGCCCCATCGCCCCGAACGCCTTCTTCCGGCCCTGCCACAACCGCTCGCGCTCGGCGTCATCGGCCGCGGTCCGGATCGAGCGGGCGCCCGCGTGTTTCAGCAGCGCCGCGACGGCGTCCGCTTCCGCGGTGACTGCGGCGTCGTCATGGCCGTCCAGCTCGACGAGCAGCACCGCCGCCGCGTCGCGCGGGTAGCCGGCGGCGTAGACCGAGTCCTCCACCGCCTGGATGCACGACTGATCCATCATCTCGAGCGCCGCCGGCACGATCCCCGCTGCGATCACCGCCGACACGCCCTCGCCCGCCGCGCGCAACGACATGAAGTCGGCCAGCAGGGTGCGCACGGCGCGCGGCAGGGGCGTGAGGCGCACGGTGATCCGCGTCGCGATCCCGAAGTTCCCTTCCGAGCCCACGAAAAGCCCCACCAGGTCGGGGCCCCCCCCACCTGGATTGCCGCCGGGGCTGCCCAGCTCGACCGTCCGCCCGCTGGCCAGCACGACTTCCAGGGCGAGAATGTGGTTCGCCGTGACGCCGTACTTCAAGCAGTGCGGGCCGCCCGCGTTCTCGGCCACGTTGCCGCCGATCGTGCAGGCGGTCTGGCTCGAAGGGTCGGGGGCGTAGTGGAGGCCGTGGGGGCGGGCGGCGGCGGAGAGCCTGGCGTTCACGACACCGGGCTCCACCACCGCCAGCCGGTTGACCGGATCCACGCGTACGATGCGGTTCAGGCGCGTGAGGACGACCAGGACCGCCCCCTCCCCGGCCAGCGCCCCGCCTGAGAGGCCGGTCCCGGCGCCACGGGGGACGAACGGGACGCCGTGGGCGGCCAGGAGACGCACGACGGCGATCAGCTCTTCCCGCGTTCCCGGCAGCACCACCAGGGCGGGCAGGCGGCGATGCGTGGGCAAGCCATCCATCGCGTATGTGGCGCGCTCGGCGTGAGCGACGCGCACGTGGCGCTCGCCAACGATCGCCGCCAGGTCGCTGGGCAGCTGGCTCACGATGTCCGCTCGATCCGGGCGTGGGGCCCGCCCTTGCCGTTGCCCTTGCCGCGGCGGCGCACCGCGGCCCGCCGCTCGGCGTCGGCGGCGAGCGGCTGGAGCAGGGCGGCGAGACGGCGCAGCCGGACGGTGGTGCTGCGGATCGCGAGCAGGGCGCCCTTGGCGGGGGGCTCGAGCTCGAGCGCGGCGGCGACCCGGAACGACAGCGCCTCGGGGTCGACCGGCAGCTCGGGCGGATCGTGCTCCAGCGCTTCGAGCACGCGCAGGAAGTCGCGCCGCACGTCCGTCGCCAGGTCCTCGGCTTCGGGGGCCTCGCCCGCGTCGTCCTCGAACTCCTCGACGCGCGCCACCCGGTAGGGTTTGTCGGTGGCGAGCCACTCGAGCAGCACGAAGCGCCGCTCGCCGGTGGTCAGGATGTCGGAGCGACCGTCGGGCAAGGTCTGGGTGCTCAGGATGTGCGCGATGCAGCCGACGTCGCCGGGGGCGGGGTCAGAGGGTTTGTCAGGGGCAGCATAGGCTATCCCGAAGCGACGGTCCCCGTCCAAGCAATCCGAGAGCAGGGTACGGTACCGGGGTTCGAAGATGTGCAGAGGCTGTGTTGTCCCGGGGAACAGGACGAGCGGCAACGGAAAAATGGGGAGTTCCCGAGACATGGGTGATAGTATAGACGCCTAGACGCCGAGGCGCCTAGCGGTGCGTAGGAAGAAGGGGCCAGGAATGCTTCCTGACCCCTCACTCCTAGCAACCGCTAGGCGTCTCGGCCCCTAGGCGTCTGCCTAGCCGTCTAGGCTGCTCTCCAGAAGCCCTTTAGCGCTTTCCCATCCGGGGATTCGCGCAGTTTTTCGAACGCCCGTTCGCGAATCTGTCTGATTCTCTCTCGGGTGACGCCCATCAGCGCCCCGATCTTCTCGAGCGTCATCGCCTCGCTCCCTTCCTCGAGGCCGTAGTACAGATAGAGGATCTTGCGCTCGCGAGGCGTCAGGTACTTCTGGAAGATGCGGTCGATGAACTCGCGCATCAGCCGGCCGTCGGTGTGCTCCTCGATCTCGCCGCCTTCCTGGCCGGCGAAGCGCTCACCCAACGTGGCCGCGTCCTTGTCGGACCGGTCCACCGGGGCGTCGAGCGACAGCTCGGCCGCGGTCATGCGGCGGGCAGTGCGGACGTTTTCGACGGTGTCTTCGAGCGCCTGCGCGATCTCGTCGTCGGTGGGCTCGCGGCCGAGCTCCTGCGAGAGGTAGGTCTCGGTGCGGCTCATCCGAATCAACTGGGAGTTCTGGTTCAGCGGGATACGGACGCTGCGCGTCTGCTCGGCCAGGGCTTTGAGCACCGCCTGGCGGACCCACCAGACGGCGTATGAGATGAACTTCACGCCCTGGTCGGGATCGAACTTCTTCACCGCCTTGAGCAGTCCCTCGTTGCCGATGGCGACGAGCTCGGAGAGATCGAGACCGTGGCCCTGGTATTTCTTGACGTAGGAGATGACGAAGCGGAGGTTGGCAGTGACGAGGCGCTCGGCGGCTTTTTCATCGCCCCGCTGGACGCGGCGCGCGAGGCGGCGCTCTTCAGCGGGGTCTTTGATCAGCGGGAGTTTTTGGATGTCTTGGAGGTACTGATCGAACGCGCCTGAGGGGGTAGTGCGAAAGAACGCCTTCGCCTTGCCTCCGTTCGACCTGGCCATGCGCGCGACTCCCCGGTAGGGCTGCCGAGTTGTGTAACGGAGACCAACGACCAACGGCGCCAATATAGGATTCACCGCCATATGGTGCAAATGTCGGCAGTTATCCACATCACAAATTATTAGACTAGTGGTGATTCCAGCGTTTGTCCACTATCCACACAACGTGTGGAAAGCGCGTGGTGACGGAATGATGTTGCAGCACTGTGGAGAGGTGGAAGGAATGTGGGGAAAGTGTTGGGCGGATTGTGGTTAGTTATCGCCCCCAGCCAGCACCTCCACCAGGCGCGGTGGCGCTACCGCGACCGTCCACCCCGCTCCGCGGTCGCCATGCATCGACCCGATCCCGCGCGGCAGCGCGCAGTGGATCGCGCCTCCCCGCACTTTCTTGTCCCCTCGCATCGCTTCGATCAGATCCTCGACGCTTGCGCCTTCCGGTCGCGCGACCGGGAGCCGGTAACGCTCGAGGAGCCGCGTCACACGGTCGGCCGTGCCCGGGGTTGCGACTCCGAGCACCTCGGCCAGCCGGGTCTCGATCGCCATCCCGATCGCCACCGCCTCGCCGTGGAGCACCTCGAACTTGCTGGTAGCTTCGATCGCGTGGCCGACCGTGTGGCCGAAGTTCAGGATCGCCCGCCGCCCGGTCTCTCGCTCGTCCTCCGTCACGACCGCCGCTTTGATCTCCACCGACCGCCGGACCACGCGCTCGAGTGCCGGGGCGTCCTTGGCGAGAATCGCCGGGTGCTCCCGCTCGAGAAACGCGAAGTACTCGGCATCGGCGATGACGCCGTGCTTCACGGCCTCGGCGAGCCCCGCGGAGAGCTGGACCGCAGGGAGTGAGGCGAGGAGGTCGAGGTCCGCTAGAACTAGGCGAGGTTGATGGAAGGCGCCGAGCAGGTTCTTCCCCACGGGCACGTCCACTCCCGTCTTGCCGCCGATGGACGAGTCGATCATGGCAAGGAGCGACGTCGGCACTTGGACATAGGGGACGCCGCGCAGGTAGGTGGCGGCCACGAAGCCCGCCACATCGCCCACCACACCGCCGCCGAGCGCGACGACGGCGCAGTCCCGCCCGAAATGGGCCGCGAGCATCCGGTCGGACAGGCTTGCCCAGGTTTCTCGTGTCTTGTTCCACTCCCCCGCGGGAAAGGTGAAGAGCTGGGCGTGCAACGTGGCGTCATGCAACGAGCCGACGAGCCTGTCCCCGTACAGCTTCGCTACGAGTGAATCGCTGATGATGGCGTAGCCGTTCGCGGGACAGTGGCGGGCCAGGAGCCCGGGCAGCTCCGCCATCACGCCCCGTCCAACCACGATGTCGTACGACGCGTCGCGCTGCTCCCGCAACGGGACGCGGATCGTCACCACGTGAGGTCGGGGCGGCCGGCCTGCGCATTCGCCGCGCGCGCCAGCACGAACAACAGATCGGAGAGCCGGTTCAGGTACTGCACGATCGCCGGGCTGATCGTCTGCTGGTGTGCCAGGCCCACGACCGCCCGCTCGGCGCGGCGGCACACAGTGCGCGCCAGGTGGAACGCCGCGGCCTTCGGGGTGCCGCCCGGGAGGATGAAGTTCTTGAGGGGTGCAAGCCTCGCCTCGTGCCCGTCGATCATGTGCTCGAGCATCCCGATCTGCGGCTCGCCGATTCGGGGGCCGCCGAGGGCCTTGTCGACCTTCGCGGGATCAGGTGACGCCAGCTCCGCCCCGATCGTGAAGAGGTCACGCTGGATGGTCTCGAGGAAGGCGGCGTCGAAGCCCTGGGGCTCGAGCGCGGCGGCGAAGCCGACCGCCGCATTCAGCTCGTCCACCGCTCCGTAGGCGGCGACCCGTGCGTCGTCCTTGGGCACCCGGCTGCCGCCGAAGAGCCCGGTTTCACCCTGGTCGCCGGTCTTGGTGTAAATTCGCCCCATGAGCGAAGTCAAAGATATCACCATTATCGGCGCCGGCCCGACGGGCTTGTTCGCGGCGTTCTACGCCGGGATGCGCGGCGCGTCGCACCGCCTCATCGACAACCTCGACCAGGTCGGCGGCCAACTCACCGCCCTCTATCCCGAGAAATACATCTTCGACGTGGCCGGCTTCCCGAAGATCCTGTCCAAGGACCTGGTGAAGGGGATGGCGGAGCAGGGTCTCCAGTGGAAGGCGCCCGTCCACCTGGGCGAGAAGGTCATCGGGCTCCGCACCACTCAGGACAACGGCAAACGGCTGTTCACCGTGGTCACCGACAAGGACGAATACCCGGGCCGCACCGTCCTCATCGCGGGCGGGATCGGCGCCTTCACCCCCCGCAAGTTGCCCTTGAAGGATGCCGACCAATGGCTCGGCAAGGGCTTGTACGATCGCGTGTTGAACCCGAAGGAATTCACGCGCAAGCGGGTGCTCATCGTCGGCGGGGGCGACTCGGCGTTCGACTGGGCGGTGAACCTCCAGGGGATCGCCAAGTCGATCCTGATGATCCACCGGCGCGACGGCTTCCGCGCCCACCAGGCCACCGTGGACCAGGTTCAGGCGCTGTGCGCCGCGGGCAAGATGGAGCTCCGCACCTTTTGGGAGGTGAAAGGAATCCATGGCGGCGAGCGGATCGATCGGGTGACGATCTTCAACAGCAAGACAAAAGATGAAGAGACCCTCGCCATGGACGCCGTGATCCCCCAGCTCGGCTTCGTTTCCTCGCTCGGCGCCATCGCCGAGTGGGGCCTCGAGATCGAGAAGGGGGACATCAAGGTCTCGCAGACGATGGAGACGAACCTCCCCGGCATCTTCGCCGCGGGAGACATCACCACCTACCCTGGGAAGCTCAAGCTGATCGCGACCGGCGTGGCCGAAGCGTGTATCGCCGTCAACCACGCCGTGCACTTTCTCAACCCGAGCGCGAAGATCGAGCCGGGGCACAGCTCGAACATGGCGTTGTTCGGACAGAAGGAAGACTAGCGCGCGATCTGCACCACCAGCGAGTCGATCTGGGCGAGCATCTGCCGGCTGGGCACCGAGTGTGCGTTCGCCTGGATCGAGAACGTGAAGCGGCGCCCGTCGGCGCGCTCGATGTAGCCCGACAGGCTGTTCACGCGGAAGATCGAGCCGGTCTTGGCGAGCACCCGGCCCTCGAGCGCCGTGCCGACGAACCGCTTCAGCAGCGAGCCGGGCTGTTGCGCGCGGGGCAGCGCCGCGAGAAACGGCGTGCGCTTGGGATGCCGGGACATGTAGTCGAGCAGCTGCACGAAGGCGCGCGGCGTCACGAGGTTCCCCGCCGACAGGCCCGATCCGTCGTCCAGGGCGAACGCCGTCGAATCCATCGTTACGGAATCGACCAGGAAGTGGCGCTCGACCTCGAGGCCTTTGGCCCACGAACCCTCCCCGCCGACCTCCCGCCCGAGAATCTTGAGCAGCATCTCCGCGAACCAGTTCTGACTCGTATTGAGGATCGGGAAGATGATGTCGGGCAGCGGGCGGCCCGAGTATTCGGCGAGCGGGTTCGAGAGCCGCACCGCCCGGTACAGCATCGAGTCGGTCGTGCTGGCGGCGCCGCCCTCGACCGACACGCCCTTCCTCTGTAGCGCCGCGGCGAGGGCGCGCGCCGCGTACCAGTTCGGGTCGGGCAGGGCGAAGCTCTCGATCCAGCGCGCGCGCCCCAGCGCCGCCGTCCCCGCCGCCCAAATCTCCATGGTGCCCGGCGTCCGGAAGAAGTTGTCACCGATCGTCGAGCCGGAGTCGGCGGGCCCCGTCCGGGCCCGGTTCTCGAAGGCGAAGAGCGGCAGGTCGGGATTCCAGGTGATCGTCGGGGGTTGATCCACGGCGGTCCCCGGCGTGATTTGGAAATCGACGCTGTTGTCGTGGAACCCGAGCCCGGAGACGGGGGCGGCGTACCACCAGTTGAGGTCGAACGAGCCCCAATTCCAGTGAGTCAGCACCGGCTCGAAGTACGAGCCGTCCCCGACGATCTTGCCGCTGATGCGGCGGATGCCTCGGGCGCGCACCGAGTCGGCGATGGCGTCCACGGCGGTCCAGGTCGAGTCGCACACGCCGGGAGCGAGCGAGTCGGTGCCGAAGCAGCGCTGCGACCAGGTCGGGTCGCCCCGCCCGTACAGGATCAGATCGCCCTGCAACACTCCCGCGTCCACGCTGCCGTTCACGTACAGGCTCGTGCGCGCGCGGTAGTCGGCCGGGAGCAGCACCGCCGCCGCCGCGGCCACCACGAGCTTGGTGTTGCTCGCCGGGACGGAGAAGCGGTCGGCGTTCCGGCTGAACAGCACGCGGCCCCGGTCGTCCACGACGTGCACGTTCCAGGTCGCCCGGTTGAACGGCGGCTGGTCCAGCAGCGTGGTGAGCCGCCGCTCGAGCGAGCCGCGCAGCGGGGTCTGGGCGGCGAGGCCCGAGCTAATCGTAAGCGACGCGAGGATCAGCTTTCGCATAGAGCAGGTCGGTGATGAGGTTCACGAGCACGAAGATGACCGAAAGAAACAGGATGCTCCCCTGGACCGCGGGGAGGTCGCGCTTCTCGATCGCCAACAGGACGTAGCGGCCCACGCCGGGCCAGGAGAAGATCGTCTCGGTGAGGATGCTACCCGTGAGGTAGTTCCCCACGTCGAGCCCGAGCACGGTGATCACGGGGAGCAGGGCGTTACGGAGCGCGTGACGGCCCACCACTCGCGCCTCGGAGAGCCCCTTGGCCCGCGCGGTCCGCACAAAGTCGCTCGACAAGACGTCCAACATCGCTGCGCGGGTCATGCGGGCCAGGACGGCGATGGACCGCGTGCCGAGCGTGAGCGCCGGGAGCACGAGAAACGCCACTCCCCCGTATCCCGAGGGCGGCAGCCAGCGTAACGCGACCCCGAACAGCAGGATGAGCAGCAAGCCCACCCAATACACCGGAAACGAGACGCCGACGTACGCGAGGAGCATGCTGAAGCGGTCCACCGCGCCGCCCGGCCGAACGGACGCGACCACGCCGAGCGTGATGCCGCACGTCGCGGCGAGGACCATCGCGGACAGCGCGAGCTGCAGCGTTTTCGGGAAGCGCTCGACCAGGTCGCCCAGGACCGAGCGCTGCGTGATGTATGACCGGCCGAGGTCGCCGCGGACGACGCCCCAGAGGTAGTGCCCGAACTGCACCGGGAGAGGGTCGTCGAGCCGCAGCTCCGCCCGCAGTCGGGCGATCGTAGCGGAGTCGGCCCGCTCGCCCACCATTTCCGCGACGGGGTCGCCGGGCACCACGTTCAACAAGAGAAATGCGACGACCAAGACACCGAACAGCGTGGGAATCGTCGAAAGCAGACGTCGGCCGATGAGCGGAATCACTTGACGGGTGCAGCTGCGCGCACGCTGGTCCAGCGCTGGCCGTTGAAGATCACCGGCAGATCCCATCCTACCATGGACGGGTGCGCTCCCCACAGGTCCACCGGGAACCACAAGTAGAGCCAGGGCGCGGCCTCGTACACCCGCCCGTCGATGCGCCGGTACAGCTCCTCGCGCGCGGCGTCGTCGGTCGTGCGGCGCGCCACGCCGATCAAAGAGTCCGTCACCGGATCGCTGTAGAAGGAGACGTTGCCGCCTGGTCCGAAGCTGGCGCTGTGGAACAGAGGATAGAGGAAGTTATCGCCGTCGGGATAGTCGGCCCACCAGTCGAGTAGCGCCATGTCCGCCTGCCCGTGGCGGGCCGCCTCCCGCATGCTCGACGCGTCGCGCGCCACGACCTCCACGCGGATCCCCACGGCCGCCAGCTGGGCCTGGACCGCCTGGGCGACGCGCCCCAGCTCCACGTTGCTTCCCGACCGCCACAGTTGCACGGCGAAGCCGTCCGCGTAGCCGGCCTGCGCGAGCAGGAGGTGGGCTGCCGCCGTGTCGTAGGCGTAGCGCGCGCGGGTCGTGTCGCCACCTCCGAGGGAGGGGGGAATCGCGCCGCGGGCCGCGATGCCGCGCCCGTTCCACACGGTGCGCAAGAGCTCGGGGACGTTGACCGCGTGGTTGATCGCCCGGCGCACCCGCACATCGCGCAGCGGCCCGCGCCGGTTGTTGAGCGCGAGGTACACCACGCGCAGGGCGGGCTTGCGCTGCAGCCAGTCAGGGTGCTCACGCTCCCACTTGGCCGTCTCACCGAACGGGATCTCGACCACGGACAGGTGCCCCGCGAGGAACTCGGCCGCTCGGGTGAGCGGCTCTGGGACTATGCGCACGGTCAGCGACTCCGCTGCCGGGGGGCCGCCCCAGTAGTCGGGGTTCGGGGCGAAACGGAGGTAGTCGTCATGCTGCCATGCGGCAAAGCGCCACGGGCCAGTCCCGACGGGGTGCTGGCCGAAGTCGGCCGGCACCGGTGCTGGCACGACGGACGCGACCGGTATCGCCAGGAACTTGGGGAATACGGCCAGCGGCTCGACGAGGGTAAACGCGACCCCCGTATCGCCCAGGACCTGGATCCCGCTCACCCCGGTCGCGCGACCGGCGGCGTACTCCGCCGCCCCCGCGATCGGGAGGAGCGGCCACACACGCCCCCCGCGCGTCGCCGGGTCGAGTACCCGCAGGAACGACCGCTGCACGTCCGCCGCGGCGAGCGGTCGGCCGTCGTGGAACTTCACCCCTCGGCGCAGGTGAAACAGGTAGCGCTGCCCGTTCCGCTCGGCACGCCAGCGGTCGGCGAGGCCCGGCAGCAGGCGGCCGTTGGGGTCGAACTGGGTCAGCCCATCGAAGACCAGCGTCACCATCTCGCCCGTCGGTACGTCCGTGGACAGCGCGGGATCGAGGGAGCGGGGGTCGTAGCTCTCGTAATAGACCGGGCCTCCCGCTGTCGGCCCGCCGCGGTCGCAGGCGAGTGCCAGGCACACGGCGACCAGGCCCAGACAGCGAAGGAAACGGATGCTCACGGTGTCGAAAAGGTTGACAGTGGGGTGCAAGTGACGCAACATAGGGAAGTTGCCAAACCCCGTCAATTGCGCGTGGCGTCCCTCGTTGTGCTCGCCGCCCTCCCTATGGTGGCGCCTCCCGTCGCCGCTCAAGCCGAACCGGAGCGAGTGGTGCGGAAGCTGTCGTTCGCCGGTAACCGAGCGCTGGACGACTACACCTTGAGCACGGTGATCGCGACCACGAATTCGAGCTGGGCCGCGACCTGGCCGATCATCCGCCTCCTCGGATTCGGCGAGAAGCGCACATTCGACGAGCTCGAGTTCCGGCGCGATGTGGTGCGGCTCCTGCTGTTTTACCGGCAGAGCGGCTACATGAGCGCGGTGGTGGATACCGTGGTGCGTCGCCGCGCGCGCGACGTTTTCATCACCTTTCGGATTCACGAAGGCGAGCCGGTGCGGGTGGCGCGGCTCGACGTGCAAGGCGTGGCCGGTATCCTCGATACTTTGAAGCTGCGCCGCGCGCTCCCCCTCCAGGTGGGCGATCCCTTCAACCGGTTCCTGCTCCAGGCGTCGGCCGACACGATCGTCGCCCGGCTGCGGAACGGCGGGCGCCCGTACGCCGAGGTCCTGCGGAACTTCGACTCCGAGGCCGGGGTGCTCCAGGCCAACGTCGCGTTCGAGGCGATTCCGGGCCCGCGGATGCGCGTGGGAGAGGTGACGATCCGCGGCATCGAGACTGTCGACTCAGGGACCGTGCGGCGGATCCTGACCGTGCGCCGGGGCGACCTCTACCGCCAGGAGGCGTTGTACCAGAGCCAGCGCGAGCTGTACGGGCTGGGTGTGTTTCGTTACGCGAACGTCGTGCTGGTGGACTCGCTCCCCCCCTCGGACGACGGGGGAGGGGCGAGCGGGGAGGGGGACTCGACGGTCCGGCTCCTCGTACAGGTGCAGGAGGGGCCCCGTCACCGCGTCCGCTTTGGCGCGGGCTACGGAAGCGTGGAGTGTTTCCGCGTCCAGACCGGCTGGACGGCGCACGACTTCTTCGGCGGCGCCCGAATCCTCGATCTCTCGGCGCGCGCCTCGAAGCTGGGCGGCGGGGCGACCCCCAGCACGACAGGGCTGAACCAGCTGTGCAACCCGCTGTCCGGCACCTGGACGGTGGACACGTTGAACTACACCCTGGGGGCGGCGCTGCGGCAGCCCGTGTTCCTGTCGCGCGCCCACAGCGCGACGCTGGGGGTGTTCGCCGAGAAGCGCTCGGAGTTCCGCGTGTACACGCGCGAAGCGGTCGGTGGCAACGCGGATGTGACGATCAACGCACGGCGCCAGGTCCCCGTCACGGTGGGGTACGGCTACTCGGTTGGGCGCACGCAGGCGGCGCCTGCGGTCTACTGCAGCGTGTTCCGGCTGTGCGACTCGGCCAGCCAGGCGTTTCTCGCCAACCGGCGCCAGTTCGGCGCCGTCACGGTGACCGGCGTGCGCGACCGGGTGAACAATCCGGTGGACCCCACGGAAGGCAGTCTGGTGACGGCGACGCTGCTGTACGCGTCGCGCGTCGTGGGCTCGCAGGCTCCCTACGAGTTCAACCGCGCCGAGCTCGAGATCGCCAAGTACTACCGGCTCGGTCGACGCACCGCCCTCGCCTGGCGGGTGCGGGGGGGGACGATTCTGCCCCAGAAAATCAGTCTCTCGGGGCAGGGCGTCCGGTACGTGCCGCCGGACCAGCGCTTCTACGCCGGGGGCCCGAACTCGGTCCGGGGGTACGGGCGCAACGAGCTGGGACCGCGCGTATACATCACGACCGACACGTCGGCCGCCGCCGTCGACACGATCCTCCCCTCCGGGAAAGTCTTTGCGAACGTGACCACGGCTCCGACCGGCGGCAACTCGGTGGTCGTGCTGAACGCCGAGCTACGGTTTCCCTCGCCGCTCTTCGCCCAGCGAATGCGGCTCGGAGCGTTCGTGGATGTGGGGCAGGTGTGGGAACGAGGCGAGGAGGTCGCCTCGGTCCAGGGCCTCCGCGTGACGCCCGGGATGGGGGTGCGGTTCGCGACGCCGCTCGGCCCCGTGCGGATCGACGCCGCCTACAACGGCTACCCTGCCGAGCGCGGACCCCTCCTGTTCCAGACCGACTCGATCGTCCGGATTCGGGCCGACTATCCGCCGGCGGGGGCCAAGAAGACGTTGTGGCAGCGGATCGTCTGGCAGTTCGCCGTGGGGCAGGCGTTCTGATGGTCCGGCGCTCGCTCGGGGCCGCGCTCTGGTCGCTCGTCGGGCTGCTCGCCTGCTTCCTCGGTGCGCTGAACGGGCTCGTGGGCACCCACGCCGGGCGCTCGCTCCTGGCCCGCGTGGCCAGCAGCGTCGCCCGGCGCGCGCTGTCCGGCACGATCGAAGTCGGCGACGTGCGCGGCTCCATCCTCTCCGGCGTCATCCTCACCGAGGTGCGGCTGTACGACGCCGACACCTCGCTCGTCGCCTACCTGCCGCGTGCGGAGCTGAGTTACAACCCGATCGATTTCGCCGCCGGTCGGGTCGTGCTGTTCGAGGTAGATCTCGACCGGCCCGTCTTCAATATCGTCCAGCACCCCAACGGCAAGCTTAACGTCGAGGAGCTCCTCCGGCTCGACGTGAAGGACAGCGGTCCGGCCCGCCCCCGGGGCTCGCGGCCCCTCGTCCTGCTGCGCAACGTGCACATCACCGACGGGGCCGTGGCGCTGCGCCTCCAGGACCGCCTGTCGCCCGGCGATACGGCGCTCGAGATCGACCGCGCCGGCCGGGACGGGCGCCGCCGCATCCGGCGGTTCGAGCATTTGAACGCTCGGCTGGCGGCGCTGCGCATCTCCGCGCCCAACGAACGGGGCATTCAGCTCGACGTCGCCCAGCTCGCGTTCGAGAGCAGCGACCCCCACCTCACCCTGGCCGGCGCGGCGGGGCGGATTACGATCACGGGCGACACCCTCGACGCCGACCTCGCGCGGGTCCGCTTCCCCGGGTCGCTGTTCAGCGCCCGGGGCCGGGTCAGCTGGCGGGGAGGCCCGATTCTCTGGGATCTCGCCCTGCGCGCCGACTCGGCGACGCTGAGCGACATCCACTTCATCGATCCGCGATTCCCCCCCGGTGCGGTGCTGAAGGGCGACGTGGCAGTGCGCTCTCACGGCAGCAGGCTCCTCGAGATCCGGCTCGATCCCGTGGACGTGTCGTACGGCGGCGGGCGGCTCACGGGACGCATCACCGCGCTCTCCGCCGCCGATTCGGGCATCGTCACGGTGCGGGAGGGGGACCTCGTCGCGAGCGACCTCTCGCTCGAGCTGGTCCGTCCCTTCCTGGACACGCTTCCGTTCGCCGGCCGGCTGACGGGCCACACCATCGCCGACGGGCCACTCGCCCGGCTGCACCTCGAGACGGACTGGGCCTTCCGCGATTCGCTCGTCCCGGGATGGCCCGAGTCGCGGATCCGGGGCCGGGGCGAGGTGGACGTGGCGGGCGCGGACCTCGGTTTCCGGCCCTTCGAGGTGTCGGCGGCCACGCTCGACTTGGGAACGGTGCGGCGGCTCGTGCCGTCGGTCACCCTTCCAGGAGAGCTCGATGCAGTCGGGACCCTCACCGGCACGCTGCACGATGCGCGGTTCAGCGGCTCGCTGCGGCAACGGGAGGGCGACCGGCCGGCCAGCGTCGTGCGCGGCGTTGTGGCGCTGGACAGCCGCACCGACACGCTCGGCGTCTTCGCCGACCTGACGGTGGACTCGCTGGCGCTCGACCGGTTCCGCCCACTGCGCGGCACGGTGGCGGGCTCAGTCAAGCTCGACGGCACCCTCGCGGCGCTCGAGACGCACGCCGATCTGGGCAGGCGGGGAGGGGGGGGCGCTGAGCGCGTGAAGCTCGACGGCGTGCTGGCGTTGGGCATGCCGCAGTACGGCGCACGGGACTTCACGCTCCAGGCGCAGGACGTGAACCTGGAGCGCTGGTTGGCCGGTGGACCGCCGTCCCGTCTGGCGTTTCGGGTGACGGGGAACATCGCGGGGGACAGCGTGACTCCGCCCGCGGGCGACCTGACGGCGGCGGTCGGCCCGTCACTCTTCGTCGGCACGGTCGTGGATAGCGGCGCGGCCAAGCTGCGCTTTGCCGACGGCCGGCTGTACGTGGAGTCCCTGCGCCTCGAGCAACCGGGGCTGGTCACTCGCGGTTCCGGCTCGCTCGGCTGGAAGCGGCCCACCAACGGCACGTTGTCGCTCGACTTCAGCGCCGACAGCCTCGTCGTCCTCGACTCGCTCGTCACGTGGCTCGCGGGCCCCGTCGCGGATGCGTCTGCACCACTGCCTGCCGGCGCGCTCACCGGCTCGGCGCGCGTGCTGCTCACCCTCGATGGCGCGCTCGACTCGGTGGCCGTCGACGGGCGCGTCAATGCGACCAACCTGGCGTGGCGCGGCTGGCACGTGCCCGCGGGGCGCGGGCGTGGCACCTACGAGCCCGGACCCCTGCCCCGCTTCGCGGTCGAGGCGAGCCTCGACTCCATCGGCTACGACCGGTTCGGCTTCGGTGCCGCCTCGGCCAGCGCACGGGGCACGCGCGACTCCCTCAGCTGGTTTGCCCGCTCGCGCATCGGCGACCTGGGGGCGTTCCTCGCGGGCGGCCGGTACGCGCGGGAGCACGGCCTGCGGCGCGTCGGCGTGGACTCCCTGGCGGTGCTGCTCCCCGGGGGCGTGTGGTTCCTCGAGCGGCCGACGACGCTGTCGTTCAACGATTCCACGGCCGCCGTGGACACGCTCTCGCTCAAGAGCGCGCAGGGGATGGGCCGCCTCGTGCTCGAGGGTGACCTGCCGACCCGCGGCCGCGCCAACGCGCGCGTCTACCTGGAGACGTTCCCGCTCACCGGCCTGTACGCCCTGCTCCAGCGCGACACGGTGGGCGTGGCGGGGGCCGTCACCGCCACCATGGGGATGAGCGGCACGCGGCGCGACCCCGCGTACACCGGATCGTTCGCGCTGTCGGACGGGTCGTTCGGCGCGTTCCGCGCCCCGTTCATGGACGGGACGGCGGAGTACCGCGCGCAGCGCCTCGACGGCCAGCTGCACCTGTGGCGCTCGGGGCAGCAGGTGCTCAGCGTGACCGCTCACCTGCCGCTCGACCTGAGCCTGGCGCCCGTGGAGGAGCGCCAGCTCCCCGACACGCTGTCGGTACAGGCGCGGGCGGACAGCGTGGATCTGACCGTGCTCGAGGCCATGACGCCCCTGCTGCGGGAAGTGCGCGGGGTGTTCACGGCGGACCTGGGGATCGGCGGGACGTGGGACGCACCGCGCCTGCGGGGCGGGCTCGAGATCAACGGCGCCGGCGCCACCATCCCGGCCCTGAACGTCCGGTACGACGACATCAACGGGCGGCTGGCGCTGCGCGGCGACACGATCCGAGTGGAGACGCTCACGGCCAAGAGCGAGAAGGGGCGTGCCGAGGTCACGGGCAACGTGCGGCTCGACCGGCTGACCAGGCCGGTGCTCGACCTCAACATCGCGGCGACCGACTTCAAGGCGCTGGACTTGAAGGGCTACCTCACCGTCACGGCGAGCGGCCAGCTGGCGCTGGCCGGCCCCGTCTTCGGCGCGACGCTGACCGGGCGGGGCACGGTCACGTCGGGCGTGCTGCACTTTGCCGACCTCGTCAACAAGCGGGTCGTGAACCTGGACGAGCCGTGGGTGCAGGATCTCATCGACACGTCGCTCATCCGCATGCAGCGTCTCGGGCCCGAATTCGAGAGCGTGTTCCTCGACAGCCTGCGAATCCAGGGGCTGCAGCTGACCATGGGGAGCGACGTGTGGCTGCGCTCGACCGAGGCCAACATCCAGCTGACCGGCGCCGTCACCGTCAGCAAGGTGTTGCAGGCGCCGCGGGGCACGTACCGGCTGGTGGTGGGCCCCGTCACGCGGGAGTTCGTGGTGACCCAGGGAACGGTGCGCTACTTCGGCACCCCCGATCTGGACGCGGAGCTGGACATCGAGGCGCGGCACGTGGTGCACCCCGCGCCCGGCCCGACGCAGCGCACCTCCGAAGACATCACGGTCGTGGCGCACATCCGGGGCACGCTGCTCGTGCCGCGCCTGACGCTGGAAGCGGAGCGCCAGCAGCTGTCGCAGACCGAGATCATCTCCTATCTGATGTTTGCCAAGCCGAGTCCCGAGCTGGGGGGCGGGCAGGCGGCGTTGGCGAAGAGCACGGCGGCGAGTCTGGTGGCGGGAGAGCTCGAGCGGACGGTCGTCTCCGACCTGGGCGTACCGCTCGACTATTTCGAGATCCGTCCCGGCGATCCGACCGACCCGTTCGCGGGGGCGCAGCTCGCCGCGGGATGGCAGATCGGGAACAAGACGTTCCTGGTGCTCAACGCTGGCTTCTGCCAGCGGCGGCCCATCCGCGTGACCAACACGCTCGGGGCGAGCCTGCAGTATCGCATCAGCCCCGAGTGGCGCACCGAGGCGAGCTTCGAGCCGGTGCGGAGCTGCAGTCCCGACGTCGATCCGCAGTCCGGCCTCGTCGCGCGGCAGGTCG
>WNGB01004329.1_pt1 | contig 23973 bp, 24 predicted proteins | sample 5400681 | NCBI WGS metagenome assembly WNGB01 (sample SAMN13153367, study PRJNA577476) | soil metagenome | isolation source: 115 cm soil or saprolite under grassland replicate 2 | place: USA:California | collected 2016-06-15
CCGCAGCTTCTTCGGCAGGCTCGCGTTCAGACAGGAACGGTAGGCGCGCAGGCAGCTGCGCAGCCGCCGCAGAGCGACCCGGAAATCGTGGAGCGCCTCGGAGTCGGCCGGGTCCTCGAGACGCGGAAAGGCGGCGGCCGCCTGGTCGAGCAGGGTCAGGGCGAGGAGGTGCGCCCCCTCGTCGGGGGGACGGGCGAGCAGGGGCTGGTCCATCAGTCCGCGAGCTGGCGGAGCTGGGCGGGCGTCAATGCCCAGAGCAGCGTGGCAGTGCCGGCGCCCACCTCGTCGGGGAGCTCGAGGAGGCAGGCCCCGCCCTTGCGGAAGGCGAGGAGGCGGCGCTCGGTGCCGGTCAAGAGCCAGGAGAAGATCTGGCCCAGGCTCGGCTCATGGCCGACGGCGGCGATCGTCTCCTCCTTGCGGTGGCGCAGCCAGAGGAGGAACGCGGCCGGCGTGGTCTCGGGAGAGAGCTCCTCGATCTCCACGACCTCGAGGCCGCCGTAGACCGCATCGACGATCGCGCCGGTCTGCTCCGCGCGCGTCAACGGGCTGGTCGCCAGCAGGTCGATGTCGGGGCAGAGCCCGCGCAGCCCGCGCGCCGCCTGCTTCATCTTCCTGCGGCCGTCGTCGGTCAGCGGGCGGAGGCGGTCGTCCTTGCCGGTGCGGGCGAAATCCTCCCGCTCCTCGGCGATGGCATGGCGGATCAGGAGCAGTCGCATGGTGTCACCTCGGGAGCATCTTATCGAAGCCGAGGCGACCGGGGGGGAGGAAATCAAGGACAACAAGGACTGCAAGGACAACAAGGGCTCAAGGAGCTCGTCCTTGGTGTCCCTGCTGTCCTTGCCGTCCTTGGTTTTTTCACCCCTCGTCCTCGTCGTAGATCCCCGCGGCTTCCTTCAGGTGCTCGTACTTGGCGAGCTGCTCGGGGGTGAGGATCGCCGAGAACTTCGTGTCGAACTCCTCGTAGGCGGCGCGGATGTCGTCGCGAACCCCGTCGATCGCCACCACGGTCTGGCCGACCGCGCAGGCTTCGGGTGAGGCGGCGTCGAGCTGGGTCTCGAGCTGATCCTGGAGCGGCTTGAGCTGGTCCTGCAGCGGCTTCAGGTCGGCCTGGAGCTCCTGGCGGAGGGTCTTCAGAGTGGCGGCCTGGTCGGCCGTCAACTTCAGATAGCGCGCCAGGAGCCGCGGGTTGCGCAGGATCTCCCCCGGATTGACCGGTGGCCTGGCGGCCTCGGCGAGGAACGGCAGGGCGAGGACGGCGAGGAAGGCGGTGGCGGTCAGCAGCGACTTCGTCTTCTGCATCATGGTTCCGGAATCTCCTTTCGGTCCGGGGCCCCGGGGGCCCTCTCTGAGCCTGAAACCCGCGGCCTCCCGATTTCCTGCGCCTCGATTCTAGATCCCTCTGTGATAGTTTCGCTTCCGGTCGCGGGAGGCCTCCCGCGCGCACCATCCCCGGAGGAGAGAGCGGCAATGGGTTCCGAAGACCTCGAGCGCACGCCCCTGTACGACTGCCATGTCGAGCTGGGCGCGCGGCTGGTGGAGTTCGCCGGCTGGGAGATGCCGGTGCAGTACACGGGCGTCATCGACGAGCACCGCGCCGTGCGCACCGCGGCCGGGATCTTCGACGTCTCCCACATGGGAGAGGTCCGGGTGCGCGGCGCGGGAGCCGAGGGCTTCCTGCAGCGGCTGACCCCGAACGACGTCGGGAAGCTCGCCCCCGGGCGCGCCCACTACAGCGGTCTCCTGACCGACCGGGGCACCTACATCGACGACCTCCTGATCTACCGGCTGGCGGCGGACGACTTCCTGGTCGTGGTCAACGCCTCGAATGCCCCCCACGATTTCGAATGGATCGCCTCGCGGGCGAACGGGCAGGCGGAGGTGGTCGACGAGAGCAACCGCTGGGCGCTGATCGCCCTCCAGGGTCCCAAGGCGAAGGAGATCCTGGAGCCGCTCTCGCCGGGCGCCTCGGCGCTGCGCTACTACGGCTTCCGGCAGGGACAGGTGGACGGCCGCCCGGCGCTCATCTCGCGCACCGGCTACACGGGCGAGGACGGCTTCGAGCTGTACGTCGCTCCGGAGGACGCGCCGGCCCTCTGGCGGCGCTTCTTGGACGCCGGGGCCAGCCCGGCCGGCCTGGGAGCGCGCGACACCCTCCGCCTGGAGGCCGCCATGGCCCTCTACGGGCACGAGATCGACGAGACGACGACGCCGTGGGAGGCGGGCCTCGACTGGGTGGTCAAGCTCGACAAGGGCGACTTCCTGGGGCGCGAGGCCCTGGCGGCCCAGAAGGCGTCCGGCGTGCCGCGCAAGCTGGTCGGCTTCGAGGTCGACGGCCGGGGAATCGCGCGCCAGGGGCACGCGGTTCTTTCGGCCGAAGGGGGCGAGCGCGTCGGAGCCGTCACCAGCGGCACCTGGAGCCCGACGTTCGAGAAGGCGCTGGGTCTGGCCTACGTCCCGCCGGAGCTGGCCGCTCCCGGCACGCCGCTCGCCCTCGACGTGCGCGGCCGCCAGCTCGCGGCCCGCGTCGTCGAAACCCCGTTCTATCGCCGCGCCCGCTGAGTTGAGGAAGAATGACGAGAGAGGTGGTATAAACTGGGCCGGAGTTCCACGGTCCAGCCAACGGGAGGAGCGACAGAGGAATGTATCCGAGCGAGTATCTCTATTCGAGGGAGCACGAGTGGATCCGCGTCGCGGACGACGTGTGCGTGCTCGGCATCACCGAGTTCGCGCAGCAGGAGCTCGGCGAGGTGGTCTTCGTCGAGCTGCCCGAGGTGGGCCAGGTCTTCGACTCCGGCGACGAGGTCGGCACCATCGAGTCGGTCAAAGCGGTGGCCGAGGTCTACACGCCGTTGGCCGGCGAGGTCATCGAGATCAACGACGCCGTGGTCGACGACCCGGAGCTGATCAACGAGGACCCGCACCAGGAGGGCTGGCTGATCAAGGTCCGCTTCTCGTCGGCGGCGGACTTGAAGGCGCTGATGAACGCCGAGCAGTACGAGGAGTACGTGAAGAGTGGAGAAGCTTGAGAATCTGGACGTCGTGGAGCCGTTCCCCGAGCGGCCCGAGCGAGAAAAATCCCGGCCGGTGCCGCCGGAGGTCCGCGCCGTCCTCGATCCCACCGACACCTTCGTCCGCCGGCACATCGGCTCGCACGAGGCCGACCTCCGCGAGATGCTCGCGGCTCTCGGCCTCGCGACGCTCGACGATCTGGTGCGGGAGACCGTCCCCGCGTCGATCCGCCTGTCCGCGCCCCTGACCCTCTCGGGCGTTCCGGCCGATCGCCAGCTCGGCGAGAGCGAGGTCCTGGCCGCCCTGCGCCGGCTGGCCGACCGCAACCAGGTCTTCCGCTCGTTCCTGGGGATGGGCTACTCCGATTGCCTCATCCCGGGGGTGATCCAGCGCAACGTCCTGGAGAACCCCGGCTGGTACACCCAGTACACGCCCTATCAGGCGGAGATCTCCCAGGGCCGCCTCGAAGCCCTGCTCAACTTCCAGACCATGGTCGCGGACCTGACCGGTCTGCCGATGGCCAACGCCTCTCTGCTCGACGAGGGCACCGCGGCGGCCGAGGCCATGCACATGGCCCACGCGGTGACCGACGACGACCGCAACGTCTTCTGGGTCGCCGCCGACTGCCATCCGCAGACGATCGAGGTGGTGAGGACCCGCGCCGGCGCGGTCGGCGTCGAGGTCCGCGTCGGCCGTCCGGAGGATCTCGCGGCTCAGGTGGACGCGGACGTCTTCGGCGTCCTCCTCCAGTACCCGGCCACGGACGGGCGGATCGCCGACTACGCAGAGGTGATCGAGCGCGTTCACACGGCAAAAGCGATCGCCGTGGTGGCCACCGACCTCCTGGCGCTGACCCTGCTGCGCCCGCCCGGGGAATTGGGCGCCGACGTCGCCGTCGGCTCGGCGCAGCGGTTCGGCGTGCCGCTCGGCTACGGCGGACCGCACGCGGCGTTCATGTCCTGCCGCGACGAGTACAAGCGCCAGATCCCGGGTCGGGTCATCGGCGTCTCGAAGGACCGCCAGGGGCGCACGGCGCTCCGCATGGCCATGCAGACCCGCGAGCAGCACATCCGGCGCGAGAAGGCGACGAGCAACATCTGCACCGCGCAGGTGCTCCTCGCCGTGATGGCCGGCATGTACGCGGTCTACCACGGACCCGAAGGGCTGCGTCGCATCGCCCGGCGGGTGCATGCCCTGACCGCCGCCCTGGCGGAGGGGCTCCGCCGCCTCGGCTATCAGGTCGGCAACGAGCCCTTCTTCGACACCCTGCGGATCGGGACCGGCGACCGCCCGGCGGACGACCTCCTGGCCGCCGCCCGGCTGCGGCGGATCAACCTGCGCAAGCTCGACGGCTCGACGATCTGCGTGGCGCTCGACGAGGCCACCACGGTCGAGGAGGTCGAGACCCTGCTCGAGGTGTTTGCAGGGGCGGTCGACCGGGTCCCCGACTTCACGGTCGAGGAGCTGGCCGCGGCGGCCGACCTGGAGATCCCGGGGCCGCACGCGCGCACGTCGGACTTCCTCACCCATCCCGTGTTCCACCGCTTCCACCAGGAGCACGAGATGCTGCGCTACATCCGGCGGCTGGAGGGGCGCGACCTCTCGCTGACCACGTCGATGATCCCGCTCGGCTCGTGCACGATGAAGCTCAACGCCACGTCGGAGATGATTCCGCTCTCCTGGGCGGGTTTCGGCAAGCTCCATCCGTTCGTGCCGCCGGACCAGGCGGAAGGCTATGGCGTCCTGTTCCGCACCCTGGAGCGCTGGCTCTGCGAGATCACCGGCTTCGCCGACTGCTCGCTGCAGCCCAACGCCGGCTCGCAGGGCGAGTACACCGGCCTCATGGTGATCCGCGCCTGGCACCGTCACCGGGGTGACACCGGGCGCGACGTCTGCCTCATCCCGGTCTCGGCCCACGGCACGAACCCGGCGTCGGCGGTCATGGCCGGCCTCAAGGTCGTGCCGGTGGCCTGCGACGCCCACGGCAACGTCCAAGTCACCGACCTGCGCGCCAAGGCCGGAGAGCACCGCGACCGGCTGGCGGCTCTCATGGTGACCTACCCCTCGACGCACGGCGTGTTCGAGGAGGCGATCCGCGAGATCTGCGAGGTCGTCCATGCAAACGGCGGCCAGGTCTACCTGGACGGCGCCAACCTGAACGCCCAGGTCGGGCTCTGCCGGCCGGGCGACTACGGCGCCGACGTCTGCCATTTGAACCTGCACAAGACCTTCTGCATCCCGCACGGCGGCGGCGGTCCCGGCATGGGTCCGATCTGCGTCGCGGAGCACCTGGCGCCGTTCCTCCCCGGGCATCCGGTGATTCCGGGCGTGGGCGGCGACGAGGCGATCGGCGCGGTTGCGGCGGCGCCGTGGGGGAGCGCGAGCATCCTCACCATCTCCTGGGCCTACATCGCCATGATGGGCGCCGCGGGGCTGACCCGGGCCACCGAGGTGGCGATCCTCAATGCCAACTACATGGCGGCGCGCCTCTCCGAGCACTACCCGGTGCTCTACCGGGGGGCGCACGGGCGGGTGGCCCACGAGTTCATCCTCGACCTGCGGCCGTTCAAGGCGAGCGCCGGAATCGAGGCCGAGGACGTGGCCAAGCGCCTGATGGACTACGGCTTCCATGCCCCGACCATGTCGTTCCCGGTGCCCGGCACGCTGATGATCGAGCCCACCGAGAGCGAGTCCAAGGCGGAGCTCGACCGCCTCTGCGACGCCATGATCGGCATCCGCGAGGAGATCCGGGCGATCGAAGAGGGACGGATGGACCGCCAGAACAACGCGCTCAAGAACGCGCCGCACACCGTCCAGGAGGTCACCGCCGCGGAATGGGACCGGCCGTACAGCCGCGAGGAGGCGGCCTTCCCGGCGCCCTGGGTGCGCGAGCGGAAGTTCTGGACCTGGGTCGGCCGGGTGGACAACGTCTGGGGCGATCGCAACCTGATGTGTCTCTGCCCGCCGGTGGAGAGTTACAGGTAGAGCGTGAAGCGGAGCGAGGTCATCTTGCTCGCGCTGTTCCTGGCCTGCTGGGTGCTGGAGATCTTCATCACTCCGGGGTGGCTCCATTTCGACGGCAGCCTGCCCCTGGGGCTCTACCCCTACTACGGTGTCGCCATGTCCCTCGGCTGGCTTTTCGGGCTCCTCTGCGTGAACCGTACGCGGGACATGGCGCGCAATCCCACGCGGCGCTTCGTGTTCTTCTATTTCGTCGGTCCGATCGGCTTCCTCTTCCTCGTCCGTGACATGGCCACCATCGAGGCCCAGAGGGCGGCTCCCTTCGTCCCCCTCTGGGGCCTCGGCGTCTACGCGATCTTCTTCATCACCGCGATCCTCCTGCGGCTGCCGTTGCCGGGGAAATAGCCCTCACCCCCGGCCCCTCTCCCGCAAGCGGGAGAGGGGTGTAGGTTAGTCAGCTCACGGCATTCCGAGCTTGCGCAGGCTAACCCTCTCCCCTCTCCTGCTCGCGGGAGAGGGGCCGGGGGTGAGGGCACCCCGCGTGCTACCATCCGCCTTCCATGGTGGATGTACCTCTGACCTCCCGCATCGACGCCCTCGTCTCCGACCTTTCCGGCCGGGGATCGGTGCTCGTCGCCTACTCGGGCGGCGTGGACTCGGGCGTCGTGGCAGCGCTGGCGCACCGGGCGCTCGGGGAGCGGTCGGTCGCGGTGACCGCGGCGGCGGAGACCCTGGCCGGGGCGGAGCTCGACTTCTCCCGCAAGCTCGCCGCCGAGATCGGCATCCGCCACGAGGTGGTCACCTACAGCGAGCTCGACGATCCCGAGTTCGTCGCCAATCCGAGCCACCGCTGCTACGTCTGTCAGGGGATGCGCATGGACACCATGCTCGCCCTGGCCCGCCAGCGCGGCTTCGCCGTGGTCTGCGACGGCACGAACGCTTCCGATCCCGGACCGGACCGGCCGGGGCTCCGGGCGATCCGCGAGCGCGGCATCTATTCGCCCCTCCTCGCGCATGGCGTGGACAAGGCCGCGACGCGGGAGATCGCCCGCGCCTTCGGGCTCTCGGTCTGGGACCGGCCGGCCAACGCCTGCCTCTCCTCGCGCATCCCGCACGGCCAGCTCGTCACCCTCGGCAAGCTCCGGCGGATCGAGGCGGCGGAGGAGGTCCTCGCCGGCCACGGCTTCCGGGTGATCCGCGTGCGTCACGATGGCGATGAGGGGGGTTCCGCCCGCGTCGAAGTGGCGCCGGACGAGGTCGCCCGCCTCACCCGTCTCTGGGACGAGATCGAGCCGCGCCTGCGCTCCCTCGGCTTCCAGCAGGTCGCCTACGACCCCCGAGGCTACCGCCGGGGCGGCGCTGATCTGGGATCCCCCCGGCCGTGAAGCCGCAGCAGATCCTCGACCTCCTGCAGGCCGTCGCGACCGGCGCCCTCACTCCCGAGCAGGCCCTCTCCGATCTCGCCGAGCTCCCCTACGCGGACCTGGGCTTCGCCAAGCTCGACCTCCACCGCGAGCTGCGCAACGGCCACCCCGAAGCGGTCTACGGCGAAGGCAAGACGCTGGAGGATCTGGAGAAGATCGTCGAGCGCATGCTCGCCGCGCACGGCCGTGCCCTGGTCACCCGGCTGCGGCCGGAAGCGGCAGAGAGGCTCCGCGGGCGCTGGCCGGAAGCGGTCTGGCACGAGAGAGCCCGCATCCTCACCTGCGGCGAGCCGCCGGAGCGGGTGCCTGGAACCATCACGGTCCTCGCGGCCGGAACTTCCGATCTGCCGGTCGCGGAAGAAGCCGCCGTCTGCGCCGACTGGTTCGGCCACGAGACGCAGCGCTGCTGGGACGTGGGCATCGCCGGCCTCCACCGTCTCCTGGGAAACCTGCCCGCCATCCGCCGCGCCGACGTGGTCGTCGCCGTGGCCGGCATGGACGGAGCCCTCCCAACCGTCGTCGCCAGCCTCGTCCCGGCCCCGGTCGTGGCCGTCCCCACCAGCGTCGGCTACGGAGCGAGCTTCGGAGGCATCGCCCCCCTCCTCACCATGTTGAACGGCTGCGCTCCCGGGATCGGTGTGGTGAACATCGACAACGGCTACGGCGCCGCGGTGCTGGCGAGCCGGATCGCGCGGATTGCCCACCGATCCCAGGCGTAAGCTCGGGAAGTTAACGGCTAACTGCCGCGGATAGTGGCTAACTCGGCCGCGTAGCCGCTATCCCGGCCGTGTAGCCGTTATACCGCGCGTGTAGCCGTTATAGCGGCCGTGTAACGCTTATCCCGGGAGAGATAGCCGTTATACCGGCCGAATAGCCGTTATCCCGACCGTATAACGCTTATCCCGGTCGAGTTAGCCGTTATACCGCGCGCGTAACCGTTATACGGCGCGTGTAGCCGTTATCCGGGCGGGATAGCCGCTATACGGCCGGGTTAAGCCTTACACGGAGCGTGTAGCCGCTATCCCGGCGGTGTAGCGGCAAACGCGGGCGGTTAGCGGCTAACGCTTTCGGATATTCTTGAAGCCCAGCCATGCCCGATCCCCAGCTCCTCGCCGACGCTCTCGTCCTCCTCCTGGCCCAGGCCCTCCCGACCCTTCTCGCAGCGGGAGAGAAGGTGGGCGGTGAAGCCGTCAAAGAGGTCGGCAAACAGGCCGGTGCGGCCGTCTCCGGCAAGGTCAAGGAGATCTGGGGCCGCCTCCGCGGGAAGGTCGAGGAGAAGGAGGCCGCGCAGGAAGCCGTCACAGACCTGGCGGAAGAACCGGCCGACACGGACCGCCAGGCCGCTCTCCGGCGCCAGCTCGTCAAGATCCTCACCGCCGATCCCGATCTCGCCGCTCTCCTGGAGCCTCTGGTCGAAGCCGCCCGAACCGAGATCACGTTGACCCAGGTCCAGGCCGGGGATCAGGCGGTCGCTGTCGGCCGCGACGTGCACGGCAATGTGATCGTCATCAACTCCACGGCCGGCCCCCTGCCAGCCAGGGAGGTCCTGCGCTGGCTCGGCCGCGAGCGGGCTCCCGAGGAGCTCAAGAAGGCCACCGAGCGCTATCTCCTGTACCTCTTCGAGCGGTACCGTTACCTGGACTTTCGCGGCCTGGGCATCTCCGACCGTGTTCCCCTGCGGCTGCCGCTGCTCGAGATGTACATCCCTCTGCACGCGCGGATCGAGACGCCCGAGGGAGAGACCTGGGAACGGTTCCACGTGGCCGGGCGGAAGCTCAGCGAGGAGGAAGCCGAAGGGCTGGGCCGCGGCGCGGGCGCGTCACAGCCGGTGCTGGAGCTGCTGCGGGACCACAGCGGGTTGATCCTGCTCGGCGATCCCGGGGCCGGCAAGACGACCTTCCTCAAGTTCCTTGCGCTCACTCTTGCCACTGGGCAGGGAGCGCTCCTGGGTCTGGGCGAGCTCCTGCCCGTCCTGGTGCCGCTCGCCGCCTACGCCGAGGTTCTGGTGGGGGACGACGTCTCCCTTCTCGAGTTTCTGGCCCAATACTCCCGGGATCGGGGCGTGCCTCTCCCCCTTGACGAGATCCTCGAGCCAGCCCTGGACAAAGGGAAAGTGCTCCTCCTCCTCGACGGTCTCGACGAAGTCAGAAACCCCGAGCACCGCCATCTGCTGGTGGACCGGGTCAAGCACTTCTACTCCTTCCACAAAGAGGCCGGTAACAAGTTCGTCCTCACCAGCCGGATCGTTGGCTACCGGGAGGTGCGGCCCGAAGCCCCGGGGCTCGCGGAAGCCACCCTGGTCGATCTGGAAGAAGAGGAGATCGAGGTCTTCATCGAGCGGTGGACAGCCGCCCTGGAGCGGGCGGCGAGCGGCGCCACGGCCGTGGCTGAGATCGATGCCGCGCGAGAACGGGAGGAGCTGCTGGCGGCGGTCCGCGGGAATCCAGGAGTCCGCGCGCTGGCCACCAACCCCCTGCTACTGACGATCCTCGCGGTGATGAAACGCCAGGGAGTCTCTCTTCCCGAGCGGCGAGCGGCCCTCTACCAGACCTGCGTCGAGACTCTTCTCCGGCACTGGAACCTGGCCCGCAGCCTCTCGGGCCGGTCGGTCACTGTCCTGGACGAGGTGGAGACTCTCAAGATCCTGGCGCCGCTCGCCTTGTGGATGCACGAGACCGCCCCCGGCATCGGTCTGGTCCGGGAATGGGATCTGCGCCGCAAGCTGGAAGCCCTCTGCCGCAAGCGCGGCGATCCGGAAGCGGAAGGGGCCGCCCGCCGGTTTTTGCACGACATTCACGAGGGCACAGCGTTGCTCCTCGACCGCGGCGGCGGGCAGTACGGCTTCATCCATCTAACCTTCCAGGAGTATCTGGCGGGCACCGCTCTGGCGAAGCTGGCGGAGCAGGAGGTCGGCCCTCTGGTTGACGCCTTGGCGGAGTATGTAGCCGACGCCGCCTGGCGCGAGGTTCTCCTGCTGGCCATCGGCTATCTGGGGATCGTTCAAAAGCGGGACGGGGCGGCAGCCGCGGTGTTGGAGGAGCTGATCCGGCGGGCACCCGGGCCGCCGGGAGAGGCGGTGGTCCTGGCTGGCCGGGCTGTGGCAGACATGCGAGCGGGTGGCGTGCCGCCCGCGTGCCGCCAGAAGGTCGTCGAGGAGCTCCTCTCCACGATGCGCTCGGATCGGGTGGAGCCCAAACGGCGGGCCGAGGCAGGAGTTGCCCTCGCCGAGTTGGGTGATCCACGGCAGGAGGTGATGACTCTCGACGGCATGGAATTCTGCCGGGTGCCGGCGGGTCCGTTCCGGATGGGGAGTGAGGAGGGCGAGGAAGAGGAGAAGCCCGCACACGACCTCGACCTTCCTTACGACTACTTTCTCGGGAGGTATCCTGTTACAGCGGCCCAGTTCAGGACCTTCGTCGAGGAGAGTCTTCTTAAGTATCGTGATTTTTCGAAATGGCCTGCGAATATTCCAGTATTTCACGTGAGTTGGGACGAGGCGTGGGCCTGTTGCCTCTGGCTTACTGAACGGTGGCGGAAAAACGGGAGTCTGCTGCCTGGGTGGGGAGTTAGCCTACCATCCGAGGCAGAGTGGGAGAAGGCCGCGCGAGGCGGGTTTGAGATTCCACGTAAGCCACACGTAGGGCCGATAGGGAAAGTCCTCACTCCTGAGCGTTCACGAAAGAACTCGCGGCCGGCTCGACGCTTTCCTTGGGGTGCTGGCGGTGATGCCGGCCGAGCCAATTACGGCGAGAATGGAATCAATAATGCCAGCTCTGTGGGCTGCTTTCCTCGTGGTAAGAGCCCCTACGGATGCGAGGAAATGAGCGGAAACGTCTGGGAGTTAACGCGGAGCCTTTGGGGGAAAGATGCAAGGCGCCCTTCTTATATGTACCCGTATGTGGCCGGCGATGGAAGAGAAGACCTTCAAGTATCCCCGGAGGTTTTCCGTGTAATACGTGGAGGCGCATTCTACTTTAACGATTGGGGTGTGCGCTGTACTTCCCGAGGCAGGAACTTCCCGAGCAACCTTTGGCCCTTAGGCTTCCGTTTGGCGCTTGTCCCATTCTCCTCTGATCTCTGAATCCTCTGGACTCTGAACCTCTGGACCCGGATTGGGGGGAGCCCCGGAGCAGTCCTACTTCTCGTACGGCTGCTCGGTCTTCAAACCAGGGACCATCTTGTAGTGCTTCTTGTTGAAAGTACAGAGAGTGGCGGAGCGGCTCAAGGCGCAGGCGGCAATCAGGGAGTCCAGCAGACCCAGTCCATGGGAGAGGTGATAGGCCGTGAAGTCGGACAGAGCGCGAACGCAGTCGGCCTCGCTCAACCAGACCACCGACAAAGGAGCCGTGAGCTTCAGCGCCTGGCGGACCTGCCGGGCATCCTGAGCGTCCTGGATCAGCTCCATGATGACCAGAACGGGCACCGATGGCGCTTCTGGGAGAGAAGAGAACCAGCGGACGACAGGAGAATACCCCCGCTGAACATCGATCAGGACATCGGTGTCCAGCAGGTACACGATCAGGCACCGTGGCGACGTTCCGCCTGCTCCCGGAGACGGCGAGCATGCGCCGGGCTGTCCACGATCTCGGGACGGGTCCGATCAAGCCCTCTCGTCTCCAGTATGCAACCAGATCGGCACCGGTCCAGTAACCCCCTTCTTCTGCTTCGTGCACCACGACCTTCAGTTTCATGGCCGATATGCTACCAGACCCAGCGCTACGCCGCGATCAGCCGATCAGCCTTCCTGCGAGCTCTTCATAAGCTGGGAAATGGCTGTCCGCAGAAATCAGTTGGGCGTCGTTGACGATCGCCGTTGCGATGATGAGCCGATCCTGGGGATCGCGATGGTGCTCGGGCAACTCGACCGCGAGTTGGGCCACGCGAGGTGTAATCGGAAGCAGGCGAATTCCCGATCCCCCGAGCGCCGCCTCGAACCACGCATCAAGCGCGACAGGAATCTCGACTCGGCCGTGACGGACGAGCCATGCCGCCTCGAAACACGAGATTGCAGAGACTCCGACCGCCTCGGCATTTCCGATCGCATCTCGCCAACTTTGCTTCAAGGGTTTGCCATCGAGGGTGAGCCACCAGATCCAGATATGCGTATCGAGGACGATCATCTCGGCAGCCAGTCCTCTTCCGGCACGCTGTCGAAGATCTCGCCATGGATCTTCATCTTGCCGGCGATCGCGGGGTGCGGCCGGCGTGGGGCGCGGGGCTCGTCTTCGAGCGTCAAGACGATGATCTCGACCCGGTGATTCTCGAAGCTCTCGGGGAGCTCCAGCACGAGCTGACGGCCTACGAGCTGTTCAATGCGTCGTTCGACTTCCATGCCGGGGTTCCTCCGGGTCATGGTGGATATGCTACCACTCCGGCGCAGCCGGCCCGGTGATGGCCTTCCGCTCCAGCAACATCGCATCCCCATAGGAATAGAACTTGTACCCCTCCCGGATCGCCTCCTCGTACGCCGCCAGCACCCGCTCCCTGCCGGCGAAGGCGGAGACCAGCATGAGGAGGGTCGACTTGGGGAGGTGGAAGTTGGTCAGGAGAAGGTCGACGACCTGAAAGGGGAACCCCGGGGTGATGAAGAGACCGGTGGCTCCGCTCCCCGGATGCACCTCTCCTCCTCCCTCCCGGGCAGCGCTCTCCAGGGTGCGGACCACGGTGGTCCCCACGGCCACCACCCTTCCTCCCGTCTCCCTCGTGCGGCGGATGGCTTCGGCGGTCGATTCACTGACCTCCCAGCGCTCGGTCTCCATGCGGTGGTCCTCGATCCTTTCGGCGGTGACGGGTTTGAAGGTGCCGAGGCCGACGTGGAGGGTGACTTTGGCGAGGCCGATGCCGGCGGCGGTGAGGTGGTCGAGGATCTCCTGGGTGAAGTGGAGGCCGGCGGTGGGGGCGGCGATGGCTCCGGGGTTTCTTGCCCAGACGGTCTGGTAACGCTCGCGGTCCTCGGCTTCGTCCGCTCTCTGAATGTACGGCGGCAGCGGGATATGGCCGAGGCGGTCCAGGTGGGGCTCGATCGGCTCGGAGAAGCGCAGGCGGTGACGGCCGGTCTCTTCCTTCTCTATCACCTCGGCCGTCAGGCTCTCGTCGAGATGGATCACGGTGCCGGGACGGGCGCGCCGGCCGGGCTTGACAAGGGCGTCCCACTCCCGGTCTCCGGCCTTGGCCGTCAAGAGGATCTCGATCTGGCCTCCTCCAGGGCGCCGGCCGAAGAGGCGCGCGGGGATCACTCGCGTGTCGTTGATCACCAGGAGGTCTCCGGGGCGGAGCAGCTCGGGGAGGTCGCGCACCCGGCGGTGGCGCTCCGGTCCCTCGCGGTCGAGCACGAGGAGGCGGCTCTCGCCGCGCGGGGCGGGATGCTGGGCGATCCGGTCGGGCGGCAGGTCGTAGTCGAAGTCGCGGGTCAGCATCAGCCGACGGTCATCCGGCGCAGCAGGTCCCAGCCGATGAGGAAGGTGATGAGCATGAGACCGCCGGCGGCCCAGAACGGCGAACGGATGCTCACCGCCTGGAACATCCACGGTCCGGCCAGCGGACCGAGCGTGCGGGCGAGCGCGCCGTACGAACGGTAGATACCGCTCACGCCCCCCTGCTCGCCGGCGTCGGTGAGCAGGCTCAGGAGGCCGAGGCTCGACGGGTTGTGCACTCCCGAGCCGAAGGCGAGAAGGGTGAGCGCGGGCAGGAGGAGCCAGGGGAGGGTGGCGAGCGGCAGCAGCGCCAATCCCGCCGCCATCACCAGGATGCTGGCCAGGATCAGCTGGCGCTCGCCGAAGCGTTTGACCAGCCGGCCCACCAGGGCTCCCTGCACGAGGACCAGAAGCACTCCAACGTAGACGAACAGCCAGCCGGTCTTCTTCATGTCGAAGCCGAACCGGTCCTGGCAGTAGAGGGCGAGGGTGGTCTCCATCATCGAGAAGCAGAAGGTGACCAGAAAGGCGAGGAGCATCAGGCCGCGCACCGGCGGGTTGCGCCAGGAGTCGGCGAGGAGGCGGGGCTCGAACCAGGTGCCGCGGACCTGGCCGCGCGCTTCGGGCGGCAGGGATTCCGCGAGCCAGAGGAGCGCGAAGGCGAGGTTCACGGCACCCAGCGCGGCGCCGGTCAAGGGGAGCACCAGCGGTCCGAACTGAGCCAGGATGGCGCCGAGCGCGGGGCCGAGGACGAAGCCGAGCCCGAAGGCCGCTCCCACCACCATGCCCATCGCCTTCGAGCGCTCCTCGGGCGGCGTCACGTCGGCGACGTAGGCCTGGGCGATGCCGTAGTTGCCGGCGGCGATCCCGGCCAGGGCGCGCGACAGAAGCAGCCAGCCGAACGACGGCGCGAAGGCGAAGAGGAGATAGGAGGCGACGCTGCCGGCGATGCTCACCAGGAGGACCGGCCGCCGCCCCACCCGGTCGGAGAGCCGGCCGAGAGGCGGTGCGAAGAAGAGCTGCATCAGGCTGTAGGAGGCGAAGAGCCAGCCCACCTGCGCCGGCGTGGCGTGGAAGCTCTGCGCGTAGAACGGGAGCTGCGGGATGATCATGCCGAACCCGATGAGGTCCAGCAGCACGGTCACGAAGACCGGGATCAGGGCGCGGCGGCGGGAGAGGGCATCGCTCACAGAGGCGGGAGTGTAGCAGGACCCTCACCCCCGGCCCCTCTCCCGCGAGCGGGAGAGGGGTGTAGGTTAGTCAGTCCATGGCATTCCGAGCTCGAGCGAGCTAACCCTCTCCCCTCTCCCGCTTGCGGGAGAGGGGCCGGGGGTGAGGGCTCACCGCGTCCGCGGGTCCAGCACATCCCGCAAGCCGTCCCCGAGCAGGTTGAACCCGACCACCGCGATCGAGATCGCGGCGCCGGGGAAGGTGGCGATCCACCAGGCCTGGGAGAGCGAGTCCCGCCCCTCCGCCACCAGGTTCCCCCAGGTCGGGGTCGGCGGCTGGACTCCCAGGCCGAGGAACGACAGGGAGGACTCGGCCAGGATGATCTGGCCGACCAGCAGAGCGGTCTGGACCAGCACCGGGGTGAAAGCGTTCGGCAGCAGGTGGCGCCGGAAGACCACGAACGGGTGCAGGCCGATGGCCCGGGCCGCGAGGACGAACTCGCGCTCTTTGAGGCCCAGGATCTCCGCTCGGGTCAAGCGGCTGATGCCCATCCAGCCGAGCCCACCGAGGAAGAGCACCAGGGCGCTGGTCGACGGCTGGAAAAAGACCGCGAGGGCGACCAGCAGGAGCGTCAAGGGGAAGGAGAGAAGGGCGTCCACGAGGCGCATCAGGAGACCGTCGATCCAGGGCCCCCCCAGGGCCGCGGCCGCTCCGACCGCGACGCCGAGGATCAGCGAGAGCGCCGCGGAGAGCAGACCGATGGTGAGCGAGAGCTGCCCTCCCCAGAGCATTCGCGACCACAGGTCGCGGCCGAACCGGTCGCTGCCGAGCAGGTAGAAACGGCGGTCGGCAACCCCGCGCGGGGTCAGGTTGAGCACCCGGCCGGCCGGCAGGACCTCCGTCCGGCCCAGGCGCTCGATGCGCAAACCCGCGGGGACGCGCTCGGCGCGGTCCGCCAGGCGCCAGTTGCCGTCGGCCAGCCGGACCGCGGCGAGCGAGGTGCCCGGCGGACGGAACGAGCCGGCCGCGGGGTCGAGCTGCTCGTCCGGATCGTACGGCGCGAGCCAGGGGGCTGACGCCGCGGCCAGCGCCAGCACACCGGCGGCGACGGCACCCAGGAGCAGGGTCCGGCTACGCATCGCGGACTCTCGGATCAGCCGCCGCCTGCCCCAGGTCCGCCATCAGGTTGCCGAGGACGACGAGGACGGCGGCGAACATCGTGATGCCCAGGATCAGCGGGTAGTCACGCGAAAGGACGGCGCCGAAGGTGAGCCGTCCGATGCCGGGCCAGGCGAAGACGATCTCCGTAATGACCGATCCGCTGAGCAGCTGCGGGAAGGCGAGGGCGAAGAGCTGGATGAGCGGCGTCAAGGCGTTGCGCAGGCCGTGCACCCAGACCACGCGCCGCTCGGACAGCCCCTTGGCGCGGGCGGTGCGGATGTAGTCCATCCCCATCACCTCGATCACGCTGCCGCGTACGAAGCGAAGCGTCGAGCCGGCATTGTAGAGGCCGAGGGCGAGCGCCGGCAGGATCAGGTGCCGGAGCACGTCCAGCACCTGCCCGGCAGGGCTCAGCAGGTCGGCGTCGACCGAAACCATGTGGCTCGCCGGCAGCACCGGCCAGACGTAGGCGAAGAGGAGGATCAGCATCAGCCCGATCCAGAACGGGGGCTGCGAGTGGAAGATCAGCGACGCGACGCGGATGATGTGATCCGCGGCACCGTTGCGCCGCCGTGCCGCCGCGATCCCCAGGACCAGAGCGGCGGAGTACTCCACCCCCAACGCGGCGGTGGCCAGGAGGAGGGTGTTGGGGAATGCCTCGGCGATGGCGGCGGTGACCGGCCGTTGCTGCGCGAAGGAGATCCCGAGGTCGCCGCGCGCCAGCGCTCCCAACCAGAGGACGTATTGTTCCCAGAGGGGTCGGTCGAGGCCGAACCGGTGGTGCAGGCGCTCGCGCAGCACCGGATTGAGCTGTCGCCCCTCGAAGATGTTGGTCGGATCGCCCGGCGCGAGATGCACCAGGAAGAAGGTGGCGGTGGCGACGAGAAGGAGCAGGAGGAGGGAGGCGGCGAGACGGCGCAGGAGAAAACGGGCCACGCCGGGATCTCGGAGGAGGCCGCCCGGTCACCGCCGGGGCTCGACCCACCAATCTTTCAGATTGTAGAACCCGGCCTGCAGGTTCGGCCGGGCGTCGTGCACCCGCTTGTTGAGCGCGGCGAGCCGCTTCGACTCCCAGAGGAAGGTGACCGGCTGGTCGCGGTGGATCAGGCGCTCGACCTGATGCAGGTACGGCTCGCCGGCGGCGAGGTCCTTCTGGCTCGCCGCCAGGTCGATCAGGCGGTCCACCTCGGGATTCGAATAGTGGAAGAAGTTGTCGCCGCTGGGGATCGAGCGGCTGTGGAAGTTGCCCGACAGGTCGAGGCTGGTATCGATGGAGAACCCCATGATGATGGCGTCGAAGTCGCCGCTGCGCGAATTCGTGACCAGCGAGTTGAACTCCAGGATGCGCGGCGTCGCCTGGACTCCGATCTTGCGGAGCTGCTGCTGGATCATGACCGCGGCGTCGTTGCGCGCCTGGTTCCCGGCGTTGCTCGCCAGCTCGAACGAAAACTTCTTGCCGCCGCGGTCCAGGATGCCGTCGCCGTTGCTGTCCTTCCATCCCTTGGCGGCCAGGATCCGCCGCGCCTCGGCGGGATCGTAGGGCCACGGCTGGAGCGTCTTGTCATGCGCCCAGATGGACTGGATGATCGGGGAGACCGCGACGCGTCCGTTGCCGCCGGGGAGCAGGGTGTCGACGATCGCCTGGCGGTCGATTCCCAGGGTCAGGGCGCGCCGCACGTCGGGGTCCGCGAAGAGGGGCCGCGTGCCGTTCCAGGCGACGACCACGTAGAGGTTCGACCAGAAGGAGACCAGGTAGAGGTCGTGGCGGGCCTCGACCCGCGCCGCGTCGTCGACCGAGACTTGGAAAATGAAATCGAGCTCGCCGTTCAGGAGCTGGGTGAGCAGGCTGCCCGCATCGGGCACGACGCGCATCACCACCCGGTCGAGGTAGGGGCGGTCCTTCTCCCAGTAGCGCTCGTTGCGCACCAGGACCAGCTCCTGTTGGGGGGTCCACGAGCCGATCTTGAACGGACCGCTGGCCACCAGGTGCTGCTTGAACCAGTCGGCGTTGTCCCGCCACTTCGCGAAGGGGATCTGGCCCCAGAGGTGTTGCGGCAGGATCCGGCCTTCGTTGGCGTCCTGCATCTGCTTGGCGTAGACGCGGGAGTAGTGGAAGCGCACGGTCTGCGGGTCCACCACCTCGACGTCGGGGATGGACTCCTTCATGTAGGAGCTTTCCCACGAGACGTCGGGGTTGGTCTGCGCCTGCCAGGTCCAGCGCACGTCCTCGGCGGTCAGCGGCGCGCCGTCGCTCCAGACGAGGTTCTTGCGCAGGTGGAAGGTGAGCGTCTTGTGGTCGGCCGACCACTCCCAGGACTCGGCGAGCTTCGGGGTGAAGGTGGCCGGGTGCTCCATGAAGTCGGGCTCTTCCTGGACCAGGGGCTCGAGGACCCGGCCGAGGACCTCGCCGTTGACCGCGGTGGTGGGCATGATCAGCTCGTTGACGCCGAGAGGCTCGGTGGTCCAGCCGGTGACGACCGTGCCGCCCCGCCGGGGCGTGCCCGCGGCGCCCTCCGGCCGCGGGCGAGGCTCCTCCCGGTTTCCGCAGGCCGCGAGCAGCGCTGCGGAGAGGATCGGAAGGAGGATGCGAATTGGCCGGTTCATGGGAGCGGGTGACATCCTACTACGGGAGGGGCTCGGGAGGTGAGAGGGCAGGCGGATGGTATCCTTCCTCTGAGATGAAACGCGTCGGGAACCTCGGCCTGTCGCGCCGCCTGCTGATCGCCTCCGCCGTGTTCGGGCTGTTCGTCCTCTTCGACATCGCCCTGTTCGGCTGGCTGATCTTCCGCTCCCTGTCGCAGCGCGAGATCGAGCGGGTCCTCCTGGAGACGCGGGAGGAGGCGGAGACCCTGGCGCAGCGGATCGCCGAGCGGGCGAAGCGCCAGGGCGACCTCTATACCGCGGTCGCCGTCGAGCGCGAGACCCAGACCTACATCGATTCCATCCTGCGCCAGCGCGACATCGTGCGCCAGGTGAAGATCCTGGACAAGAACGGCGTCCTCGTCTTCCAGAGCATCAATCAGGCGAACGTCCAGGTGCCGGGCCCGGACGGCCCGGCGGTCGGCCCGGGGACCTCGGAGCTGCCGGGGCCGGCCTCCCCGAACGAGGAGAAGAAGACCTCGGAGGCGACCACGACCTACCAGGTCCCAGACGTGAAGGTGCCGATCGGCAACCTCGGGCTCCTGCAGATCGGCATCAGCACCCCGGAGCTGAACAAGCGGATCGAGGTCCTCCGCCGCGAGCTGATCCAGCAGGCGGCGGCGATCGGCGGCCTGTCGGCGCTCCTGCTGCTCACCGCCTATGCGGGCGTCTGGCTGCTGATGCGGCGCGCCCAGCGGCTCGAGGTCCAGGCGGCGGAAGCCGAGCGGATGGCCTACATCGGCACTCTCGCCTCGGGCCTGGCGCACGAGATCCGCAACCCGCTCAACTCGCTGAACTTGAACATGCAGATGCTGGAGGAAGAGATCGTCGACAGCGGCTCGGCGCCCACGGGTCAGCGGCTGCTGTCGATCACCCGCTCCGAGCTGAGCCGCCTCGAGCGCCTGGTCACCGACTTCCTGGCCTACGCCAAGCCCCGCCCCCTGGAGCTGGAGGAGATCCCGGCGATTCTCCTGCTCGAACGGGTGCCCGAGGTCCTCGCCGGCGAGATCCAGAGGCGGCGGGCGCGCGTCGCCGTGCACGACCGCAGCCACGGCGCCCGGGTGCGGGTCGATCTGGCGCAGATCAACCAGCTCCTGCTCAACCTGGCGCAGAACGCCCTGCTCGCCGCCGAGGAGGCGGACCGGACGCCGATCCTCGAGCTGTCGGCGCACCGGCAGGGTCCCTGGGTCGAGCTGCGGGTCGCGGACAACGGCGCCGGGATCCGCGCCGAAGACCAGCCGAAGATCTTCGACCTCTTCTACTCCACCCGCAAGGGCGGCACCGGCCTGGGGCTCGCCATCGTGGACCGCATCGCCCGCGCCCACGGCGGGCATGTCGCGGTGGAGAGCACGCCCGGGAACGGCACGGTGATGACCGTCGAGCTGCCGGCGGTGACCACCCCCGAGCCGCTCGCGCGGGCGCCGGTCGAAGCCTCCGTGGGAGCCTGACCTCACCCCCTCGGTCCCCCTCTCCCATCGCACACCCTTCCACCGGGAGAGGGGGAAGCCGGAAAAAGAAAAAGGCCCCGCCGGAGCGAGGCCTGGGCGGTGGTGCCCCCTCTCCCGATTGGGGGGTGTGCGATGGGAGAGGGGGTCAGGGGGTGAGGTTCCTCAACTGATGCTGATCTTGCGCGGCTTCGCCTGCTCGGCCTTGGGGACCGTGATGGTCAGGAGACCGTTCTCGAAGGCCGCCTCGACCTTGTCGTGGTTCACCAGGCTCGGCAGCGTGAACGCCCGCGCGAAGGTCCCGTAGGCCCGCTCGACCCTCTGGTAGCCGTCCTTCTGCACGTCCTTCTCGAACTTCCTCTCACCGGTCAGCCGCAGGACGTTGTTCTCCAGCGTGATGTTGATGTCGTCCTTGGTGAGGCCCGGCAGCTCGGCGGTCAGACGATAGGCGTCCTCGGTCTCTTGGATGTCGACCGGGGGCATCCAGGTCCGGTTCGAGACCTCTTCGCTCGGCAGCAGATCCTGGTTGAAGAACGAGTCGAAGACCCGGAAGAGGGGGTCGCGGACGTTCAAGCCCGAGGGATTCCAGCGCGTGATGGTATTCAACATGGTGCTCTCCTTTTCGTTTCTGCGGATATCGCGGTGTCTCCGCGGAGGAGGGGCTCTCCTCTCGCATCGGGGGATATGATCGCACACTGCTAAGGTCGTGTCAACCCCCTGGGGTAAAGATCTTAGCGCATCGCTATCAGAAGCTAGAACTGTGCAGTCGAGGCAGCTCCGATCTTCACTCCGAGGTGCTCAACCTTTCCTGCTGTCCGTCTATTTCAGATCTTAGTCGTGACGATTTAGATTTCCGGAGGCGTCCCGGAGAGAGGGAGAGTGGCGCGCGAATTGCTGTATCCTGTCCGGGTATGTTGCTGTACCTGTTCTCTCTCCTGACCCGGTACTGGTTGCGCCTGACCGGGGCGCGGCGCAAGCGACTGCGTGTGGGCTCGGTGCGGCTGGTCTACTACGTCCTCGGTCCGGAGGACGGCGAGCCCTGGGTGCTCCTCCACGGGCTGGGCTCGGTCGCGGCGACCTGGGGTAAGACCTTGTTCCGCCTGCGCCGGGATTGCCGCCTGATCATCCCCGAGCTGTCGAGCTTCGGCGGCTCGCAGATCCCCGGCCAGGCGCTCGACATCCGCGACGGCGCCCGGGTCATCTCCCGCCTGATCGAGAAGGAGCTCAGCCGCCGGCCGGCGACTCTGGCCGGGTTGAGCCTCGGCGGCTGGCTCGCGGTGCGCCTGGCTCTGGAGCGGCCGGAGCTGGTCTCCCGCCTGGTGCTGGTCAACACCGGCGGCTACCGGCACCAGGACTGGGAGGCGATCGAGCGGCTCGTGCGGGTGAGCGACCTGGCGGGCGTGGAGCGGCTCTACGAGGCTTTCTTCGTCCGCGTTCCCTTCGTGATGGAGCATTCGCGCGGCGGCTTCCTCCTGGCCTACACGTCGCCGCCGGTGCGCGGCGTCCTCCCTGCGGCAGCTCCGCATGCCGGTCGCCCTGATCTCTGGGGAGCACGACGGCCTCTTCCGGGTCGCGGGGGCCCGCGCCATGGCGCGCGCGCTCCCGGACGCCACTCTGGAGGTCCTCCCGGGGTGCGGCCACGCCATCCACCTGGAGTGTCCCGAGCGGCTGGCCGACGCCATCCAGCGGGCGCGCCGCGCGGTGGCGCCGCGCCGCATACCGGCCCTTGCCGGGAGCGCTCCTTCCTCTATCTAGGGAAGAGGCCATGGCAAGCCCCGACTACGTCGTCTGTCTCGAGTGCGAGACTCCCTGCTACGTGTTCGAGTGGGAGGACGGCAAGATCACCGAGGCGCTCTGCACCGCCTGCGGCAACGAGGACATCGAGCAGTTCGCGCCGCCCGAGGAGCTGGAAGAGTACGAAGGCAGCTAGCGCGCGGGCGAGTGTTGACCCGCCCTCCCTCCTGTGGTAGGGTTCGCCGTCTACGCGTCTTCGTGACGACCCTCTGGGAGCATAATTTCTATGTACGCAGTGATCGAGAGTGGTGGCAAGCAGTATCGCGTCGCCCCGGGCGACGTCATCGACGTGGAGCTCCTCGCTTCCCGGAAGGATGGGCAGAGCGACAGCGACGAGGTCCGCTTCGATCGGGTGCTGCTCGTCTCCGGGGACGGCGGCCTCCAGGTCGGTAATCCCGTGGTCGAGGGCGCCCTCGTCAAGGCGACGTTCGTCGACGCCCTGCGCGGCCCGAAGATCCGGGTCTTCAAGTTCAAGAAGCGGAAGGGATACCGGCGGACCAACGGCCACCGGCAGAACCTGCACCGCGTCCGTATCGAGGGCATCGAGTCGAGGAGCGACAACCATGGCACATAAGAAGGGACAGGGCTCGAGCCGCAACGGCCGCGACTCCAACCCGCAATATTTAGGCGTCAAGGTCTATGGGGGCCAGCAGGTCTCCGGCGGCACGATCATCGTCCGCCAGCGCGGCACCCGCTTCTTTCCCGGCCTGAACGTCGGCCGCGGGAAGGACGACACCCTGTTCGCGAAGCTGGACGGCGTCGTCAAGTTCCAGGACAAGGGCCGCCGCGGGAAGTTCGTCCACATCCTGACCGTCGAAGCCCAGGCTCCGGCGCCCGTCGAGACCTCCGAGCCCGCCGGCTGATTTGATCTTCCTCGACGAAGCCACCATCCATGTCCGGGGCGGGAAGGGGGGGAACGGCTGTGTGGCGTTCCGGCGGGAAAAGTACGTCCCCCTCGGCGGACCCGCCGGAGGGGACGGCGGCGACGGCGGCTCGGTCTTCCTGGTCGGGCAGGGGAGCCGCAACACCCTGTACCACCTCCAGTTCCACTCGATCTATCCGGCCGAGCGCGGCCGTCACGGCGAAGGCTCGAACAAGTCCGGCCGGAGCGGGGACGACCTGGAGGTGCCGGTGCCGCTCGGCACGGTGGTCTTCGACCGCGACACCGGGGAGCAGCTCGGCGAGGTCCTGGAGGACGGGGAGCGGCTGGTGGTCGCGGCCGGCGGGCGCGGCGGCCGGGGCAACGCCCGCTTCGCCACCGCGACCAACCAGGCGCCGCGGCGGGCCGATCCGGGCCGCGAGGGAGACGAGCGGTTCCTCCGCCTGGAGCTCAAGCTGCTGGCCGACGTCGGCGTCGTCGGACTGCCGAACGCCGGCAAGTCGACTCTGATCAGCGTGGTGTCCGCGGCGCGCCCGAAGATCGCCGACTATCCGTTCACGACGCTCGTGCCGCAGCTCGGCGTGGTCGCCGAGGGTCCCCTCGACGAGCCGTTCGTCATCGCGGACCTGCCCGGTCTGATCGCCGGCGCGGCGCAGGGGGCCGGGCTGGGCATCCAGTTCCTCCGTCACGTCGAGCGCTGCCGCGTCCTGGTCCACCTGGTCGACCTCTCCGCCGCCGTGGAGGGGAGCGCCCGGGAGGACCTGGAGACGGTCGAGCGGGAGATGGAGGCGTTCAATCCGGACCTGATGCGGCGCCCGCGGCTGCTGGTCGGGAGCAAGCTCGACGCGGCCGTTCCCGAGCGCCGCGAGGAGCTGCGCCGCGCCGCCGGGGAGCGGGAGCTGCCGTACCTGGAGATCAGCGCCGCCACCAACGAGGGCGTCCGCTCGCTCGTCGGCGAGCTGGCGCGGCGGCTGGCCGGCCCGGCCGTGGGAACCCCGGCGTGAAGCTCGGCCTCTTCGGCGGCAGCTTCGATCCGATCCACCAGGGGCACGTCCTGCCGGTGCGCGAGGCGCGGC
>WNGB01011124.1_pt1 | contig 23963 bp, 17 predicted proteins | sample 5400681 | NCBI WGS metagenome assembly WNGB01 (sample SAMN13153367, study PRJNA577476) | soil metagenome | isolation source: 115 cm soil or saprolite under grassland replicate 2 | place: USA:California | collected 2016-06-15
TGGGAGCCGATGTTCTACACCGCGATCCGCACCGCGCACTTCGGTACGTTCACCTAGCGTCGGCACGAGGGTCGCATCTGATGAGTACGACAGCCATCGTCACCGAGATCCTGATCGTGGGGGTTCAGACACTCATCGTGCTGGCCGTTGCGCTGGTCGTGATCGCGGGCGATCGCAGCCTGGGCGAGGCGATCGATGGCTGGCGCAAGTCGGTCGTGGACTGGAAAGACGCCATTCCGCTCCTGGCCGCCTTTACGGTAGGCGCGGTATACACGCTCGGCATCATCGTCGATCGTGTCGCCGACACATTTGACGACCCGCTGCTCAAACTCGCGCGCCTCGAACCGGCCAAACATGTGCGCGTCAGACGCATGCAGGTCATGCACAAGTCGCCGGAGATCACGAAGTTCCTCGAATATCAACGCAGTCGCCTTAGAATCGGTCGCGCGACGTACGTCAATCTGTTTCTGTTCCTCGTGCTGTTGGCCGCGGTCACCTTCGCGGGACAGGCGCGGCCGGGCCTACCGCTGCTCTGGATTTGGCTGGGAAGCCTTCTGGCGTTCGCTGGATCGGTCCTCGTGTGGCTGCGGATGGACAGGACATTTGTCTCGTCGCTCGTTACCGCGACGTCGGTGATTCAGAAGGGGGAACGGATGCCCAGCATCGCCGCGGCAGTCTGTTACGAGCTTCAGGATGGTGAGCCCCGCTTTCTCCTGGTCAAGACGAAAGCCGACACGTGGACGTTTCCAAAGGGCCACGTAAAGCGCAATGAGTCCGGCGATGAGGCGGCGGCTCGTGAGGCCCGCGAAGAAGCTGGTGTCGCAGGCGACATCGCCGGCGAGCCCTTCACGACATACCTCTACCCAAAGCAGAGCGATGAAATCGACCTCGTTCACGCGTACCTGCTCGAGGTGAGCGACAAGACCGATCCGAAGGAAAACTGGCGAAAGCCGAAGTTCTTTGAGGTAAGCGAGGCAATGACAAAACTCGCCAAATCGCGCGGGGACTGGTATGCAAAGCAGATGGCCGGCGTGGTGGCCCTGGCGCAAGCACGGCTGAAGCATCCCGACAGCGCAGCCAGGACCCACCCGGCGGGCGGCAAGACGGATGCTTGAGGAGGTAGCGCGCATCCAACGCGGGCCGCGGCGGCGACGGTCTGTCGACGCGGTCGCGGAACGGCTCTCTACACACAAGGCGCGCAGCGCGTGGTTCGCGATGCGCGCGGCATGGCCATTCCGCGAGGCGCCGGCGAATCTCCTCGTGGCCGAGCGAGCCCGCGCGGCGGCCACACTCGCGCCTCTGCCTGGCGCCGCCGAATGGCAGCTCGTGGGGCCAACCAACGTTGGCGGGCGCATGACCGCCGTGGTGTGTGACCCGGCCAATGCCGACGTGATCTGGGCCGGGTCAGCTGGCGGTGGCGTGTGGAAAAGCTCGGATGCGGGCAAGACGTGGACCTCGCTCTGGCACGCGCAGCCAACGCTCAACATCGGCTCGCTAGCCATCGATCCGCGCAACTCGGCGCTGATCTACTGCGGCACCGGCGAGGCGAACATGTCGGCTGATTCCTACGCCGGCGTCGGCCTCTTCGTCAGTCGCGATGGGGGCACCACCTGGACGTTGCTCGCAGCGTCCGATCGGGCGGGTATCCCGACACGCATCGGCGCCATCGCCATCGATCCGTTCGACGTCAAGCACATTCGAATTGGTGGACTCGCCTTCAGCGACGCGCTGCCAGGCGGCATGTTCGTGTCGCGCGACGCCGGCGCGACCTGGGCCCGCGAGACCTTCGTCTCCTCGAGCAACTACCTGTGCCACTCGATCCTGTTCCACCCCACCGCGCGCGGCGTCATCTTCGCGACCGTGAACGAGCGCGGCGCCAAAAGCGGTATCTGGCGCACGCGCAACGGCGGCCGCACCTGGGCGCAGCTGAAGACCGGCCTGCCGCCATCAGAGTCGATCAGGCGCACCAGCCTGGCCATAGCGCCATCACGGCCCGACGTCGTGTACGCGCTCAGCGCCGACGATCGCGACAAAGTCCTCGGCGTCTTCCGCTCGAACGATGGCGGCGAGACCTGGCGCGAGATCGGCGGCACGCACTTCAACGACGAGGGGCAGATGTCGTACGGCAACACGATCGCCGTCCACCCGACCAATCCGGATTGGGTGCTGTGCGGCGGCGTCGACCTGCACCTGTCCCAGAACGGTGGCACCACCTGGCAGCGCGTTACCTTCTGGAACAGGTCGCGCGGACAGCCGAACTACGCCCACGCCGATCACCATGCGTTGCTCATGCCGCCGAGCAAGCCCGGCCGCGTCTACGACATGAACGACGGTGGCATGGACGTCAGCGAGAACGGCGGTCGCACGTGGTCAAACCGCAGCACCGGGCTGGCGGTGACGATGTACTACGACCTCGACGTCGCTCAGAGCGACGGCCGGGTGTTCGGCGGCGGCACCCAGGACAACGGCACGAACATCACCACCACCGGGCGCAGTGATGACCACCGCGAGATCCTCGGCGGCGACGGCGGCTGGATGGTGTTCGACCCGACGACCCCAAGCCATCTGTATGCCTCCTACTACAACATGCACGTGTTCCGCTGGCGCGACGGTCGAAGTCTTGAGGTCTCGCCACCCGCGCCGCGGCCCGAGCGGGAAAACATGTGGATGGTGTTCATCGTCATGGACCCGCTGCATCTCAACGTGGTCTATGTCGGCTCGACTCGCGTGTGGAAGACCACCAACGACGGCACCACCTGGGCCGCGGTGTCACCCGTGCTCGACGGCAGCGCCATCACCGCCATCGAAGTCGCCAGGGCGAATACGGATGCCATCTATGTCGGCACCGAAAACGGCGGCTTCTTCCGCAGCCTGAACGGCGGCGCGACCTGGACCAGCAATCTGGCTGGCTCCGTGCTGCCTGGCCGCACGATCACGCGCATCGCCACCGGCCCGACAGATGCCCGCCTGGTGCTGGTGACCGTCGCGAATTTCGGCGTCAGCCACGTCTTTCGGTCGAACGATGGCGGGACCACCTGGGTGGACATCGATCTGCGCCGCCTGCCAGACGTTCCGCATCACGCGCTCGCGATACCGGTGAATGCCCCGCGCACCGTCTACGTGTGCAGCGACGCTGGCGTCCACGTCTCGCCCGACCTCGGCGGCTCGTGGTTCGACCTGACCCGCAACCTACCGCGTCAGATGGTGGTGGACCTGGTCTATCAGAACCACGACGGGACGCTGACCGCGGCCACATACGGCCGCAGCCTGTGGCGGCTCAAGATTCCGTAGCGCTGCGCCTGGATCAGTCGGGACGGCGACCGCGGCGGCGCTGGAACCATTCGGCTCTGCGCCGCAGGTTGTCCTCGCCTTCAGGAGCTTTGTCTGGGCTGGACTCGATCGTCACCGCTGCCTGCTGCAACGGGTCCTGATCGTCGTCGCATTTTGGTTTGCGCTCGCGCGCGCCTGTTTTCGGGTCGTCGGGCATGAACTTCTTCAGAGTCTACCGTGAGGCGCCGCTCGCGCAGGCTGAACGACGACCGGTCTCTCCCGAAGGGAACAACGACCGGTCTCCCCTGAACGAATGATGACCGGTCTCAACCCGAACGGGCGGATGACCCGTCTCCAACCGGCAGGGCGAGGGAATCCACAGCCCGGTTCGCGCGTTTCCACTTATTGAGCAGAAGGACCATTGCATGGGTCGTCGGCTGGCGGGGCCGTTTCGTCTCGCCGATGGGCGGGTTGTCTGGCTGCGGCTGCTGCGCGCTGAGGATGCGCCTCGGCTGACCGACCTGTGCCACCGGTTATCGCCGCTGTCGCTGCGGCAGCGCTTTCTCCACTCGGCGGTGCGCTGCGACGCGCTCGACGTGGAGGGTCTGGCCGCCGTCGACCAGGTGCAGCGGGTCGCGGTCGCGGCGGTGGCGGACCCGGCCAGCGAAGGGCCGATCCTGGCGGTCGGTCGATTCCATGGTGATGGCTCAGACCGCGCCGAGATGGCGCTCGTCGTCGAGGACGCCTATCAGCACCAGGGGTTGGGTCGTCTGTTGTTGGGGTGGCTCGTGGGCGAAGCCGCGCGGCGTGGGCTGCGGGTTCTGGACGGCTATGTGCTGTACGACAACCAGCCAATCTTGCGCTTGCTGCGCAGCAGCGGCCAGCCGCTCGAGGTCAACTGGGACGGCGGCAACGTGCTGAGCTTCAAGCTAGACGTCGGAGAACCCGTCGCCCGCGCATCGTGAGTATCCGCTAGGCCGGGTCGGGCTCGCCGTAGCGTGCCGCAAGCCAGGCCAGGGCCAACCCGGGCACGTCGGCGGCAGCGTCACGCGAGAGCCTTCGAGCATGCGGGCATCATAGGGGGATGAAATTTGTGTTCCTCCCGCCGCAGCACGACGACACCCGCGCGTGGGCCGCCGCGCTGGCGAAACAGGTGCCTGAGCTCCAGGTGGTGATGGCAGAAACGGTCGAAGACGCGCGCCGTGAGATCGCGGATGCCGACGCCGCCTTCGGAACGATCGAACCGGATCTGCTTCGCCAGGCGACGAAGCTGCGCTGGCTCCAGGCCCCCGCGGCCGCGCCGCCGGCCGGCTACTACACGCCCGAGCTCATCCAGCACCCCGTCCAGGTGACCAACTTCCGCGGCATTTACAACGAGCACATCGCCGCCCACATCCTCGCCTTCGTGCTCGCGTTTGCCCGCGGGCTGCACCAGTACATCCCGCTGCAGCTGCGCCACACGTGGCAGCCAGCGCCGTTGGACGAGGGAGTGGTGCATCTGCCCGCGTCGACCGCGCTCATCGTTGGCGTGGGCGGCATCGGCGCCGAAACCGCGCGTCTGTGCGCGGCGTTCGGGATGCCCGTGATCGGCGTCGATGCGCGCCGCGAAGACAGCCCGCCCGGTGTCGCGGAGCTGCATCGACCAGAAGATCTCGACGCGCTGCTGCCGCGCGCCGACTTTGTCATCCTGACGATCCCGCATACCCCCGAGACCGAAGGCTTGTTCAACGCGCAGCGCTTCGGTCGGATGAAGCGCTCGGCCTTCTTCATTAATATCGGTCGCGGCAAGACCACGCGCCTGGACGATCTGGTCAAAGCGCTCGGATCGGGTCAGATCGCGGGCGCCGCGCTGGATGTGTACGAGCTGGAGCCGCTGCCGATTGACCACCCGCTGTGGGACGCGCCCAATGTGCTGCTCACGCCGCACACGGCCGGCTACGGACCGTACCTGGACGACCGGCGCGAGGAGATCATCGTCGACAATGCGCAGCGCTTTGTCCGCGGCGAGCCGCTACGCAACGTCGTCGATAAAGCGCACTGGTTCTAGGAAGGGCCGCTCCTGGTGAGCCTGTCCTTCGACAAGCTCAGGATGAGCGCGCAGACTGATCCGCTTTAGCGCAACAGTCGCGCGAGCCGATCCGCGACGACCTCCTCATCGCCTTCCCACACCGTCGATACGTTCACCAGAATCGCGGACGCGTCCTTACCGGTGGCGATCGCCGGCGCTTCGGCCATCAACGCCAACTCCAGCGATGCGACGTCGTGGCGCGCCACGCCGGGCTCGAGCGCGATGCGCAGCACGCGCGGCGCCGGCCCATCCTGGCGAAGCATGGTCAGGGTCACACCAGGCGCGCCGGCGAGCCGATCAGCAACCGTGCTCAGCCGGCGTTCCTGCAGTGCGAGTCGCTGATCATGGTCCATCGTGAACCACTCTTGCATAGCGATGACGACCGCGATGATCTCCTGTCGGTCGAGCTTCAGCGGGCGGCCAAAGCTCCGTGCGTTGGCCATGGTTTCGAAGCCGATGAACCCCTGCGGGACCACCGCGTCGATCAGCTCCTTGCGACCGGCCAGGATGCCCGAGGAGTTGGGCGCGCCGATGTACTTGGCGCCGAATGCGACCAGGTCGACGCCGCGTCGTCCGAAGCTCCGGAACAGGTCGAGCGGGAACACCCGACCGGCCGCGTCCACGAGCACGGGCACGTTGCGAGCGTGCGCAATCGCCAGCGCCTCGTCCAGCGACACTGTGCCCGGCTGACCATCGAGGTGCGCCGGGTAGAACACCGCGGCAACGTCCGAGCCGATCGCCGCCTCGAGCTGCGCGGCGGTCGTGCCCGCGGCATCGCCCACCTCGACCAGCTGCGCGCCGACGATCGTCACCGCGTGCTCGTAGTGGTAGTGCTGCCGCGTCTGCAACAGCACCTTGTTCTTCATTCCACTGGTGTTGGGTAGCCGCGCCATCTTCTCGAGGTCGGGCCCGGTGATGCACGCCGCCATGCCCAGCGCCAGCGCCGCTGCCGCGCCAGGCGTGACGTACGCTGCCTCGCACTCGAGTCGCTCGGCGATGCTCTCGCCTGCCCGCCGCAGCAGCTCCTTCATCTCGACGTAGTACCGCTCGGCGTCGTCCATGGCCTGCCGGACGCGCGGTGACGGTGTCGAACCGCCCAGGACCGTGTTGTGCCCGCGGGCATTGATGACCGGCGTGATGCCGAGCTGCTCGTAGATGGTCGCGGCGGTGGCAGTTTGCATGCTCGAACTCCTCGGTGCAGGGTAACGCGCTGATACCATTTCGTTGCAGCCCCGGACAAATCACTTCCATCTGAAAGGGAGTGCATGATCGGAAACGCTCGACTCGCCGTCAAGCGAGCGCGTGCTGCATTGGCCGTTGGAGCGTCGCTGGCGCTGGTCGCCGTGCTGGGCTTACCGGCGGCGGAGGCGCAGCAGAGCAACGACATCGTTGTTCCGAATGGCTACCAGGTGCGGGAGTTCGCGTCGGGTCTCGGCGCAGCGATCGCCTCGTACGTCGCATCCAATGGTGATCTGTACGTCCTGAGCTCAGGCTTCCCGGGCCTCGGCAGCACGTCGCCGCCCGGACCGGTCATGATCTGGAAGATCGCGCCGGACGGTACCAAGAGCAAGGTCTACGACGCTTCGACGACTCCAGGCTTGAAGTCCGTGGCACTGGGCATCGCCGTCAAGGACCCGGACAACATCTTCGTCAACGACAGCGAGGGCTTCAAGCGGCTGCGCGCCGACGGGAGCGTGCAAATGCTGGCCACGCTGCCAAATCTCGGCGATCACAACAACGACCACATCGTCATCGGCCCCGATAACAAGCTGTACTGGGGCGAAGGCAGCGCCACGAACAGTGGTGTGGTGGGACCAGACAACCAGGAAGTGACGGGGTGGCTAAAGAATCATCCGGACTTCCGTGACGTTCCGTGTGCCGACGTCACCCTCACCGGCGCCAACTTCACGAGCAAGAACCCCCTGTCGAGCGACCCTAATGCCACGATAGTGACGGGACCGTATCTGCCGTTCGGCACCGCCGCCACGCCCGGCCAGGTGATCCAGGGCCAATCGCCGTGTTCGTCGTCGGTGATGCGCATGAACATCGATGGCACGGGACTGGAAGCCGTCGCATGGGGCTTCCGCAATCCGTTTGGCATCGCGTTTGCGCCTGCCGACTCACCGCTGAAGGGCGCGTTGCTCATCAGCAACAACGGCGCCGATGTACGCGGCAGTCGCCCGATCGAAAATGACGGGGACGACCTGTTCATCGTCCAGCAAGGGGCCTGGTACGGCTGGCCGGATTACCTCGATGAGCAGCCGGTGACCGAGCCGCGCTTCAAGCCGGCCGATGGTGCACAGCCCGGGTTCATCTTCAGCGCGCCGTCCGAAGGCAACAACCTCAGCGCGGTGACCCACTTCCCGAAGGGCGTGTCGGCCGACGGCATGGCGTTCAGCGCGGCTGATGATTTCGGCTTCCGCAACGACCTGTTTGTGGCTCTGTGGGGCCCGCTCGGGTTCGGCGCTCAGCCCGCGGCGCTCGCCGGGTTCAACGTGTACCGCGTCCACTTCGTCGTGGGCCCCAATGGCACCATCGGTGTCGAAAAGGCGATCTTCATCCGCAATAAGCTTGCTGGTGGGGCCTCGCAGAATGGCCTCAACGGCCTCGAGCACCCGGCGGACGTGAAGTTTTCGACCGATGGCAAGACGATGTACATCATCGACTTCGGCGTGCCGCCTGAGAAGGGTGGTCGTGTCTGGGCGGTTACGCGCACCCCGGGCTCGACGAGTGTTGGTGGCGAGGTCGGTCCTGGCCCAGCTGGCGCACCGCCGGCCGCGGCTGCCGCGCCAGCTCCCACACCAACCCCGGCGCCGGCCACTCAGCCAGCGCCGCCGCCCCAGCCCACGGCCGGCGCCAGAGCCGCCGTGAACGTCCAGAACTTCTCGTTCCAACCGCAGGACCTGACGGTCGCGGCGGGCACGACCGTGACCTGGACGAACAACGACACGGTGGCACACACCGTGACGTGGGATGATAAGTCGGTCGACTCGCAGCTGTTCGGTGCGGGTGAAACATTCAGCTACACCTTCACCACGGCGGGCACGTACGGCTACTACTGCATTCCGCACGGCTCACCCGGCGCGGGTATGCACGGTAGCGTGACCGTCAACTAGCGAAGGTTGTGAATGGGCTCCGGCTGCCCTTAGCAGCCGGGGCCCATCACGTCGCCACCGTCGACGGAGATGTAGAAGCACGAGCCGTCGCTGCCATAGGCACCGCCGTAGCCGCGATCGATCGTGCCACCGTTGTAGAAGTCATTGCCGCCACCACGAGCCGTGCTGCCTGAGCCGCCGGACGCGGCGACCAGGTTGAACAGCGCCGGCCCACCCTCGGCTCCGCCGATGCCGTCCGCGCGCAGCCAGTAGCGGCCCTGCGGCACGGTGCCGAACATCTGCCGCAGGCTGTCGACCTCATTCGGGTGCAACTGTCGGCCGTTGAAGAAGACGCCGGTATGTCCGTTGGAGGCGTCGCTGCGCAGCGGACCGCCGAGGTTCAGACCCGGCGCGATCTGGCCCTTCGCCGGACCACCCTCGCTGCCCCACAGGCCAGAAACCGCGTCGTACCAGTACGAGCCGCTGGCGATCGGGCCGTAGAAGTACTCCAGCACGAGCACTTCGTCGCTGCTGATCGGCTGACGATTGACGGTGACATTGCTGGCTTGACCGCCAGATGCCATGGCAACGGGCGACGCCGCGAGCGCGACCACGGCCATGGCTGCGAGTGCTACAAGCTGCTTCATGCGCCACAACCTACGCCCGCGCCGCGCCGGCTACCGTGCCGCCGCTCACGCGCCGAATGTGACGTAGCTCACAGACACCCGCGTGGAACCATCGTGCGCTGCCGCGTGTATCAGTCGTAGCATGGCGCCGCGAGTGCGCACCATTGCTCTAGCTTGCTGCATCGGCTGGCTCGCGCTGGCGTGCGCTGCGCCACCGCCTGCGCTGACGCCGACTCTCGCGCCTGCCGCGCCGACGACAGCCGTGGCGACCGCAACCGCGCCCGCGGTGCCGACGGCCACGCCCGCACCGGCGGCGCCAACCCTCGTGCCGGCACCTCAGCAGACTGCGGCGCCGCGCGCGCTGGCCTGCGGCGACACCATCTCACGCAACGTCGTCCTGACCACCGACCTCACGTGCAGCGGCGATGCGCTGATCGTGCAGGCCAGCGACATCACGATCGACCTCGGCGGTCACACCATCACTGGCCCGGGCGCGGGCTCACCCACCTGGCCGCAGCCCAACCTGGCCAGCAGTGGCGTCAAGATCAGCGGTCAGCGCGGCGTCACCCTCAAGAACGGCAGTTTTAAAAGCTTTTCGTCAGCCGTCTTCCTCGACAACACCACCGACTCCCACATCGAGGCGATCGATGCTCGAGCCAACTACTACGGCATCTACCTCAAGTCAGCCACCAACAACGAGGTGTCCCGCTCGACATTCCGCGGCAACATTTATGGCTTGACCCTCTACCACTCGCACAAGAACACGCTGGCAGAGAACGATTCGAGCGCACAGACGCACTTCTCGCCTGGCGGCTACGGCATCTACATGTACTCGTCCAACGACAACATGGTCGTTGGCAATACGTTCAAACAAAATGACAACTGGGGTATCTGGCTTTCAGATTCGAAGAACAACGTCTTCTACCACAACAACATCATTAGCAATCATCCGCAGGTCAGCGACGATAGCGGCGGCAACATCTGGCACGATGCGCAGGCCCGCGAGGGCAACTACTGGGCCGACTGGGAGGGTCGTGAGCTCGCCGGTACGGGCATCGGCAACCACCCGTACTTGATCCAGGGCCCAGGCGGCGCCACCGATGCGTACCCGTTCGTGCGCGAGAATGGCTGGAGCCAGGCGCGCCAGCGCGCTCCCGAATCGACGGCGACACCAGTGCCCACCCGGTCCGCGGGTGGCGGCGGCCTGTTCCTCAGCGTGCCCGACCTCAACCAGGTCGCCTCGGTGAGCGGCAGCAGTCTGCGCGCACTTCGCACGCTGGGCCGCCTTGCGTCGAACCTGGCGCTATCCGCCGATGGCAACGTCCTCTACGTGGTCGATGCCGCAACGTTGCTCGCCCTCGACAGTGCGACCGGCGCGGTGCTTCGCACGTACCCCGTCGACACCGCTGGGCGCACGGTGTACATCGCCCTCGACCGCGACGGGCAAACCCTGCACCTCCTGGACGGCACGCGCGTGACGACGCTCGATCTCACCAGCGGCGAAGTCGCGCAGCAGGTGCCGTACGCCGCTGAGCCGAGCGGCGTCTTTCCCAGCTGGAAGCACCGTCTGCTGCTGGTGGCTGACGGCGGCGGCAGCAGCGTCGACGTGGTGTGGGTCGGCGGCGGCAAGGTCACGTACCGCATCCCCGTGGTGGGTTCGCCAACGGCCCTCACCGCGAACCGCGCAGGTACTCGCCTGTACACCGCCATCCCCGGTGCGCCGAGCGTATCGATCATCGAGACCGAGCAGTACGCGGTCATCGACCACATTGGTGACAACCTGGCAGCGCAGCTGGACGTCGCCACGTCGCCCGACGCGAGCCGTCTCTACGTCCTCCTCGCGTCAGATTCAGTGATCGCGTACGACCTGCTCACACGTGCCGCTATGTTTACGGCCTCGACACCCGTCGGCGCGGCGCACGTGCTGGTCAGCGGTGATGCGCTTCTGGTCGCCGGCGCTTCCAACGGTACGGGCTGGCTGGCGCGCCTGGATGCCAATACGGGTCGACTGCTCTCGAGGATGGAGCTCCCGGGTGCGCCGCGCGACCTCCTCGCCCGACCATAAAACCGGTACGCTGGTCCGCTGGTGCGCATCAGCGACGTCAAGACCTACGTCCTGGGAACTGCCTGGCGCAACTTGACGTTCGTCGAGGTCCACACTGACGAGGGACTGCAGGGTGTCGGCGAAGTGCGCATGCTCAACCACACCGATGCCCTGATCGGCTACTTCTCCGAAGCCGTTCCCAACCACATCCTGGGCAGCGACCCCTTCAATATCGAAGACCTCGTGCAGCGGATGTTCCGCAACGACTACGCCCGCGCCGGCGAGATCGCGATGTCGGCGATCAGCACGATCGAGATGGCGTGCTGGGACATCGTCGGCAAGGCGCTGCAGCAGCCGGTGTATCGATTGCTCGGCGGGTCGGTCCGCGAGCAGATCAAGGCCTACGCCAACGGCTGGTACACGGTCGAGCGCACGCCCGAGGAGTTCCACAAAGCCGCCAAGCAGGTCCTGACGCGCGGCTATCGCGCGCTCAAGCTGGATCCGTTTGGCGCCGGGTTCTACGAGCTGGACCGCCAGGAGCAGGCGCGTTCGATCTCCCTGGTGGAGGCGGTGCGCGACGCTGTCGGTCCTGACGTCGACATCCTGGTCGAGATGCACGGCCGCTTCAATCCCGCTTCGGCGATTGCGATTGCCAAAGAGCTGGAGCCGTTCCACCCAGGGTGGGTCGAGGAGCCGGTGCCGCCCGAGAACCTCGCCGCGTTGAAAAAGGCGGCCGAGCACATTCGCATCCCCATCGCCACGGGCGAACGCATCCACACCCGCCACGAGTACCGCGAGTTGTTCGAGCAGCAGGCGACCGACATCATCCAGCCCGACATCACCCATTTCGGCGGGATTCTCGAGACCAAGAAGCTGGCGGCGTGGGCCGATGCCTACTACGTGCTGGTGGCGCCCCACAACGTCGGCGGCCCGGTGTCCACCGCGGCCAACCTGCATCTGGCGGCGTGCACCACGAACTTCAAAATCCAGGAGCACTTCAACGACTTCGCCGAGGATTTTGTGAAGGCCGCCGCGCCCGGTAATCCGGAGGTGGTCGATGGCTACTTCGCGCTGCCGAGCGGCTCCGGGCTGGGCATCGAGCTGGATCACGACCTGATCGCCGCTCACCCGCGCCGGCAGATCTTCTTCAACCTGTTCGCCGAGAACTGGCATCGCCGCCAGGCTGAGCGCGACGTCCCCCTTCATGCTTCATCCTGAGGCGACGTCCCCCCGCATGCTTCATCCTGAGGCGAAACCTTCATCCTGAGGCGAAACCCCTGCATGCTTCATCCTGAGGCGAAGCCGAAGGATCTACGCCAGGTCCGTCGCTGCGCTCAGGATGAGGCAATGTCCCACTGGCTGCGCCGGGTTTGACTGCTCTCAGCGGCGTCTTCCCCATCGCGCCGACACCGTTCACTGACTCCGAGGACGTCGACTTCGACGGTCAGCTGCGCGTCATCGACTTCCTGGTCGACGCCGGTGTCGACGGCATCTGCATCCTCGCCAACTACTCCGAGCAGTTCGCGCTAAGCGACGCCGAGCGCGAGCGACTCACCACGCTGATCCTGGAGCACGTGGCCGGGCGGGTGCCCGTGATCGTCACCACGAGCCACTTCAGCAGCCGCATCGCGGCCGAGCGCAGCCGCCGCGCGCAGGACCAGGGCGCCGCGATGGTCATGCTCATGCCGCCCTACCACGGCGCCACCATTCGCGCGGATGAGCAGGGCGTCGTCGACTTCTTCGCCACGGTGGCCGACGGCCTCGACATCCCGATCATGATCCAGGACGCGCCCGTCAGTGGCGTCACCCTCGATACATCGTTGCTCGCCCGCCTCGGGCGCGGGATCGACGCCATCCAGTACGTCAAGATCGAAGTCGCCGGCGCGGCGGCGAAGCTCCGCGACCTGGTGTCACTGGCTGGCGCCGCGCTACCTGGCCCGTTCGACGGCGAGGAGAGCATCACGTTGCTGGCCGACCTGGACGCCGGCGCGACCGGCACCATGCCCAGCAGTGTGCAGCCAGACCTGCTCGGCCCGATCGTGCGCCACTACCTGTCCGGGGACCGCGAATCGGCGATGGCGCTCTACGAGCGCTCGCTGCCACTCATCAACTTCGAGAACCGCCAGTGTGGCCTGCGGGCAGCCAAGGTGCTGCTGTACGAGGGCGGCATCATCGCGTGCGATCGCACCCGCCGCCCGATGCGGCCCCTGCACTCCGCCACCCGCGCAAGCCTGCTAGAGCTAGCCAAGCGCCTGGATCCGCTCATCCTCCGCTGGGCTCGCGTCAATTAACGACGTCTTTGGCAGGCCGCTACGCGGCCGAGGGGGCTTCGCCCCCCTCTACCCCTCAGGTTCGGGAGTGGTAGCGGGTGACAAGAGTGCCTTGTGGCGCTGCCGCGCCATCTGCCGATGCCGAACACGTTTGAGAAAAACTGCGCGGTTGAACCCCTGGCATTGGGTGCGGCAGCGCCAGCCCACGGTTTAGCCCCGTCGCGTCCCACACGCGGGGGGTAAAGGGGGGCGAAGCCCGCCCTCGCCCGCAGGGCGCAGAAGCGTGACCTCGCCACGCGGCGCATGCGCCGTTCTTCAGTACCAACGCCCACGGCGCGCTAGCGGATGGCGCGGCAGCGCCACCGTCACGGTTTAACCCCGTTGCCTCCCGATGGTGGGGGGGTGAAGGGGGGCGGAGCCCTCCCTCGCCGCGCAGCGGCGCTCCAAAGAACGTAAGAAGACGAGGGCGACTTCAGCTCGCGTAGACCGCTTCGCGGAGGCCGCGAATGTAGCCTATCGCGTAGAGCCGTCCGTAGGCCGAGTAGCCCGGTTGATTGTTCGAATCACCCGCTACCGTGGGCACATGGTCGGGCCGCAGCACGCCCTCGAAGCCAACTTCTTTGTACGCGCGCATGCACTCGAGCAGATTGGTCTTGCCGTCGTCGTGCCACGTCTCTTCGAACTTCTCGACATTCCCCCGCACGTCACGAAAATGGACGAAGAACACCTTCTTCTGACCACAGAACTTGCGGATGACGCTCGGCAAATCGTCGGTCATGAGCGTGAAATTTCCCTGACACAGCGTGATCCCGTTCACCGGACTGGGCACCAGGTCGAGCAACCGCTGGTAATTGTCAACACTGCGCATGATCCGCCCAATCCCGCGCAGCGGCGACAGCGGCGGATCGTCCGGGTGCATCGCCAGCTTCACGTTGGCCTTCTCGGCAACGGGCACCACCCGCTTCAAGAAGTACTCGAGGTTGGTCCACAGCTCCTCCTCGGAGAGAGGACCGAGCTCGGTCGGCGGGGCGTCCCGCAGCAAGGCGGCGTCGAAGCCGCTCACGGTCGAGCCACCGCGCGAGGGCACGTCGGTGTTCGTTCGCACCCAGTTGAAGTCGGTCATCCACTCGTAGCACCACACGGGAATGCCGAGCTTGCCCATGTTCTCGATGAGCGTGCAGATGCCGTCGATCTCCTGGTCGCGCCCCGGCAGCCCGCGCTTGACCAGGTTGTACGGCGGCCGCGCCTCGATCACCGCGAGCTTGAAGCCCGCGCTCTCATACCGCTGCTTCATGCGCAGCAGCGGCATGTAGTCCCACGGCGCCTCGCCCTGGTTCAGCGGGTCGTCGAACGGCAGGCCGCCCACCGCGTGCTGGAGCCCCATCTGGCTGGCCAGCGTCCAGAGCGCCGACGGCGTCGGCGGCAGCATTTCCGCCAGCTCGATCATCGCTGCTTGCTCCATTCACTGAAGTCGGTCTCGATCTCCGCCGCCCACGTCGAGACGTCGATCTGGCCCGAGGTGTACTTGCCCTCGGCCAGCCGTTGCTTGCCGAACACGTCGCGCAGCCGCACGTCCTCGGAGCGCTCGACCACCTCCTGCGCGAGATGCGGCGGCACGAACGTGACCCCCTCGCGTGTACCGAGCACCACGTCGCCCGGCAGAACGGTCACGTTCCCAATGCGCACGGGAATATTGACGCCCACCAGCGTGGCCTGGGCGATCGCCGACGGATCCACGCCCCGACAGAAAACCGACAGTGGCAGCTCGAGCACGCGCTCGTAATCGCGGATGCCACCATGAATCACGATGCCGGTGCCCGCGCGGGCAAGAATGGTCGTAGACAGGTTGTCGCCGACGAAGGTGCCATCGCGGATCTTGCCAAAGATGTCCACGACAATGACGTCACCCTGCACCAGCGTGTCGATGATCCATGTGTTCTGTCCACCGGAGCGGCCTTCCGATCGACCCTCTTGTTCGACCGCCTCGTGCAGATCGGGCCGCATTGGCACGAACATGGCGGTGACCGCGCGACCGACCAGCACCTGCTCGGGGTGCAGGTTCAGCCAACCGCCCTCGAACTGAAAGGGGTAGCCATGCCGCCGCTCGAGCACGCCCCACGCCTCGTCGTTGGTGACCAGCCGCATGCGCTCGAGCAGGTCGTCGGGTACGCGCGGCCGCCCGTCGTCGGAGCGTTCGAAAGGATTGAGCTGGGTGATTGCGCGAATGCGTTCAGGTGTGTTGAAGATCATGGTTCCTGAAGTTGGCTTGTCATCCCGAGCTTGCGAGGGATCTCGAGTTCAAAGCATAGATTGCTCAAAGCACTCTCGATGGTAGCGAGCATCGACGGCTGGAAGCTTCAGGACTTCACGCCCGGCAGCGGACTTCCGGCCGGCGCCCACAGTCCGTCATTCGACGACTCCGCGTGGCTGCCAGTTGAGGTGCCCGGTGATGTGCATCGCACGCTGATCGCCGCGGGCCGCATCCCGGATCCATTTGAGGGCCGCAACGAGTCAGTCTGCGCGTGGATGGAGCAGAGTGAGTGGTGGTACCGCACCACGTTTTCGGCTGCGCAGGGCCAGTACCGCCTCACGTTCCTCGGACTTGACACGTTCGCCACGATCTACCTGAACGGCGCGGAGATCGGCGCGCACCAGAACATGTTCCGCCCCGCTGAGTTCTCCGTTGCGCTGCCAGGCGGCGTCAGCACCCTTGCAGTCCGTTTCGATCCACCGCTCCAGCGCATCGCGGGCAAGACGCTCAGCGCGTGGGGCCGCAACCCCGAGCGCACCGCGATGCGCAAAGCGCAGTTCGGCTTCGGCTGGGACTGGGGCCCGCGGCTGCCGACCATCGGCATCTGGCGCCCCGTCACGCTCGCTGCAGCGCAGCCCGCCTCGCTGGCCGGCGTCGACTTCTTCACTCTGGACATCACCGCCGAGCGCGCCGCCGTCGCCGTGCGCGTCGAAGTCGCCCGCATAGCCTCCACGCCGCCACTGCTCGCACGCATCGAGCTCAGTGCACCCCCGATGTCCCATCCGGAGTCCTCGGGCAGCCGGGCCGAGCGGCGCGCAGCGGCGCAATGGCCCGTGTCCCAGGCGGTTGACCTGCCCGTGCCCGGCGAAGCCGCCACTGCCTACCTCACGGTGGAGCAGCCGCGCCTGTGGTGGACGCACGAGCTCGGCGATCCAGCCCTCTACGGCCTCAGTGTCACGCTGCTCGACGGCTCAACCGAGCTAGATCGCCTGGAGCAGCGGGTCGGCATACGCACCATCGAGCTGGACCAGTCGCCCGATCCCGCCGAGCGCGGCACGCGCTTCTTCCGGTTTGTCTTGAACGGCGTGCCGATCTTCGCCAAAGGCGCCGACTGGATCCCGTGCGACTCCTTCGTCGGCTCCATCGCGCCCGAGCGCATCACCACCCTCCTGGAGCTCGCTAAAGCCGCCAACATGACAATGCTGCGCATCTGGGGCGGCGGCATCTACGAGCACGACCACTTCTACGCCGAGTGCGACCGCCTGGGCATTCTCGTCTGGCAGGACTTCATGTTCGCGTGCGCGATGTATCCCGAGGATGATCCCGAGTTTGTCGCCGAGGTCGATGCCGAAGCGCGTTACCAGGTGCGTCGGCTGCGCAATCACCCCAGCCTGGCGCTGTGGTGCGGCAACAACGAGAACCAGTGGCTGCACGAGCGCTACTACTGGGATCGAGAGCAACTGCCTCAATACGGGGCCCTGTACTACGACTCGATCCTGCCGCGCGCCGTCGCCGACCTCGATGGTCGGACTCCGTACTGGCCAGGTAGTCCGTACGGCGGCAGCGATCACAACAGCCGCGAGGAAGGCAACGTCCACAACTGGGAGGTCTGGCACGGCAATTTTCCGAGACGCTTCGGCCAGCCACCGAAACGGGAGAACACTCCCCAAGCCGTGAGCTATCGCCGCTACGCCGACGACATGGGTCGGTTCATCAGCGAGTTCGGCATGCACGCCGCGCCTCAACCCGAGACCCTGTGGCGAGTGATCCCGCCCGAGGAGCGCTACCAGCACAGCCCCACCCTCGATTGGCACAACAAGGACAACCCCAAGAACAAGGGCGACAACCTGCTGCTGGCCACGACGGGCTTGCCCAAGGATCTGGATCAATACATCACGTTCAGCCAGATTGCCCAGGCCGAAGGCTTGAAGTTCGGCATCGAGCACTTCCGCCGTCGCAAACCGCACTGCTCTGGGACGCTGGTCTGGCAGCTCAACGATTGCTGGCCGGTCCTCAGCTGGAGCGTCCTGGACTACTACGGCTTTCCCAAAGCCAGCTACTACTTTCTACGCCGTGTCTACGCGCCCCTGCTGGCCTCGTTCCAGGGCACCGACTTGTGGCTCACGAACGACCTCGGTCGCGCCGTGACCGATGAGGTGACCGTGACCCTGGGGACCTTCGACGGCACGGTCGAATGGCAGGAAACCCGTTCGCTCACCATCGCCGCAGGCGCCAGTGCGTGCCTGTGGCCGCTCGAACTGCCGACAGTTGGTCCCGAGCACTACCTCGCGGTGCGCTGCGCCAAAGGCACGTTCCCGCCGAACCGCGGCTTCTTCGCCGATATCAAGGACCTCATCCGCGAGCCGACGGCGCCGGCGCTGCGCTTCGAGACCGACCACATCACCCTGCAGGCGCCAGCGGACCGCTACGTGTACTTCGCCCACGTCACGAGTCCGCACGAAACAACCCGCTTCAGCGACAACTTCTTCGACTTGCTGCCGGGCGAAGCGCGCGAGATCCGCGTTACGGACCCAACCCGTCCGCTAACGGCTGGCGACTTTCACCTCGGCTGGGCGTAGCAGCCACGCGTCGATCTCCCTGTTCAGCTCTGCCTGCTCCGTGCGGGTAAGGAACGCTGCGAAGACACCGTTGCGAGCGATCTGCGCCAGCGACTCGTCGTGCAGCCCGAAAGTGTCCCGCGCCAGCTCGTACTCGCGCGTGACTGACGTCGGAATCATGCGTGGCACATCCGCATTGAGCGTGACGACCAGACCCTCGCTCAGGAGCTTCGGCAGCGGATGCTCCGCAAGGGACGGAAATACGCCGGTGGCGACGTTGATGCTCGGGCACACCTCGAGCGGAATACGCCGCTCGCGCACCTCCGCCACGAGCTCGGGGTCCTCGAGTATCCGCACACCGTGGCCCAGTCGCTCTGCCCGCAGCGCCTGCAGCGCGCCGCGGATGCTGCTCGGCCCGGCATCCTCGCCCGCGTGTGGCACCGAGTGCAGCCCGCCATCGACCGCTGCCTCGAACACCCGCGCGTACGGCTCGGGCGGAAACTCCGCCTCTGGGCCACCCAGTCCGAGCCCGACCACGCCGGCGTCGCGGTAGCGGAGCGCAAGCTGCAGCGTTTGCTCGGCGAGTTCTAGAGGCCGCCGCCGGGAGTGATCGAGCACAAGCCGACACCGAATCCCAAACTCCTCCTCGCCGCTGAGAAAACCGTCGAGGATGGCGGCCAGTGGCATGTCCCAGTCGCCCAAGCGAAGCGCGTGGAACGCCGGACTGAACGTCACCTCGGCATACCGCACGCCCTGCGCCGCTTCGTCCTCGCACAGCTCGAACGCGATCCGCCGAAACGCCGCTTCGCTGCCCACGCACGCCCGCACCCGCTGGTAGTCGATGAAGAACCCGGCCAGGTCGACGAACCTGCCACTGGGCGCCTCGACGCCACACTCCGCCGCGAGCTGTACGAGGGTGGCCGGCCGAATGGCCCCCTCGAGGTGGAGGTGCAGGTGCGTTTTGGGCAGCGCGCGTAGGTCCCGCACGCGTGACATTATACGTATAACGGGGGCGCCGTTGACCCGCGCACGACGAGCCGCACCCGCAGCTTGGGCGTTGCCGCTGTCGCCTCGCCGCTGAGCGCCGCCAGCAGCCGCTCCATGCCCACCTGCCCCAGGCGCTCGGCCGGTACCGCGACCGTGGTCAGCTCCGGCTCGAGCAGCCGCGCTAGCGCGATGTCGTCGAAGCCTACGACCGACACATCGCGCGGGATAGTCAGCCCGAGATCGTGCGCGGCTTTGTACAGCGCGGCCGCCAGCACGTCGTCGTCGCAGAATACCGCCGTGGGTCGCTCGCGCTGCTCGAGCAGCTCGCGCGCGATCGGCCGCGCCGCATCAGGATCGATCGGCGCCTGCCGTTCCAGCGCCGCCTCGACAGGCAGGCCGGCCTGCTGCAGCACCCGTCGGTACTCCTGCGCGCGCCGCGCGAAGGTCGCGTGCGGCAGCGCCGCGCCGAGGTGGCCGATGCGTCGATGCCCGAGCGCGACGAGATGGCCAAGCGCCGCGCGCGTGCCGCCGACAATGTCCAGCTGGACCGACGGCAATCGCCGCTCGGCGGCGTCCAGCATCACCAGCCGCTTGCGTAGTCCCGCGAACGCTGGCCCGCGCGGGGCCGCGACCGCGCACAACACAAAGCCGTCGACAGCGCCGCCCGCGAGCGCGCTCTGCGCCAGAGTCTGCCAGCCGCGGCGATTGTCAGTGTCGATGAGTACGACCGCGTGCGCGGTGCGTCGAGCCACCCGCTCCGCCCCGCGCAGCACCGCCGCGAAGAACGGATTGCGAATATCGGGCACCACCAGCGCCACGGTTCGCGCGCGGCCGAGCCGCAGCGACTGCGCGGCCGCATTCGCGCGATAGCCGAGCGCCTCAGCCGCGAGCCGCACCCGCTCCTGCGTCGCCGCCGACACCCGCCCCGCGGCGCGCCCGTTGAGCACCAGCGACACTGCTGCCTGCGACACGCCCGCGGCCCGCGCCACGTCGACGCTGGTCGCTCGCGCCGCCGCGGCTCGCCGCACTACCGCTGTTGCCTGCGCACGCCCCCGCACCGCTCTTCGCTGCCCGCCCGCGCTTCCTTTTCAGCTACGCGTAAAGACGAAGCGTCACGCGAACCGTCACACGACAGGCGCGAACCGTCATGGCGGCATCACAAAACCGCACTGAACCGTCATCGCAGTGTCACAAAAGGGCGTTACCGTCATGCGAACCGTCACGGCGTGATCTGGGTGACACTTTCTAGCGGTAAGCAGCCGCCTGGATTCCGTACAGCTCGGCGTACTGCCCGTGGTGCGACATGAGCTCTGCATGGCTGCCGACTTCCACGACCCGCGCGCCGTCGAGTACCACGATCAGGTCGGCCATGCGCACCGTACTGAAGCGGTGCGAGACCAGGACCGTGATCCGACCGTCGTCGGACCGCGCGGCGGACGCGTAGCGCTCGAACAGCGCGTGCTCGGTTTCCGCGTCCAGGGCCGCGGTCGGCTCGTCCAGCGCCAGGAGCAGCGGCTGTTCGCGCATGAAGCCGCGCGCGAGTGCCAGCTTCTGCCATTGACCGAACGACACTTCGACGCCCTCGGGCCACGTCGGGCCGAGCTGCGTCTCGAGCCCTTCGCGCAGCCTCGTAACGACATCCTCCGCACCCGCGCGCGTCACGGCCACCACCACTGCTGGTCGGTCCTCCACACGCGGAACGTCGCCGAGACCCACGGTCCGCTGGGCACGGAATTCGAATCTGAAGAAATCCTGGAAGGCGCCGGCAAGTCGCGTGCGCCACGCCTCGGCAGGCATGCGCGCGAGCGGCAGGTCATCGACGAAGATCGCGCCTGCGTTCGGCTCGTAGAACTTGCCGAGCAGCTTGACCAGCGTGGTCTTGCCCGCTCCATTCTCGCCCACGATCGCGACCACCGAGCCAGCGGGAAGCTCGAACGACACGTCCTGCAAGACCAGCTTGTCCGTGCCCGGGTACGCGAACGACACGTGGTCGAAGCGAATGCCTTTCTGTATCCGAGCGGGCACAGGCACGTCGGCATGCGCGGTGAGCGAGGCGGCGTAGTCCTCGAGCCATGCCAGGCGCCGCGCCCCGTCCATCCAGATCCCGCGCAGAAAGCCGATCTCGCCCACCGTCGCGCCGATGTACGCCGACAGGCGCGCTCCCGCCGCCAGCACCAGCAACACGCTGCCCGCCGGCGCTCGCAGTATCGAGGACACGAAAACGATCGCGCCAACATATGCGCCGCCGAACACCGCCCACGCCAGCGTGTGCCAGACGGACGAAGCCCAGCGGGTGCGGCTTACCGGACCGTACCAGCGCTCCCAGGCGCCGCGACGATCGGTGACCAGTCGATCGCCGATGCCCGTGACCCGTACCTCCTTGCCCGGCGGCGCTGTCGTGGCGAGCGTGAACAGGTGCCGCGCCAGGCGATATGACTGCGCTCCGCGCTCGTTGGCGTTTCGCTCGACCGCGGGTCGCCACGACGAGGTGAGCACGGTTGGCAGCGCGAATAGGCCCAGCAGCACCAGCCCGGGATGGATCGACGCCAGCAGGACCACCGTCACCGCCAGTCGCAGAATCCAGCCACATGTGGTGAACACCGACATGTACATGTGGTCGAGCACGAAGATCTGATCGCGCAGGATGGACAGTCGATCGAGGTAGTCGGGCCGCTCGTGGTGAGCGATCGTGATCACCGACGCCTGGAGTCGGGCCACGTGCGACTCGAGTGCGATCGTGACCTTGTCACGGAAGCGCCGCTGGATGCGCGTGCTGATCGTGCGCAGGAACCACGTCGCCGCGGCCGAAATACCCAGCGCCACGGCGGCGACCGTGATCAGAAGGCTGTCGCGCTGCAAGACGCCTTCGCCGAGGAACTTGAGCCAGAGTGCAAGCAGCGCGTCGGGCAGCGCCGCCAGCATCGACAGGCCGAAAGCCCAGAACATCAGCCACGGCTCGTGTTGATAGCCGAGCTTGCACAGCCGCCACATCGACGACAGCGCCGGCGGCATCTCGTCGCGGGTGCCGCTGTGGTTGTCGAGCCCGTCAGGCGAGAACGTCATACACGACGCCTTCCTCGTCCTCGGTGGCCAGGAAGCGCTGCGCCTGCAGCTCGAACATCGTGCGGTAGCGGCCACCCAGCGCCATCAGCTCCTCGTGAGTGCCCAGCTCGATGACCCGACCATGTTCGAGGACGCAGATGCGATCGGCGTGGCGTACTGTCGAGAACCGATGCGAGATCAGGATGGTGGTGGCGTCGCGCGTTGCCTCGAGGATGCGATCGAAGATCTCGGCTTCGCCGCGAACGTCGAGCTGTGCGGTGGGCTCGTCGAGCAGGACCAGCCCCGCGCCGAGCTGCACCGCGCACAGCGCCCGCGCGAGCGCAACGCGCTGCCATTGGCCACCCGACAGATCGGTCCCGCCCGAGTAACCCCGCGCCAGGATCGTGTCGAGCGTCGCCAGGTGTTCGCCGCCCGCGGCGCGCAGCGCGGCGCGCACTTCGTCATCTGGAGCGCCGCCTGGCGCGACGTTGTCGCGCAGCGACAGCTCGAAGCGAATGAAATCCTGGAAGACCGCTGCCAGTCGGTGCCGCCAGGCCTCGAGGTCGAGCTCGCGCAGGTCAACGCCATCGACCTCGATCGCGCCGCGCTGTGGATCGTAGAGTCGGCACAACAGCTTGGCCAGCGTCGTCTTGCCCGCGCCGTTCTGGCCAACGATGGCCAGCGAGGATCCGGCCTGGATGGTCAGGTCGAACCCTTGCAGCACAGGCGCTCCGCCCGGATACGCGAAGTCCATATCGCGGAAGCGGATCTCTTTGCTCGGCATCTTCGCCGCGGATCGGGACCCGCTCGACAGCGCCCCCGCCCTCCGCATCCTGGGCTCGATGCGCACCGCGGCCGCCACACCCGCCGCCGCGCCGTCGAGCGCCCAGTTCAGTCCGCCGAAGGCGATCATCGACACGCCCACCGCGCTCTGCGCGTAGGTAACCATCGCGCCCAGATCGAGCCGACCCTCGGTTGCGGCGCCGGCCATCGTCCAGAACACGATCACATTGGCGGCGATCACGAGCAGCATGCTCCACCGATGAAGCGATCGAGTGTCCAGTCGACCAGGCCGAACAGGCGCAGCTCCTTGGCGGGCGGTGGATCGACCGCGAGGCGGTAGGCGTAGTCCGAGTCACGCTGCGCGGCGCGCACGGTCGGGGTATTGCGGTCGCGCCACACGCCGCTCTCGCGCAGCAGCCAGTGCGTCGCGAGCCACGCCGCGGCCAGGAGTAGCGCGGCCCACCACGAATAGGTCGCCAGCACCAGCGCCGAAGCGAAGCCACCGATCAGCTCGACCAGGCCACCGGCGATGAAGTCCATCGACAACGACAGCGGCGGACCGGTCATCGCCAGGTCGAATTCGCGCGCGGCGGTGAGGTCGCTGGTCAGCTCGGCATCTTCGAGGTGGCCCATGCCAGGCGGTCGGACGACCGTATTGGTGAGCAGGTCGTACAGATACGCGGCGGTGCGGTCGCCCAGGTTGGCGCTGATCGCTTGATGGATCGGCGAGAGCACCTGCAACAGGACGAACACCGCGCCCGCCAGCGTCAACGCACCCGCCAGGTTGTCGCCCTGCTGGACCGCCCGCACGAGCACGCCCATAGCGATCCCGAAGAGCGCGGGTAGCGCCCCGCGCACGATCAGCACCGCCCACCACGCAGTGGCCAACCGCGCGTCCGCCCGTGGCAGCACGCCAAAGAACTGCCACTCTTTGCGACCGCGCACCTGCGCAAACGTCTGAACTGACAC
>WNGB01003680.1_pt1 | contig 23957 bp, 24 predicted proteins | sample 5400681 | NCBI WGS metagenome assembly WNGB01 (sample SAMN13153367, study PRJNA577476) | soil metagenome | isolation source: 115 cm soil or saprolite under grassland replicate 2 | place: USA:California | collected 2016-06-15
TGGCCCTTTTCGAGCCGCAGGGTTTATTAACAATATTAGAACAGACATTAATACCCACGCCGTTGCAACCAACAGTATAACGTGATGCTTTTTCATCGACTTTATTCTTTGTAGTAAATTCATTGTTCCTGTCCTCATGTGATAATCTTACAATACTCTTTCACTCACAACAATTACGTTATCCCATTAGTGAAGTTCCTGATAGATTGTATATGTCTCTGATAAGCTGAATAATGCTACCGCGGCCGGTCCAATGGAGAATCCACGCTAGTATGATTATTCATTACCTCCTCTTCCCAATTTTACTCTCTCCTTCCTCACCAAAAAATGAAAATCCTACAATCTTGAAAACAAACGGAGTAAAACCAAATTTACAAATTTTCATGGACTGGCAAGTGAGTTGGGTTTAGCTAGTTTTCGGTTATACTTTCACCGTGGCAAAATCTGCTCTAAGCCTCTCGGCGGTTGAGAACGAAGCTGTGTCAAATTTTCTAGCATGGGTTCGCTCCAACTATAGCGGACAACCTCGCAAGGCGATGTTGTTTGGCTCGAAAGCTCGTGGTGAAGCGACCGCCGATTCGGATATAGACATTTTGCTAATTGTTACAAATGAAACATGGCAATTCAAAGATGAAATTTGTAAAATCATCTCCGATATCTCTTTGATATATGATGTGTTGCTTGATGTACGCGTGATTGGACAGGCACGTTGGCAATATATGTCTGAAGTTCAAGCAGGGTTATATCGAAACATTTCGAGGGAGGCCATTCCAATTGCGATTTGATTCTCAGAGCATATAGAAAGCAGATTAGAATAAAGCCTATAACTATCCCGGGTTGATTCGGAGCTGGTATGACATTTGACCCCACTTTCCTCAGTAATTTACTTCTAGTACTAACTGCCTTCGGCGGTGCATTCCTTGCGGCATTATGGATAAGCCTTGTCGTGTGGACCTATCGAGATATCCGCGCACGTGCCCGTGACCCGTTGGTGCAAATCCTGGCTGCATTGCTTGTGGCTGTATTGAATTTGCCCGGCGTACTGGTGTATCTCATTTTGCGTCCGCCGCGGACTCTGGAGGAGGAATATCAGCGCACACTCGAAGAGGAAGCTCTGCTCCAAGCCCTGGAGGATTTACCTCTTTGCCCAGGCTGCGAACGGCGTGTGAAAAATGACTGGCAGATTTGCCCGAACTGCCATACCAAGCTTAAGAAGACTTGCCACAACTGCGATAAGTTGATGGAACTATCGTGGAATATCTGTCCGTTTTGTGGCACGCCCGCGCCCGGTATGCGCCTTGAAAGCTCGAGCCTCGATGAGGCCCTGCGCAGCTTGAAAGTAGGCGAAGATCAAGGGGAAGTCAAGATAGAATAACCGGAACGCGGACTTTAGTCCGCAACGTATGGCAGACTGAAGTCTGCACTCCTGATAATAAAAATGAAAATCGAATCTCTCACCCTTGATCACCTGCGCATGCCTCTTGTCGCGCCGTTTGAAACGTCCTTTGGCCGCGAAATTGAGCGTGAATGTATCATTATTGAGCTTCACTCAGAAGGTGTAACTGGTTATGGTGAATGCGTTGCCACGCGTGACCCGGGCTATAACTATGAGACTACCGGTACAGCATGGCACATTCTAAAGGAGTTTGTCGCTCCACTAATCTTGGGTAAGGACATTAAAGATGCACTCGATTTCCAAAATCGTGTTGCAGGTATCCGCGGTCACCTGCTTGCCAAGGCAGGGGTGGAGATGGCATTATGGGACCTGCTGGGGAAGTGCACAGGCAAGTCGCTGCGCGAAATGCTGGGAGGCCAGCGCGAAAAGGTCGAGGTAGGGGTATCTGTCGGTTTGCAGGAGTCACCACAGGCGCTGGTAAGAAGCGTGACCGATTTTGTTGAGCGAGGATATGCCCGGATCAAGATCAAAATCAAACCGGGCCGCGATGTCGGGGATGCATCTGCCGTTCGAAAAGCGTTTCCAAATATCCGCCTGCAAGTAGATGCGAACTCTGCGTACACTCTCGAAACTGTACAGGCTCTCAAGCCAATCGATGAATTGAACCTATTGTTGATCGAGCAGCCGTTATTTGAAGATGACATTTGGGATCACCACAAATTGCAGAAACAATTCAAGACCCCGATCTGTCTGGATGAAAGCATCACCTCGCCGCGGCATGCGCGTTATGCGATTGAAATGGATGCCTGCCGTGTGATCAATATCAAAGCCGGGCGGCTTGGCGGTTTGAGCCAATGTGTGATGGTGCATGATCTATGCGCGGAAAATGATATTCCGGTCTGGTGCGGGGGAATGTTGGAAACAAATGTGGGACGCGCCTCGAATCTTGCGCTTGCTTCATTGTCTAATTTCAAACTGCCCGGTGATATTTCTGCCTCAGACCGGTATTACACGCGTGATATCACGAACGAGAATTTCACGCTCAACGCCGATTCAACCATAGACGTGCCGCACGGCGCAGGTCTCGGTGTGACGATTAACAAATCTGCAATGGAACAGTATTCATTAGCCACTTTACCCCTTAAACCCGAATAGTATAATTTGGGTGATGAAATCCCCCCGCTTTTTTGCAATTGTTAGCTTGATTCTGTTTTGGGTCAGCGCATGCCAGCCATCTTTATGGGGTACAGAGCTTCCACCACCGACCTTCATCTCTCCAACCGCACCGCTAACTAGTATTACATCTCCCACAACAATACCTACATCTACTCCATCGGCTCAACTCCTGTGGGTTAGTCCTGCAATTCCCGCTTCATTACGTGAACTGACAACGAGTTGGGGATGGTCCGTAACTGAGAATAAACAAGATGCAACGATATTTCTCGATGTTGCAAAACCAGAAGAGTCACAAACTAGCTGGATTTACGCGCTCGTTGCACCTTTTCCGACTGTAACGGATGGCATAAGCAGAAATGATTTGCATGCTGTGTGGGAAGGGTCTTATTCCGGAACATTTAGCGGGCTGCCGTTATTGATGGATGAGTCCACGCTCGCGGCTTTCACAGCTTTGTGGGGTGAACCAGCTCCAAATATTGTGAAGACTGTACCGGCCGACAAATTGCTGGATACCGCCTGGAATGAGATGCCATCTTGGGGCATTATTCCTTTTGAAGATATTGAACCCCGCTGGAAAGTACTGGCGATAGACGAGCAATCGCCAATCCGGAAAAACTTCAACATAGACGCATATCCACTTATGGCAAATTTTGGACTAACTTCAAAGGTTCAAATTCATGAAGTAGATTTACCTGCCACAAACCGCGATCCTTCTAAATTGACCACGCTGATTCTGACAGGTGTCACTGCTTTAGTGCGAGCAACTGCTGCTACGATGGATGTAAAAGGCATCACCTTTCCTGGGAAGGATATCCGTGACATGTTATTAGAAGCGGATATCACACACATCAATAACGAGGTCCCATTTTACGGGGGTTGTCCGAAGCCTGATCCTAATCAACCTAACATGGTCTTTTGCAGTGCTACTCGTTACATCCAACTTCTGACAGATATAGGCACTGACGTGGTCGAACTTACAGGAGATCATTTCGCTGATTACGGCCAACGGGCCATGACAGAAACACTGGAGATTTATAAGGAAAATAGTATTCCTTATTATGGTGGCGGTGCAAATACTGAGGAAGGTAAAAAGCCTTTGTTCATGGAAGTGAATGGCAACAAGTTAATGTTTATTGGCTGCAACATAAAACCAGTCTATGCCACAGCAACAGATACTAAGCCCGGTTCGGTACGCTGTGATTTCCCGTACATGACTGAACAAATTAAGATTAATCGTGCTCGGGGTTATTTACCGATCGCTACGTTTCAATACAATGAATATGATTCTCCGGTAGCGCGTCCTGAACAGCAAATTGATTTCCGCAGGATGGTAGATTCCGGCGCAGTGATCGTAAGTGGCAGTCAGGCTCATATTCCGCAGGTGATGGAACTCTATCATGGCGCGTTTATCCATTACGGCCTTGGGAATTTGTTTTTTGATCAAATGAAGGCAGTTGGCGGCCCCAAAGCCACACGTCGCGAATTTATTGACCGTCATATTTTCTACAATGGTCGTTATATTAATATAGAACTAATCACTACCTACCTGGAAGATTTTTCCCGTCCCCGTTATATGACACCCGAGGAACGCCGGGAATTTTTGACCAATTATTTCGAACAAAGCGGTTGGACACCAGCCCCTTAATCCCTTATAGCTATAACTAAAATTGCGCATTTATGGTTTGCCTTTGTGAGTGCATGCTATGAAAAAATTCCATATTCTGACGATTTTTATGTGTTGGCTGGCGGCCTGCTCAACCCCTCCTGCACCATCCGTCCCTGTCGAGTCAACCAGCACACCACCGCCATACGCCTCTACCATTTGGGTCTCCCCGGCTGTCCCATCTGAGTTGCTCACGGTTGCAAATAGCTGGCAATTTCCTCATACAGATGTTCCTCAGAATGCTACTGTTCGTTTGGATGTTTACCCATCGCTTATCCCTGAAACTTCTGGAACTACCCCTATTCGCACTCAATCTCTCTGGGTTTATGCATTGGTTACGCCTTTTCCAACAGTGACCGATGGCATTACGCTCGACGAATTGCAAGCCGCATGGAGAGGGTTCTCCCACGATGTATTTCGGGATAGCCCTTTACTGATGGCTGAATCTACTCTCAATGCATTTACCGCGATTTGGGGGGAACCAGCACAGAAGTCCGTAAAGATTGTGCCGGAAGGTAAACTGCTTGATACTACTTGGGAGTCTATGCCATCCTGGGCAATCGTCCCTTTTGAAGCGATTCAACCACATTGGAAAGTATTGACCATAGATGGCCAATCACCCATTCGCAAAGACCTTGTACTGGATACATATCCACTTAAAGTAAATTTTCGTTTGATTACGAATGATCAATCTGCAGCATTCGATCTGCCTGCTTCGAATTACGATGCATCCAAATTAACTACAGTGATTATGACCGGAGTGACAGCTCTTACGCGCGCAACAGCCCAAAGAATGGAAACCAAGGGCATCACCTATCCCGGCCAGGATATCCATGATATTTTGATCCAAGCCGATATTACACATATTAGTAATGAAGTCCCATTTTATAGTGATTGCCCTTATCCTGATCCAAATCAAGCAAAGGAAGTATTTTGTAGTTCACCCCGCTACATGGAGCTGCTCACGTATGTTGGAATGGATGTGGTGGAACTGACCGGCAATCATTTCGGTGATTACGGCCCTCAAGCAATGTTGGAATCACTTGCAATTTATAACGAACACGGAATCCCACATTATGGTGGTGGTTCAGATTTAGCTGACTCTTATAAACCAGTAATACTAGAAAATAACGGCAATAAATTTGCATTCATCGGCTGCAACCAGCCGGATGTTGGGAGTTTCCCAACTGCCACCGAATCTCGTCCCGGTGCAGCTCCTTGCGATTTCGATGCCATGGCAAATAAGATTAAAGAATTATCTTCCCGAGGATATTTCGTTTTCACTACATTTCAATGGAGTGAAAGCCCTGATCCGGTGCCGTATCCTGCCCAGGTGGAAACTTTTCGCAAGATGGCCGATGCTGGCGCTTTGGTTGTAGACGGCAGCCAGGCACATGTGCCACAATATATGGAATTCTATAACGGTTCATTCATCCATTATGGATTGGGCAATCTCTTCTTTGACCAGACTGGTGGATCGGATGTAACACGAAATGAATTCATTGATCGGCATGTCTTTTATAACGGCCGTTATCTCGGCGTGGAATTGATTACTGCCTATCTTGAAGACTATTCACGCCCTCGCTTGATGACTCCGGATGAACGCGAGCGCTTTTTGAATCAATATTTTGAGGGGAGTGGCTGGCTGGCCGCTCAGGCACCCTGAAGGCTTGTTGTGGGTTAAGTACACTATAATCATGGCATTGCATAAAAGCCCGTATTTCGGGGTCAATGTGGAACACCATGAAAAAATATCTCATTTTGATTCTCCTTGTTTCGCTTCTGGGAGCGTGCTTGCCCCAAACTCCTCCTTCTGTTTTAACCGAGACTCCAACTTCTTCTCCAATTCCAACTTCAGCAATCACTAACACTCCTGCACCAGCTTTATTATGGGTCAGCCCATCTGTTCCTACCGCACTAAATAAGCAGGCAGCCGGGTTAAATATTCCTCAAACAACAGATTCAAAATTGGCGACAATCCATCTCGATGTTGCTGACCCAGCTCATGTCCCAGACATAAAATCGACGTGGATCTATGCGCTTGTCGCACCATTTCCAACTTTGACAGATAACATAACTGAAGATGATATGCGTGCCTTCTGGAGCGATTCTTCTTCTGGACCGTTTGCTGGGCATCCGTTATTGATAGCTGAATCCACTCTGGCAGCGTTCACCGCGATTTGGGGCAAACCAGCACAGGGGTCCGTAAAGATCGTGTCCGAAGATGGCTTACTCGATTCAGCTTGGGCAGCGTTGCCTTCGTGGGCAATTATCCCGTTTGAACAGATCCAGCCGAAATGGAAAGTATTGACCATAAACGGCCAATCTCCCATCCGTAAAAACTTTGATAGTACGTCCTATCCACTTAAAGTAGATTTTGCGCTTACATCCTCACCTGGTTTAGAGCCGGTCCCGGGCCTTCCTGCCTCGAATTATGACCCATCAAAATTAACGACTGTGATCCTTACCGGTGTGACTGCCCTGTGGGCTGCTACATCTTACATCATGGAAGTTAAAGGCATTACTTATCCCGGCTCATCCATTAGAGATATATTACGAGAAGCTGATATCACTCATATTAGTAACGAAGTGCCTTTTGACACGGGATGTCCATACCCTAATCCGGGTGAGACCAGCTTGGCAATTCTTTGCAGCCAGCCAGCTTATATGGACTTGTTTACTGATATCGGCACAGATATCGTCGAATTGACTGGTGATCACTTTAATAATCGCGGCGTAAACGCCATGCTTAACACGCTTGAACTGTATAAAGAGAAAGGAATTCCCTATTATGGCGGGGGTGCAAACCGCGCAGAGAGCATAAAACCTTTGTTGCTTGAAAAGAATGGTACTCAACTCGCTTTCATCGGCTGTAATGCCAAGCTAGATTACCCACATGCTACAGATATCATCCCAGGTGCAGCACCCTGTGATTTCGATTACATGGTAGAGCAAATCCGCGCTTTGCGCTCCCAAGGCTACTTACCTATTGTGACTTTCCAGGATTATGAGTATTACTCTCCCGAACCGCGCCCTGGACAGATCAATCGATTTCACACAGTGGCAGATGCCGGTGCGGTGCTCGTCAGCGGAAGCCAGGCGCACTTTCCGCAGGCTATGGAATTCTATAACGGCGTATTCCTGCATTATGGGCTCGGGAATCTTTTCTACCAACAAATGACATACACCTTAGAGGATGGGACAGTGATAGATGGGACGCGCCGTGAGTTTTTAGACCGCCATGTGTTTTATGACAACCGCTATCTTGGTGTTGAACTGTTAACTGCGATTCTGGTTGATTATGCTCGTCCCCAGTGGATGACAGAAAGACAAAGACTGGCTTTCCTCTCTGATTATTTTTATGCGAGCGGGTGGATCCCCTTTACACCCACTCCAACTTCTGTTCCGACGATGACGCTAACACCAATTGCATTACCAGGATCACTAGGTACGCCAACGCCATGAATAATTTTTTGGAACGTTTTATCTATAGTTTTTCAATCCTCTCCGTTTTAGGAAGGAGCAGGGGTAAAGTTTAATCAAAGTACAAATTCAAATCAGAGCAATCGAATTGATTCCCACAATTCGGGCAAATCACTTTACAATTCTTTTCATACATCTCATACCCGCAACGGTCGCAGATATACACATGCTGCTCTTTTTCCAGTTTCATCTCTTCGCTGTTCACTTTTTCTTTCTTGATGTCATCACCCATCTTGACCTTCTTCCCAACTGACAGGTTTAAGTGTTGATAGGTCGAAATCCAGCATTCGATCTTCTCCCAATTGTTCAACTTTGACGATGGCTGCCTGCAAATCTTCCCGAAGTTGAGCGACATTGACCCCTCGACAGAATGCAGGCCAATGCCTCAACCACTTCATGGACCTTCCGAAGACCTTGGTCGCGCCCCTATAATTTCTCCGCGTGATATGTAGATAGGTTACTCCAGCTTCCAAAATTCCCTGATATAGCTCGCGAACTTTGCCACGCTCTTCCTTCCATGCGGCCTCGAGCTCTTCGTGGGCTTCAAAATATTTGCCTGCATTGAAGAGACGGATACCTTCTGCTGCCTTTGGATGCAGTTTGCCTTCACAATCGTCATTCATTCTGCGCAGTATAACACGCCCAAATTTCCTGTAGAGAAAAGCCGAAAGTGGATAATTTTGTGGGCCCACGCATTACTTCACCACAGAACAAACGGAGAGCACAGAGTTTTTTTCCTTAATTTTCTCCGTGGTCTCCCTGCACTGTCCGTCCCGCGGCCTGGCGGCCACGACAAGCAGCACAGGCAGTGATCTCCGTGGTAAGAATTTTCTGAGCCCAGCTTTTCAGCCACTCCCCAAAACCATTATCTGGGAGGGTGACCAAATATATTTCAAATGATAAAATTTTGTCTTGTGCCGCAATCCCACCGATTTTGAGGGATTCGCGGTACTAGAGGTACAATTTCTAAACCATGAAGCGATTTTTTACCGGTAAATATCCGGTCCTGATAATTTCTTTGTTTGCGTTGCTTGCCCTTATCCTGCTGGCTGGTCAATTAAAGAATGTGACCTTCAAGCCCGGACAGATGGTCAGCCGTCCCGAATCCGGCATAATCCAATTTGCTATTGGACGAACAATTGAGCAGATTACGGAAGTCCCGCTCTGGAAGCAAATCATCTTCTGGCTTACTGTTTTTCTGATTATTCTACTGCTCTCTTCCCTGCTTTCACCTGAGCTCCGCAAGCGTCTCCTTTTGAGCTTTATCCGCATTGCATCTTTTGCGTTCATATTTCTGTACATCATCAAAAATAAGCCTGGCTTAATTGAAGGATTGTTTACATTTGGACAAACAGACGGGCATCAGGATTCTGCTGCGTCTGGAAACAATCTACCACCTGTATTCCATCCACCACAGATTTCCTCTTTTCTTTCCTATTTAATCACTTTTGGCATTCTCCTGCTCGCGATCATTGGCTTTATTGGATTTTATCGTTGGTGGCTTCGTAGACAGGCTTGGCTGAAAAGTCACCGGTCATTGGAAGAAATCGCTGTCGCGGCCCGTGCATCATTAGATGATCTTGCTTCCGGCTGGGATTGGGACGATGTAATTATTCAATCCTATGCCCGTATGAGTGGAGCGTTGGGCGCAAAGCGCGGATTGCACCGGGCGAATGAAATGACCCCCGCTGAGTTCGCGTCCCGCCTGGTTGGTGCAGGCTGTCCACGTGAGCCGGTGCAAAGGCTAACAAGTTTATTTGAGGCAGTTCGCTATGGTGCGCGTCACTCAGGTCAAAAAGAAATTGATGAAGCGAAAAATTGTCTCACCTCGATATTGAAATATTGTGGGGAGGTGTCGTGACAAGACGGCAGTGGCTCGTCATTGGATCCGCGGTCTTACTTTCTGCGATTCTCGCTATTGGATTGCGTGATGTAATCCAGCGAACGATTGTTATGCCAGTAATCTATTTTGCGTGGGTATTCGGCATTTTGTATCATTCCATTCCACAAATCGTGTTATGGGGTGTTATGCTGTTCCTGGTTGCCCTCTTCGTGGTTGGTAGCATGCTTCCAAAAGAACCATTCCGCCGTGCCGAAAGACCAAAGCAAAAAAATTCACATGGTCCCATTGAAGACTTGGCAACCTGGGTCAAGAATACACACAGCGGCATTTACTATAAATGGCTGGTCGCGAATCGATTGGGAAAGGTAGCACGCGAATTATTGAGCCAGCGCGCAGGGCAGAATACAAACCGGTCACTTCAACGGTTGAATGTCCGAGACTGGAATCCCCCTGATGAAGTGGGAGCATATTTGGAGTCCGGCTTGAACGGCTCGTTCGCGGATTATCCACAGTCGCGTTGGCTGTGGTCAAAACCCAACCTTACACCCCTTGATTTGAATCCACAGGATGCAGTTGAATTTCTTGAGTCAGAAATGGAGACAAACCGTGACAGACACCGCTAAGGTTTGCTTATTGGGTAAACAGGTCATTGATGAGGTGGAGCGAGCGGTTGTGGGCAAGCGCGATTTGCTAGAAATGATCATGGCCGCGGTGCTGGCTGGTGGGCATGTATTGCTTGAAGATTATCCCGGCCTCGGGAAAACGTTGATCGCCCGAAGTTTTGCCTCCGCGCTTGGGTTGGATTTCAAGCGGATTCAGTTCACTCCAGATTTATTGCCCGGTGATATTACTGGTGGGTATATTTTCAATCGCACTAAAAATAAATTTGAATTACGCAAAGGTCCGGTGTTTACAAATATCCTGCTTGCAGATGAGATCAACCGAGCCTCACCTAAAACACAATCGGCTTTGCTCGAAGCGATGCAAGAGAGGCAAGTCACACTTGAGGGCGAAAGCCTGCTTTTGCAAGAACCATTTCTTGTGCTTGCCACGCAAAACCCGATCGAATATGAAGGCACATTCCCATTGCCTGAAGCTCAACTCGACCGTTTCATGCTGAAACTTGCCGTGGGTTATCCGAGCGTGGATGAAGAGAAGGAAATCTTGAATCGTCGCCGCCAGCGCCAACAGGACGACTTGTCTCTGAAGCAGATAACAAAACCTAGGCAAATCCTTGAAATGCGCGCCATAGTTGAAACAGTGCACGTGGAAACCGATCTCGAAGGTTATATTTCTACGCTTGTCCATACCACACGCCTAGATCGACGCGTGGCTGTGGGTGCCAGCCCGCGCGGTTCGCTCGCGTTTCTCAAGATGGCGCGCGCTTATGCCGCACTTGAAGGCCGCGACTATATTTTGCCTGATGACATTAAACGATTTGCCATCCCTATTCTCAGCCATCGCCTTTTGCTTCAGCCCGAATATTGGATGTCGCAACAGGTAACTGGTGATGTCATTCGCGATGTGTTGGAAAAGACTCCAGTACCGGTAATTGGCTAACATTGTCACGCGCCTTCCTTCTCTCAGCTCTCATTTATGGTTTGATTTTCACAAGCCTGGTTACTTTGCGGGGTGAGCTCATTGCGCTTGCTTTACCTTTAGGTTTGTATCTTATCTTTGGCTTGTGGCGCGCGCCCGAATCCCTTGACCTACAAATAGAACGTACACTTTCTGCAGATCGCGTCACTCCGACTGCTGATGTCGTTGTGACTGTTACTGTTCATAACAACGGTTCGAATATTGATGAACTTTACATTGAAGACAAAATTCCTCATGCCCTTCTTATCCGCTCCGGATCGACCCATCACCTGGTGAGGCTTGCGAAAGACAGTTACTACACTTTTAAATACACCATATCTGGCCCGCGGGGAAATTATTCGTTTGAGTCCGTCCATGCTGAAGCGAGGGACATGCTTGGATTGATCCAGCGGACAGAGATTTTCAAGACAACCGGACAGTTATTTGTGTTTCCAGGTATACGAAGATTAAAGTATGTAGCAATACGTCCGCGTCGCACACGCGTGTATGCCGGGACAATTCCCGCGCGTGTGGGTGGCGTGGGCACTGAATTTTTTAGCGTGCGCGATTACCAGGCTGGTGATTCACCGCGCGTGATTAACTGGCGTGTGAGTGCACGTCATAATGAAAATTTATATTCGAATGAATACCAGCAGGAGCGTGTGGCCGACGTAGGGATTGTTTTGGATGGCCGTGAGCGATCCAATCTTTTTCACGCTGGACATTCTATTTTTGAATATTCTGTCCTTGCTGCGGCTGCGCTGGCAGATGCATTTTTAAATCAAGGAAACCGCGTTGGTTTATTGGTGTATTCTAGCTTTCTAGGATGGACCTTGCCGGGATATGGGAAAATCCAACGTGAACGAATTATGCAGGCTTTGGCGCGGGCGCAAGTGGGAGTCAGCTCTGTATTTGCCGGGTTACAACATCTATCACCACGTATGTTCCCTGCGGAATCTCAAATTGTTCTCGTGAGTCCGTTGGTGAAAGATGATCTGGATGTGCTCATTCAATTACGAGCGCGCGGCTATCAGGTGATGGTCATAAGTCCTGACCCCGTGTTGTTTGAACGCAATATTTTACCTGCAACACCTGATGTGGAGCTTGCGGCGCGTGTCATACGTATGGAGCGGAATTTGTTGATCCAGCGTCTGCATCGCGCCGGAATCCAGGTTATGGAGTGGGATGTATCGCAGCCGTTTGACCAGGCTTTACGTACCGCGTTGATGCGCCCACATCTGGCTGTTGTTGGGAGACGTCCGTGACCGTTATTGCGTTGGTAATTTGCATTGTGTGTAGCATTGGGTCACTGGCATGGGGCTATGCTCAGGCAGGCGTTGATCTATTGGTACGTTGGCTTCTGATCTTTGGGGTAATCTGGCTCTTTTCGCAGTGGCGCAGATGGTGGTGGTTTTCGTCTATAGGCCTGATCGTAACGATCATCTTCGCCGCTTTGGGAATGTGGATGGGCCTGACTCCAGGCTGGATGTTTTCTGGGGGTATTTTTGCATTAACAGCTTGGGATTTGACCGATTATCGCCGTCGCATACGCTTTGCCCCTCAGGACGAGGATGAACGTGATCTGGAGCGACGCCATCTTAGTCGCCTCACTTTTCTTGTCCTGGCAGGTCTGTCGTTATCGTCCATTACCATGCTCATGCGATTACAGTTCACCTTAGAGTGGGCTATTTTGTTAGTATTCGTGATTCTGCTGGGATTCACTCAATTAGTGGCATGGTTGAGGAGGTAGTTCTTCCTTCGTCCTGAGCAGAGAACTGCCTGCACCATGCGCATGCACATGTGAGCGTTTTTTGCGAAGTTCGCAGTCAAAGGGCGATTTGCCAGGTAACCCGCGTTTCGACTGCATTGCACTCCGCTCAACGCGAAACTATATTCGCCAGCCATTCCTCTGTCTCTCTTGGGGTTTGAAGCCGAAATACCTTTAGATGTGCATGTTCGGGCAATGCAAAGAGCATCGGGTATTTACGTTTGCGACGCCAGTATGTTTTGAATAGCCAGTGATAAAGCGAATCTTGAGACCATAATTTAAAATGCATCCATAAATTCTCCCTATTTGTCCCCCATAATAATTCTTGAGTCCAAGAACGTTTGAGCGTTCGATGTGTAAGCTGCCAGAAGATTCTCCAGAGGGAATAATCAAGCCAGATTACAGCTTCAGCTTTCGGCCAGATTAAATCGCGGACAACGTGATAATTTCCTGCAACTACCCAAACCGCTGAACTGGTCGCTGTTTCGACTCGTTTGCGAAAAACTTCCAGTTCTGCTTCTTTCCAATTTGGCTCCCAGTGTAATGCATCAAGTTCAATAAAATCTGCGCTAAGTTTATCAGCCAATCGTTTTGCGAGTGTGGATTTGCCAGATGAGGTTGTACCAACTACAACGATGCATTGGTAAGGGAAATTATTCATAAGAGGGGGCAAGTATTATAATGCGTGAATACATCGCACGTATATCCTTTCGATAAGGCTTTCTATGTTTGACCTTCCTGATAACGAAATTCTCCCTCTTTCTAAAGAACATATCTTTTGGACCTGGTCCGCTCAAGCCAAAGTAAACCCAATCGCTGTCAAACGCGCAAAAGGCGTGTACTTCTGGGATGTGGATGACAAACGCTATCTCGATTTCAATTCAATGACGATGTGTGTCAACATCGGTCACGGTGACGAACGCGTGATTAAAGCTATGCAGGACCAAGCAGCTGAATTATCTTATGCCGCGCCGGGCATGACCACAAAAGTCCGCGCGCTGGCGAGCAAAATGGTAGCAGATATAACCCCGCATCAGGCTTTGACCAAAATCCTGTTCACGCTTGGAGGAGCAGACGCAAACGAGAACGCGATCAAGATTGCGCGCGGCTATACGGGCAGACATAAAATCTTAGCGCGCTATCGTTCCTACCACGGCGCGACGGCGGGCGCCATGGCCGCGACAGGCGACCCACGCCGCGTGGCTTGGGAGCCAAATCTAATGCCGGGCGTTGTTCATTTCCTTGACCCGTATCGTTATCGTTCGACATTCCATCGGTCAAACGCGGATATTTCGGAAGAGGAATTTACGCGCGATTATCTCAATCATTTGGAAGAAATTATTTTGTATGAAGGGACTGAATCCATTGCGGCGATATTGATGGAATCAGTAACCGGTACAAACGGAATCATCATCCCGCCTGAAGGATATATACAGGGCGTGCGGGCGCTGTGCGATAAATATGGGATCGTAATGATCGCAGACGAAGTGATGAGTGGCTTCGGGCGCACAGGGAAGTGGTTCGCGATTGAACACTGGAATGTTATACCTGACATTATGACCATGGCGAAAGGACTTACCTCCGCGTATGCGCCGCTTGGCGCGGTTGCGATGAGGCCGGAGATTGCGGCCGCGTTCGATGAGCACGTCTTCGAAAGCGGGCTGACTTATACATCGCATCCCATCTCGTTGGCGGCAGCGGTTGCAAATATTAATGTCATGAGGCAGGATAAAATCGTCGAGCACGCGGCAAGCATGGGCCCGGTCCTGAAGCGAATGTTGACTGACTTAGGGGAAGCTCATCCATGCGTAGGTGAAGTTCGCAATATTGGTTTGTTCGGGATTCTGGAACTGGTCAAAGACCGAAAGACCAAGGAGCCTATGGCGCCGTGGAATGCGTCATCTCCTGAAATGATTGCCTTGCGAAAATTCTGCTTAGAACAAGGGCTATTCCTATATACTCATTGGCATACGGTGTTAATTATCCCGCCGCTGATTATTACTGAAGAGCAATTGAAAGAAGGGATGGATGTGCTGGATAAGGCGCTAGAGATTACAGATAGGGCTGTGAAATAAAATTGTGCTTCGCGGTGAGCGGAGCGCAACGTAGTCGAAGCGCTGGGTACTTGAAAAAATAAAATTTGTATGCACCTTGTCCTTCGACTGCGGGTCTCCCCTGCGAAGACTCAGTTATATACTTCACACTCGACCCTCCACTCAGGACGGAGTTGGTAAATCAATTACAAACCTTGTGCCTTTACCCACTTCGCTTTCGGCTGTGATTATCCCACCGTGTGCACGGACGAGTTGCTTCGCGATTGCGAGCCCAAGTCCGCTGTGGAGGCCACCTTGACGGGTGCGTGAGCGGTCGCCGCGCCAAAAGCGGTCGAAGATAAAGGGTAGGTCTTCAGGAGGAATACCGGTGCCTGTGTCACTGATTATAAGGCGAATGCCATTTGAGATGGATTCGGCTCTAAATGTAATCGTCCCACCTTGAGGGGTATGTTGAATTGCATTCGTAATCAGGTTGGATAAGACTTGATTTAGCCGGTCGTAATCTGCATTTAGGGTGAGAGACGAGTCGGGGAGGTCGGTTTTCAGGGTGATGCCGAGGGACGAAGTTGAGGAGGAAAAACTTGAAGTGAGATCAGTAAATAGATCGGCAAGCAGGAAACGGGTGGGATGAAGCGGAAGTTGTCCTGCTTCGGCAAGTGAAAGAGTTTGCAAGTCATTGACCAGGCGGGCAAGAAGTTGGGTTTCATCCAGTGTGTTGTTGATGTGTTCAGGTGTCGGCTGATAAACGCCGTCTATGATACCTTCAAGGTTGCCTTGAATAATGTGCAGCGGAGTACGAAGCTCATGTGCAATATCGGCAGTGAGGTTACGGCGTTGCTGTTCAGCACGTTCTAGCTCGCTGATCATGTGGTTGAAGCGGCGCGCAAGCTGGCCGAATTGACGGGGATAATTCTCGGAGACCCGGACGGAGAGGTCGCCTTCAGAGATTGAATCAATAGCTGAGAATATTTCCGACATTGGCCTGCCGAACCGTCGAAACGTGAAGCTGCCGATGAGGAAAACGAGAAAGATAAAGAAGAATGGAAAACCACAAAGCAAGACGAGCCAACTGCCGCGAATGGTCTCTGTTTGTTGCGTGAGAACCAGATAGAGGATGACGCCGATGCCCATCATAAAGAGCAGAGCGATCCCACCAAAAATCATTGCGAAGGGCCAGAAGAAGAATCGACGATTGCCGCGCCAGCGATAAGGCGGGAAGTGGGGAGGGGGCCAGTCTGGGCGATGGTTGTAGGGCATTTGTTTGGTTCGGTGGTCGAGTGGGGCTGAGCGGTAGCGAAGCCCGTATCGAGACCACCTGTTTCAAGTTATTTTTCGGTTCCATTCGACTCGTTGGTTTCCCTGGCCCAGACCGCCAGGCCAGGGCGATACGGTCTCGATCCCGAAAGGGCACCGGGGCAGGCGAGCACTCGGCCTACTCAACCAACAGTTTGTAAATTATTCTTCAATAAATCTATAACCTATTCCATAAACGGTTTCAATCAAGTTTTGATTTGACTCAGCTTCGAGTTTGCGGCGTAAATTTTTGATGTGTGAGTCAACACTTCGATCAATGCTGGAAGCTGCGCCATGCAAGTCGTCGAGAAGTTGTTCGCGGGTGAGAGTCTGACCTGGTCTGCTCGCGAGGAGGTAGAGCAGTTTGAACTCATTGGGCGTGAGGTGCACAGATTTACCGTCGATTGTAACCGTATATTTTTCCGAGTCGATTTCGAGTGTCCCCACGCGAATGATCGCAGCCGCTTTGACTTCTCCTCGCGAACGCCTCAAGAGAGCGCGGACGCGAGCCACAAGCGCTCTCGGTGAAAAAGGCTTAGTAATGTAATCATCCGCGCCAAGTTCAAGCCCGGAAACCTGATCCGTTTCTTCACCGAGAGCCGTAAGCATAATGATAGGCACGTCACTCTCTCGGCGTAAGATGCGGCAGACTTCGCGGCCATCTATGATCGGGAGCATGAGGTCAAGCACGACGAGATCGGGTTTTTCACGGCGGGCCATTGCAAGGGCGGATTGACCGTCGCCTGCGCTGACGACGCGGAAACCATTTTTTTCTAAATAATCGCGTGCAAGGCGGACAATTTTGGGTTCGTCATCTACGACGAGGATAAGTTCTTGCATAGTTTTTCTATTTAACCACAAAGGACACGCAGAGCACAAAGGATTTAAGGATTTTGGAGAAGAAAGAAGCCGTCTCGAGATAAGACGAGACGGCTTAAGAAGAGACTGGATTTACTGCTTTTCTGCGGGTGATTCAGACTTCTTTTCGCCTTCCTCACCTTCTGGTCTCATCCAAGGTGGGCCGCCCCATGAACGTCCATGGTGATGACCATAGTATCCCCAGCCCATGCGCCACGGGCGGAAGAAAAGAAACCTTAGTAAGCCGAAGAAGAGAAAGAAGAATAGAATCGCGCCAAAGAAACCGAAGGGGAAGAACCCAAAGGGGCGGGGATATCCCCAGGCATATGGATAGCCGTAACCATATCCATACATTGGCGGGACGGGCGCGACCTGTCCATTTTCGGCGGATTTTTGGATTGCTTGTGCTACTTCAGGAGCCTGAGCAATACCTTGTGCAACTCCTGCGCGGTAGATCATAACACCGCCACCGATTAGCAAGCCAATCAGGATTAATACGCCGATCAGCCGTAATGCGAAAGAACCTGTATTAGACATTTCTACCTCCATTTGGTAATTGATTTGGATTATTCTTTCGTCCCTAATATATCAATCCATTGTGGAGAAATTATGGATGGGTCGGCGAGGGATTGTGGATATTGTGTTGGGAAATTATATAAACTAAATAAAAATTTAGACTGCCTTTGCAACTTTTCATGCCTATAAGCATCTGATACAATGCGGGACGGTAATAATTGACCCTTTGGAATCGTCATAAATTCAGAATGATTGGTCAACTTGAGTTTTAAAGCATCCCGGTGGGATTTTAGACCAATCAGGAATGTATACTGAGGAAGTCTATGCTCAATTTAGGTACTGCTGCAACCCCTTCAAATACGAATGGCAATTCAAAACATGTAAAAATGCTGGTGCTTGGCTCAGGACCCGCAGGTCTTTCAGCCGCGCTTTACGCGGCGCGCGCAGAGCTTGCGCCTGTCGTTCTGACAGGTACGCAATTGGGTGGACAGGCTGCGTTGACTTTTACGATTGAAAATTATCCTGGTTTCCCTGAGGGCGTTGGCGGAGCGCAATTAGGTGAATTGTTTCAAAAGCAGGCGGAGCATTTTGGCGCGACTGTTGAATTTGACTCTGCTTTTGAAGTGGATTTATCGCAACGGCCGTTCAAGATTGTGACGGATAATGGTGACTACAAAGCGGATACGTTATTGGTAACCACAGGTGCTAGCCCGAATCATCTCAATATCCCTGGTGAAACCGAATTGACCGGTCGGGGTGTCTCTTATTGTGCCACCTGTGATGGTTGGTTCTTCAAAGATAAGAAAGTTGTCATTGTCGGTGGAGGCGATAGCGCGGTTGAAGAAGGTCTCTTCATTACGCGTTATGCTTCTTCCGTGACCATCATTCATCGGCGCGATGAGTTGCGGGCCAGTCCAGTCTTGCAGAAGCGTGCGCTGGAACATCCCAAAGTTAATTTTTTGTGGAATACCGTGGTCACTGAAGTGATTGGCACAGATAAAGTTGAAGCCGTGCGCTTAAAGAACGTGAAAACAGGCGAAGAGACAATCTTTGAGACCGACGGTCTGTTCGTCTTTATTGGTCATACGCCGAACACGGAAATATTTAAAGGTGAATTAGAAATGGACGACCTTGGTTACCTCAAAGTCAATGATAAGATGGAAACAAACGTGCCTGGAGTTTACGCGGCGGGTGAGGTTGCAGATCCGCACTTCCGCCAAGTCGTCACTTCGGCGGGGATGGGTGCCGCAGCTGCCATCCAGGCCACAAGATTCCTTGAAGCGGAATCAAGCTAAAGGCCTATGCTGAACGGAGAGAGACTTTTCCAGTTTTTTTGGAAGAGTCTCTCTTTTTGTCCAATGTTAAAAATTCCAACCTAAAAAGTAAAAGTTTAATCTTTGCGAGTTCTCAAGTCTGGGCTAAAATCCAATAACATCTATCTAATGGAGGAAAGATGAATAAAATTTCGATTGTCGGCGCGGGTATGACCGGCTCAACAACCGCACACTGGCTGGCGGAACGTGAGCTTGCCGATTTGGTTCTTGTGGATATCGTGGAGGGAATGCCACAGGGTAAAAGCCTTGATATGTTTGAGGCAATGCCCATTATCGGCAAAGATGTTGAAATTGTTGGTTCGAATGATTATGCCGCAACCAAAGGCTCCGATATTATCATCATCACTGCGGGTCTGCCGCGCAAACCGGGTATGAGCCGTGACGACTTGCTTTCTGCAAATGCCGATATTGTCGGTAAGGCTGCAACTGAAACTCTCAAACATTCTCCAGACGCTATTTACGTCGTGTTGACCAATCCCCTGGATACGATGGCTTATCTCACGATGAAATTGACCGGCCTGCCACGTGAACGCGTCGTCGGACAGGCTGGCATTTTGGACTCTGCTCGCATGCGTGCATTCGTAGCGATGGAAACGAGTGTGAGTGTTGAAAACATTGACTGCTATGTTTTAGGCGGACATGGCGATGAGATGGTCCCGCTTACACGTCATTCAAATGTTGCAGGCATTCCTCTCCGGGACTTTTTGTCTGCTGACCGTTTAGAGGCAATTGTCAATCGAACGCGAAAGGGCGGCGGCGAGATCGTCAACCTGCTTAAGACAGGTTCCGCTTTTTACGCGCCCTCCCTTGCTTGTACACAAATGGCCGAAGCGATTCTCAAGGATAAGCATTTGATCGTCCCGTGCGCTGCTTACATGGACGGTGAATATGGATTAAATGATATGTTTTTCGGCGTGCCTGTGCAGCTAGGGCGGAAAGGTGTGGAGCGTATCATAGAATATCAACTTGATGATCAAGAGAAGGCTATGTTTGAAAAATCCGCCGCGGCTGTGAAAGAGACGCACGAGGCATTGAAGAAGTTGGTGAAAATCTAGTTTCCTTCACCCCAACCCCTCTCCCGCCTTGGGAGAGGGGTTAGGGAGAGGGTTTTAAGGAGTTTCTTATGATCTTACAAGAAAAAATCGCTGCACAACTTCCCGCCTGGCGGGAACGGATTAAGTCCCTTGGCAAGGAACATGCTGATGTAGTTGTTGACGAAGTAACGATTGGGCAAATCGTTGGCGGAATGCGCGACATCAAATCGTTACTGACCGATGTCTCTTTCGTAGACCCCGCACATGGCATCCGCTTTCGTGGAATGTCTATTCCTGAGGTCTTAAAAGCGTTGCCTAAAGCGCGCGGTGGTAAGCAGCCCTTGGTCGGCGGCTTGTATTACCTATTGCTGGTTGGTGAAGTTCCCACCAAGGAGCAAGCTATGGAAGTAGAAGCTGAATGGGCAAAACGCGCTGAACTTCCAGAGTACGTTTACAAGATGCTCAAAGCCATGCCTCAAGATACACATCCGATGATCTTGTTCACCCAGGCAGTTATGGCGCTGGCCAGAGATTCGTCCTTCACGAGGAAATATCACGAAGGCATGAAGAAAGATGTCTACTGGGAACCTGCACTAGAAGACAGCTTGGACCTAACCGCGAAACTACCAGCAATTGCTGCGTTTATCTATCGATACAAATATTTTGGCGAGAAGAAAAAACTCAAATACAATCCTAATCAAGATTACGGCATGAACTTTGCAAGAATGATGCGAGTGTCAGATAAAAAAGGTTACGCGGAATTAACTCGATTATATTTCCTTCTCCATTCCGATCATGAGTCCGGGAATGTCAGTGCCCACGCCACCCATCTGGTAGGTTCCTCACTCGCAGACGTCTATTTTGCATTCGCGGCAGGACTAAGCGGTCTGGCAGGCCCCCTGCATGGACTCGCTAATCAGGAGAGTTTGCGCTGGCTGCAGGATGTACATGAAAAGTTTGGTGGTGTCCCCTCACGGGATGATCTGTATAAGTTTGCATGGGATACGCTAAACAGTGGAAAGGTTATTCCTGGATACGGTCACGCAGTACTTCGCGTGCCTGATCCGCGCTTCAGTGCGTTATTAGATTTCGCAAAGAAACGATTTCCGGAGGATGAGCTGGTGCGGCTTGCAGACCTCGTTTTTGATGTGGTGCCTGCTGTGTTGAAGGAGCAGGGCAAAGCCAAGGATCCCGCGCCTAACGTGGATGCGGTCTCTGGCGTATTGCAGTACTATTATGGGGTTCGTGAGTTCGAATTCTACACTGTGCTTTTTGGTGTAGGCCGCGCGCTCGGCGTGACTGCTAACTATGTGTGGGCGCGCGCACTAGGTCAACCGATAGAGCGTCCAAAGTCCATGACCACGCAGATGTTGGAAGATGTGGTTGCGAAGGCGGTCCAGCCAGCGTAATGGAAAGATAAACTCCCGAAGTTGTAAAAGCTTCGGGAGTTTTTGTTCACAATTTATCTTTTTTTATATGCTCTTCTTCAGCGGCCTCAAATTTCACCAGCCGTACAATCCGCGCCTGATCCCTCAAATACCAGGGAACCATTTGTCTGGCATGTTCCACGCTTTCAGCTTCCACGATGGCCCAGGCGGTGTGATCGTTGTCCTTACAACCCCATTCGAAGTGATGCAAATATCCTGCTGCAAAAATATCTTTAACTACCTGTTCACAATTTAAATCTTCGTGCTTCGACTCAATCAAATAACGGTTCATGCTTGCCTCACATTATTTCTAAAAGTGTAGACACAGTATAAGCATTTTGTTACCATAATTCAATAACCGATCCTGCATATCATATGGAAGCTGAATCACCTCAATGTTAGCCATCTAATTATCACCTCGAAAGGCGCCATGAGCTTGGGTAAAGTTAGTCTCGTAAGCTCCTAGATCAGGAGCAGCACCTAAGTAGTCGCTTGAAGGAAGATTCAAAACAATCTCGCCCTTCCACTCGAAAAGAGCAATACCGTGGTCAATTGCGGGACTGTCTTGCTGGATCTGATATTTTGTATTCAGCAAGGGATCAGTGAACAAGTTGGTATTAGGGTCAATATTGCTGCCCTCGGAATCTGTCCCGTTATGCCAAAATAAGTTGTTAGCTACAATGGAGTTGGCAGCTACGTTTTTTAAGCCAATCGCCGAGGAATTGAGAAAAAGGTTGTTGAGCGCTATGAGATTTGCTCCTCCTGTAACGCTGTAGAGATTCCCCGTAAACGTGTTATTGATCAATAGAATGCGTTCAGGAATGCTGGCAGCGCGGTAGTCTTCATTGGTATCCGTGTTATCCATGAGACCTAGACCAACCTGGGCATTCTCCTGGATTAGATTACGTTCGATGACAAAGACGCGGTCCGTCACATCAGGATAATCAATCAACTGGATACCATCTTCATGGTTGCCAGAAATGGTATTGTAACGAATGATGACATTGAGAGTGGAACCTCTGTATTCATGAAGGCGGATTTCGATGCCGTCGTCCTTGTTATTGCGGATAATGTTGTTTTGAATCGTAACTCCTGTAGAGCCATCCAGGTCAATGCCATCATCAGCGTTATTTTCATATAAGTTGCCGCTGTTGAGGCCTTCATTGTTCTGGTAATCAACGCCATCCTTATTGTTTAAGAAGCGGTTATTCAGGATTTGGATAATTCCACCACGAGCGCTAATTCCGTCATCTCCATTTTGAACAGTGAAGCCAATGATCTTCGTTTCTTCTCCGGCCAATTTTTTATGCTTTCTAACTGTAATGACCGATTCTCCATTTCCGTCTATGATCGTATCTCTAATGAATTGTTCGTCCCCAGTAGTGCAGAACCGTGAGGCCAGTGTGACGATCTTGTCGACGATAATAACGTTTTCGGTGTATACACCTGGGGAGACCAGGACAAGGTCTCCATCATGAGCAGCATCAATACCTGCCTGAATGGTCGGTTGATCTTCTGGAACCCGGATTGTGTTAGCAGCAGCGATTGGCGTTATAGTCGGAGTCAGTGTTGGCTGGGGTGTATTTGTAACCGTTGCCGTTGAAGAGGGAGTCACCGTGGGCGCTGGAGTTGACGTGTAGATTATGCTTGTAGCTGTTGCGCTTTGTAATGGAGCGCATGAACTCACGAAAATAATCAATATGATAAAGACAGAGAGGATTAATAGCAGTTTATTCATGAATGTTCCCTCAGCGATATAAGTTTTAATTACTCTAAATTTAAGTATAGCATGCCAGTCTGGTCGAGATTGATAATCTAATAATTGTCTCATTTCGATCGCTGTATAATGGACTCAATGAACTCCCCGCGCGCAGGCACAAAAATAACTTTAGATGTTTTGTCGATGTATAAAGAAGCAGTTGAACAAATAAAAGCTGACCCACGCTATCAAGCAAATATCGAATATGGTGAGCCGCGTTCTGGACACCCTGAAGGAAAAGTCAAATACCATATTGCTGAACTGGAAGAAAATCTTGAGGGCTTGAAATCGCGTGGTATTTCTGACGATGAGTATTGGAAATTAAAGTTTCTGATCCACGTTCACGATAGCTTCAAGAAAGAGGCTGTTCCTGACGTTGCAATTCTTGATCCGAGGAGTCATGCAACTTTAGCCAGGGAATATGCAAGCCAGTTTGCTTCCGACATTGATTTGCTGAACATGATTCAGTTTCATGATGAGAACCATGCACTATGGAAACAGTATCGCGCCACGGGCTCTTATGATGATCAGCGTTTTGAAAAACTTTTAGGGGCAATTGCAGATTGGGATCTGTTTCTGATGTTTCTGATCATTGATGGAAGTACTAAAGGTAAAGAACGATCTAAGCTTATCTGGTTTATCAGAGAAGTCGGAAAACACAAAGAGACTTTCGTAGACGAATCCTGGATACTTTAGAGAGGAATTATATTAACTCACCTTACGCAAAGATAGCGTAAACTTGGCAGATGAAGAATGCAAAACTGCTTGACTTGTA
>WNGB01007788.1_pt1 | contig 23952 bp, 22 predicted proteins | sample 5400681 | NCBI WGS metagenome assembly WNGB01 (sample SAMN13153367, study PRJNA577476) | soil metagenome | isolation source: 115 cm soil or saprolite under grassland replicate 2 | place: USA:California | collected 2016-06-15
TTCCGCCGTTAGTGCGGCGGCGTTTGCCGAGTTTGACGAGACGGCCAGCGCGCGTCCGACTGTCCCCGACGTAGGTGTGCTAGGGCGGTGGGCAGCTCGTCTGGCGAACCGTACCGGGAGCGTTGAGGAGAATGTTGCACTCCGAGGAAGGTCGATTTTCGCAAGCGCAGTAGTGGTTGTCGTCCGACGACAGGTACGAGAAGCAACATGTGAACGACTCGGTGCACGTCGGCTGGGGGGACGCGCCGAGGCTGTCGCACAAGCACTGGCGGCCGGCGACCTCGGTGCAATGCCAGGTGATGGCCGGCGCGCCGGCGGCGCCGCCTGCGCCCATCGTGCCAGCGCGACCGCCGCCGCCGGTCGCCCCGGCAACGGAACCGGCCGCCCCGGTCGTGCCGCCTGCGCTCGTCGTGCCGCCCGCACCGGTCGTGCCAGCGCTCCCCGTCGCGCCGCCACTGCCGCCCGAGCCGCCACCGCATCTTTCGCCGGTCACGAGAGCCCCCAGCGCGAACGTGAACGTGAGCAGGCCGGTGCCGATGCGAAGAGATCGCTTGAGCATGGCTTGCTCTACATCGGATCGTCGTCGGAGTCGCTGTTCGACATTTGCGGCTGGGTGAGTCGCTCACGTGAGCTGGAACGTGACGCGCCGGTTCGCGGCCTCCCCCCTGGTCGATTTGGCTGCTGCGACCCTAGCAGGCCGGGTTGTCGCGGGCGCGGGTCGCCGCTACACCGGATCGCATCGCTAGAACCTGAATCGAAAACGCCCGGTCATTGCATACGGCGTTCGAAACGATCCCAGAAAGCGCAGATCGCGCTCTTGGTACCTGAGGCGACCGTCGGCGCGCTGTCGAGCAGGATCAGCTCGTCTCTCTCCGCCGTGTAACGTGGCCAGGAGAGCCCGGGACCGTTGGGATCGCCGGTGCGGGCGAACCGGCCCCAGGCGTCCATGATCATGCGGGACAGAGGTAGCTCGCTCGGCGCGAGGGCGATGCCGGCCTCTTCGTTTCCGAACACGAACCACAGCTCCACCTGATGGGTCGCGCCCAGCGCGTGAAATCGCGGGCTCTCGAGCGCGTGCGTCAGCTCGTAGAGATAGACCGGCGCACCGTGGGCGGCGAGCGCACGGGCCGCGCGCCGGGACTCGCACACGAAGGCGCCTTCGGTGACCACGCTGTCGAGCGACTCCGTGAAGCTGGCACGCGCATACCGCTCTGCCACGGGAGCTACCGCGGCTTCTCCGAATGCCTCACGTACGAACGCGTCCCGCTCTGCTCGCGTGACTTTGGGGAAGCCAATCGTGTGGAGACTGCCCTCGTCACGGTTCCAACCGACGATGACCGGCACCTTGGCGCCCCCGCCCGCACGCAGCGTGTGAAGCGGCACCGCGGGGAGCTCGATCCCGTCGACGACCGGGCCCCACCAGACTCCGGGCGGCAAGATGAACCCGCGCTTGAGGGGCAGGGCGCGCAGAACGGCGTCGACGCTCTTGGCGCGCAGGCAGGTCATGTCGACGCAGCCCAGCGCTTCGGCGAGCTTCTTGCCCTGCGCTTCCGCCTCGCGCGGTCCGAAGTAGAGAGGATCGGCGCAGGCGCCGCTCTGCATGATGGCCCGCGCGAACAGCCCGCGGCTCGCCGGCATCGCCAGGTGAGCGCAGACGCTGAACGCGCCCGCTGACTCCCCGAAGATCGTGACGTTCTCGGGGTCACCATCGAACGCACGGATGTTGCGCTGGATCCAGGTCAGCGCGGCGCGTTGATCGAGCAGTCCGTACGAAGGTGATGCCGTCCGGCCGAGCTCGCGCGCGAGGTCGGGGTGCGCCATGAAGCCAAGCGCTCCCACGCGGTAGTTCATCGTCACCACCACCGCATCGACGCGCGCCGCGAGACGCGCGCCATCGTAGAGTTGATAGCCTCCGCTGCCTTCCGCGAAGGCGCCGCCTGGGATCCAGGCGAGGACGGGCTTGCGAGCGGCGCCGCCCGGCGGCGTCCAAACATTGAGCGTGAGGCAGTCCTCCTCCGCCCGCGCATAACTTGGCGTCGTGAGCTGCGGGCAAGCAAAACCCACCGCCGTCGCGTCCCGTGGCGCCGTCCACGACGGCGCCTCGGCGGGTGGGCGCCAACGAAGCGCGCCGACGGGCGGAGCCGCGAAGGGCACGCCCAGGAAGGCTCGCACGCCGCCGTCCAGGGCTTTACCTGCGAGCGGCCCGCGAGCGGTACTCAAGACGAGTCCGCGAGCCTCCGGGAGCGCCGACGCGGGCGAGCCAGAGCTTGCTGATCCCGTGCCGGGCGTCCGGCACGCGCAGAGCGACGCCAGCCCCCCAACCAGGCAAAGCAGTCGAGGGATCCGGCGCAGCATCACTGGATGTTCCAGGTCTCGTGCAGCCACACGATGAGTGGCTCTTCCTCCACCGAGATCGAATCGGCCGCGGCGAGCGCGAGGATGGACTCGTAGATGAGGGCGCGAGCCTCGGGCCGCTCGATGCTCGCCAGGAACCCCTCGAGGGCGGCTTGATCCGGAAACGTCGCGGCGGCCTTGGCGAACAGCGTGCGATAGGTCGCCTCGCCGAGCTCGGCGGCGATCACCGCGATCGCCCGGCCCTCGAGCGGGGTTATCGCCCCATCGGCGCGTGCGATGGCACGGCTCAAGGCGACGAGCGCCAGGCTCTCCTCGGGCAAAAGATCGATGAGCTGCATCGGGTCATCTTCGCCGAAAATGGGACGTAGATCTCGGGAGGGTTGCCTTTGGCTGGCGCTTGGAAAAAGAATCGGGTCGTGTCTCGGTCTTGTCCGCGCGCGTTGCTGGCCTTGCTGGTGGGCGGCATGCCTGCCTGCGGCGCCAGGACCCACGTTGCGACGCCCGGACCGATGGCGTCGGCGGCTCCCGCATCCGGCGCCGACGCGGACGGCGGCGCGGTCACCGCCGCGCGGGACGGCGGCGTCGGTGCGGCGAATCTCGACAGCGGGGGCGCCCTCGCAGCGGGAGGGCGCGCGGCCCCGGCGATCACCGAGCTGCGCCTGCCTTGGAGCGCCGGCGAGACTTGGTACCTCACCAGCGGACCGCACTCGACCGGACGCTCGGCGCTGGACTTCGCGCCACCCAACCTCGACCCACGCACCGGCAGGCTCTACGCCGATCCGTGCTCACGTAGGCGCGGCGACGCCTACTGGGTGCGCGCGGCGGCCGACGGTTATTTCACCGCCGTGCTTCGCAAAGGCTGCCCCTGCGTGCAAATCCAGCACGACGACGGCACCACCACGAACTACTTCCATCTGCGGCGCAGCAGCGTGAAGCGGCTCGGGTTCAAGGTCGGCGATCCGGTTCGGGCGGGCCAGGCCCTCGGTCATCCGTCGTGCGAGGTCGGGCCGAGGAAATGCGGGGCCACGCACCCGGCCTCCGGCGTGCACGTTCACTTTCATCGGACGAACGCCGCCACGGCCGCACGGCTCCCCGCCGACCGTGCCGTGCTCTCGGGTTGGACGGTCAAGGCGGTCGGCCGCCAGCGTGAGGGGATGATGATCAAGGGTGAGGAGGTCAGGGAGACCCGAGGCAAGCTGGTGGGGTGGGCCTGCTCTCCGACGACGGCGGCCTGCCGGGGTAAGCGGAACGACCTCGAATCGGACAACGCCTCCGTTGCAAACACCAAGACGCAGGTGGTCTCGCTCGACGGCGGGAAACAGCACCGGTTGGGCCGGCGCTGACGCCTCACGCGAGGCCGCAGAACGCGGCGGTCTCGTTCCACATCGTCTCGAGCTGGTCGACGAGCTCGTGCCCCGAGTCGAGCCAACGCAAGTGGACGCTCGGGTTCTGCGCGGCCCATCGCTCGACAGCCGCGGGCGCCACCGTGTCGTCACGCCGGCCCATGAAGGTGAGCGTCGGGATGCGAGCGGGCGGCGCGGGATCGTACCGCCCGAGATCCTCATAGAGGCCATAGCCGATCAGGCGCTCCTCGCCGTAGGCGTGGTGGAACGTCGGCGCGGCGCCCTTGGCCTTCCAGGACGCGAGCTTCTCGGCGCCGTAACGCACGTGCCACTCGGCCCTCATGTCGATCGCCGGCGCCATCAGCACGAGCCGCCGGACGCGCGGCTCTTCGGCGGCGGTGAGCAAAGCGAGATATCCGCCCATCGACGAGCCGATGACGGCGAGCTCACCGGGCGCTCGAGCGATCTCCCGGCGCACGACCGCGAGTTGCCGCGTGATCGTCAGGCCCTCGAAGTCGCCTTGTTCGAGGTCGGGCACGTCGACGGTGTGGCCGAGGCGCGCGAGCCGTTCGCTGAAGAAGGCCGCCTTCGTCGATCGCGGGCTCGACGCGAACCCGTGCAGGTAGATGAAGCGCGTCACCCGACTTCATATACAACAGCAAGCCGGCCGGGCCGGACGCTCACTCGCAGCCGCACGGGGCGTCCGGACTGACGACGTAGTCAGCCGCGGTCTGCGTCAGGTGGACCGACACCTGCGCGCTGACCGAGACGGCGCAGGTTTCGCCGCGGCTGTTCGCCGGCGTCACTGTCGACGTGTCGAAGTCGAGGCGGAAAGTTCGCGCAAAGTCGTCGGTCACCACCTTCGGAAACGGCACCGGGCCCCCGGTGGCGGAGTCGACGGCGACGATCAATTCCATCCCGTCGAAGTAAAGGCCGTTGCAGCCGAGACCGGCGCTCGAACCGACGTCCGCGATGACGCTCCCCCTGGCCGCGGGCGTCTGCGAGCCGCCGGCCTGCCAGTTGCGAAAGTCGCTTGGATCCCGGATGGACATATCGAACCCTCCCCCGCCCGGGCTTTCGCACTGGATGTTGACGAATCCGGCGATCACCCGGTCCGGGTTCGCGCCCGAGGAGGCGAAGATCTCGCCCTTGCCATAACGGAACGAACACTCGCCTGCCGAGGGCGGGGAGGAGACGAGGCCGGTGATCGTCTGCGGCGTCGCGCCCGCGACGCTCCAGGTCACGGTGCTGTCGTCCAAAGCGCCCAAGTCGAAGGTCGCCGTCGGACACGTCCCCCCGCACCCCCCGGAGGAATGACAACCGGCGACCAGGCCGGCGGCCCAAGCCATTGCGATCAGTGCGGCCGCCGCCCTCGACACAGACCCGAGGATATCACCGCTGCCGAGGCCGGGCGTCGGAGTGCCACCCGCCGCCACGGTAGCAAAGAGCGCAATCGGAAGGAGCGCCGCCGACAAAGCGTCGAACGCCCTGTTGTTCGTCTCGTTAGGAGATCGGGAACGTCGGTGGTCGCGATGCTCCAGATCTCGGGGAGCCCGATCTTCCAGTAGTGATGGACGACGAGATCGCGAAGCCTCGCCATGTCTCGCCAGGCCACACCGGAATACGCATTCTTCGCTTTGGCCGACAAGCTCTTGGACGCTTCACCGATGATGCCGAGCTGCCGGATGACGCCGTCTTGGAGCAGCCTGTTCGCGACGAAGTCGACCAGCGTTTTGTCGCGCACGTAGTCGATCACCAGCGCGCACGATTCGCGGATGTCGTCGAGATAGGCGAGGTCCTTGTCGGGCCTGGTCACCCCGTCCGTTCGTAGAGCCGTTGCGCCGATGACAGGATCGACTCGCGGCGGTGGACGTTCATCTCGGGCGATTCGACCGCCGCGCGCGTGAGCATGTCCACTTTTCGCCCGAACATCGCCTCGAGATCGTCGAGCATGCGGCAGGTTTCGTGAAACCCGAGCGCGCGTCGCGCGTCGAGGAGAACATCCACGTCGCTGGTTTCGTCGAAATCGTCGCGCAAGATCGACCCGAACAGCGAGAACCCGTCGATGTCGTGCCGCCGGCAGAATTCGGCGATGGCATCCAAGTCGAGGCGAGGCTTTCGCCGGGACGGGCGCGCCGAGGGCGCGGGTGCGAGCACGGCGACCGGTCGGCCGAAGCGGAGAACCTCGATGGGCGCCCTCGTCCGCGCGACCTGCTCGAGCCGCTCGTAGAGCTGGCGCCTCAGCTCGGTCGCCGGCACGCTGCGCATGCACCTAGCGTACGCGAAACATCAGAGGCTGACGAAGCTAAACGTACGTTTATGTATGTAACTATTTGTAAGTACAATTGAATATTGGATAGCTATGCCCGGCAATCCAGGCGTCGACGCTTGCAAGGTCCCGCTTGGTTGCAGGCGTCGACGGCGACTGCTGGTAATCGAGCCGGGCTGCCGCCGCCAAAGCGACTGCGCCTGTGCGCTTGGTGCCTTCCTCCCAAAGAGCGCGCGCGAGCGCGAACCGAGCGCGGGCGCGATACACGGGCGAGGCCGGGCGGGCCGGCGCTCGCGTAGAAAGCTTCGCTGACGTTCGCGGCGGTCCCAACGCGACTTCGTCCAGGTGGTCGGTCACCCGATCGTCGCGCGAGGGAATCAAACGGCGCGGACGACTTCGGGTCGCAAGCCGTGGATCGCCCCGTCGTCGCCGCGCGATTCACCGACGATGCGGCTCTGTGTCGCTGTCACGCCCTGGGCGCCGCTGGGGTCACCGACGCGGAAGGCCCAGGCCGAGCGGTAGAGCTCGAGCCGCTCGAGGAACTCGCCGCCGCTCTTGGGCATCGGCACCCGGGCGCGCGTGATGCTGGAGACGAGCTCCTTGCCGGCGGCGACGAGCTGTACGCCATGCGCGGCGCGCAGGCGGTCGTCGAGCGAGTGCCGCTGCGAGAGCAACGGCTCGAAGGCGGTGAGCTTCTCTCCTTCGGCCACGAACGTGGACCACACCTCGAAGATCTCGGGGTCGGTCTGGAGGGTCTCGCACTTCACCCGGGCGGCTGTCGCGAACGACGCGATCAGCGGCTCGATGCCGGCGAACATCGGGACCCCGGCGAACGTCGCCGCGAGCGTGTCGCAGAGACGGTTGATCTGGCGCATGGTGGCCGCGATCTTCATGTAGCGGCTCCGGTAGAAATCCTCGATCGGGAAGGCGAACGCCTTGAACGGTTCGCCCCACAGCTCGTCGATCCCCTCCTCGCCGCTGCGGTGGAGGACCAGGCGGCCGAGCGCGAGGGCCTCCTCGAGGTGTTCGCCGCACAGGCGCATCAGCGGATCGCTGGTCCGGATCTCGATGCCGAGCGCCTGCAGCTCGACGGCCTTGGTGATGAGGTCGGCCGCGCGATTGAACAGCGCGCCGGCGAGCATCGCGCCCTTGACTCTCTTCTTCCCGGGGTCGGTCTCGGCGTCGAAGGCGCTGCGTGCCTCGTTCAACCGAATGCCCGGGATGTTGACGCCATGCTCGACGTGGTTGAAGAGCCGGCGGGTCAGCGCGGCGATGAGCCCCTTCTTGGCACGCAGCGAATCGGCCGGGACTTCGTAAGCCTTGATCCAGTACCCGTCATAAAAGACCCGCCAGCAGCCGTCGACCGCCCTCTTCGCCCCGTCCGTGACCCCTTCGACGTCCATCGTTCGCCTTCCTGACGGGCACAAAATACGCTCGCCCTCCGCGGGGTGGATCGGAGATCTGCGGCGTCAGCCGAGAATTTACACGCCGCCTGCTTCCACGAAACGTGATCGGCCGGGCAAGCCGCTCGTCACGAACGGCGAGTTGTTGATGCGCTCCCACGGATCCGTAAGCGTGTCCGGTGTCCGGCTCAAGGTTTCGGCGCGCGGCCGAGAGGCTGAGCGGCCCGCGTCGGGAAACCGCGGCTTGCGTGATCCTGAAACCTTCCGCGATCCCACTGGAGCGCGCCGGAGGGGCATTGATGAAAGCTCACGTGTTGATCGTCCGTGCAGCGCGGATTGGCGCCCTGGCGTTGACCGTCGGTTTTGTCGGATGCGGCGGCGATAGCACTCCGACCAAGAATGCGGGGAACAATGACGTTGCAGGGTCAGGCGGACGCGACACAGGCGGTACCCTCGGCGCCGGAGGCGCGGTCGGTTCGGGTGGCGCCGCGGGCGGCGCGATCGGATCGAGCGCCGAAGCAGCGGCAGGCGGAGGCGGTCGCGCCGGGGGCTCGGCGGGCGCAGCCGGTGGACGCGGTGGCGCGGCAGGCGTTCCGGCGGGTGGCGCAGCGGGTGGTCGCGGCGGGTCGGCCGGAGCAGCGGGAGGTGGCGCCGGCGGCGCAGCGGGTGGTCGCGGCGGGTCGGCCGGAGCACCGGTAGGGGCCAGTCTCCTCGGGTGGCAGCTCACGACGACGAACGTGGGATTGGCAGCTCACGGACTCGGCTGCGACGCGCTCCCCGCTTACACGGGTTCGCTCAAGCCGGAAAGCGGAGCGCGCATCAGCAACGTCCGTATCACGGGACCGCTGGACCTGAGCAACGGCGACATCATCGTCGAGAAATCGTGCATTCGGCCGACCAGCGTCGGCTACCACAACAGCTTTCTGGTCACGACCACGATTTGCGCAGGGGACGGCTGCTCGGCGACCGCGCTTGGGAAAGTCATTGTGCGGGACTCCGAGGTTGACGCATCGGGTTTATCCGCCTCGACCATCGCCACGTCGTGCGCGTTCTTGGGCGTGGGAACGGTCCAACGAAATTACATGCACGGAATGGGCTCCGGCATCTGTTTCTTCGAGACCGGCACCGAGCTCGATGCTTTGGCGGAGCAGAACTACGTCACAGGTCTCCGTTCCTACGGTGACTCGCACAACGAAGCAGCGACGATCCGCGACTTCCGCAAGAATGCGGCGAATACCCGAACCGTGAAGTTCATCAACAACCGGCTCGACTGCTCGAGCGGCAACGAGACCGGAGGGTTGTTCATCCAGCCGACCTGGCTGCCCATCTACAACGTGACGGTAGAGGGCAATTATCTCGAAGGCGGCGGCTACAACCTCTACCTAGAAGCGACGGGAAACGCGACCTACGGGAACGTCCACTCGAACAACAATCGCTTCCGGTCGACCGGGTGGGGGCCCTCGGCCGTATCGTCCGGTCCCGGATGGACCACGTGGTCCAACAACTACCTGTATGACGCGATGAGACCCGATGGAAAGGGCGCCGTCGTCAATCCATAGCCGGCTCTGCGTGATCCGAAAACGGTTCTCGTTGCCACGAGAGGCGGGCGATGGGACACCGCTTCAACCGACTCGCCGTCATCGGACTGCTCGCCGGGCTGCTCGCCGTCGGCTGTAACGGCGCCATCGGCGGACACGGTAACCCCGGGGCGTCGGGCGGTGCCGGAACCGGAAACGGAAGCGGTGGTCCCGCGGGCGGCCTTGCCGGGACGGCGGCGACCGGCGGCGGGGCGGGCGGGGCCGGAGGCGGCGTTATCGGCGGCGGCGGCTCTGCCGGACCCGCGTCCTGCATGACGACGGTCGCCGCACCGGCGGCGGTTTCGCTGCGCCGGCTGACCCAGGCGGAATACAACGCCACCGTCGCGGCACTGTTTCCCGGTGTCACGCTTCCCGCGATCGATTTGCCGCAGGAGATCGACGCCAGCGGCTTCGAAAACCGAGCCAGCCTGCAAAACCCAACCGCGCTGCTGGTCGAGCAGGCCAGCACCGGCGCCGCGAACATCGCCGAGGCCGCGGCGAAGAACCTGGCGAGCTTGGTTCCCTGCCCGGCGACCGACGCCACCTGCGGCGCGCAGTTCGTCGAATCGCTCGGGGCGCGGGCCTTCCGGCGTCCGCTCAGCGACGCTGAAAAGAAAACCTACACGGACTACTTCAATCAGCAGAAGACCGCGATCAGCTTCGCGGCCGCAGCGCAGCTGACGGTCGAGGCGCTGCTGCAGGCGCCCGCGTTCCTTTACCGCGTCGAGATCGGCGACCCCGCCCGCGCCGCGGGCGGCCGCGTCCCGCTCACCGGCTACGAGATGGCGAGCCGGCTCTCCTACCTCATCTGGGGGACGATGCCGGACACGACGCTGTTCGACGCGGCCAAGGCGAACCGCCTCGGTACCGCGGCCGAGATCGAGACCCAGGCCCGCCGCATGGTCGCCGATCCCAAGCTGCGCGGCAGCATGCTCGAGTTTCACCGCCAGTGGCTCGAGCTCGACCGCCTCGAACGCGAGGCCAGCAAGGATCCGATGCTGTACCCCGGCTTCACCACCGCGCTCAAGAACGCCGTCCGTGAAGAATCCGATCGGTTCGTCGTCGCGGTGATGGTCGACGGCGACGGCTCGCTGCGCGCGCTGCTCACCAGCCCGACGACGTTCGTCAACGCCGATCTCGCCAAGCTGTACGGCGTCGCCGCGCCCGCGAGCGGCTGGGCCGCCGTCACGCTCAAGCCCGCCGAGCGCGCCGGCATTCTCACCCGGGCGAACTTCCTCGCCAGCCACGCGCACGCGCTGTCGGGGTCGCCGCCGTTGCGCGCGGTCGCGATCATGCGCCGGCTCATGTGCACGTCGCTGCCGCCGCCGCCGGGCGACGCCGATACCTCGCCACCAAAACCGCAACCGGGCGACGCGCCCAAGACCAACCGCCAGTTGTTCGAAGCGCGCACCGCCGGCAGCTGCCAGGGCTGTCACGGCATCATCGATCCCCTGGGCTTCGGCCTCGAGAACTACGACGCCATCGGCGGCTATCGAACCACCGACAACGGTCTGCCCGTGGACGCCCGCGGCGAGCTGAAGAACATCGACGTCGCGGGGCCGTTCCAGGGCGGCATCGAGCTCGCGCAGAAGCTGGCCGACAGCGCGCAGGTCCGGCTGTGTGTGACCGGGCAGTGGTTCAGCTTTGCGCTCGGGCGCGAGCGTACCGCCGCCGACGATTGCCAGCTCCAGACGCTCGCGGGCGCGCTGGCCGCGTCCGGCGGCAACGTGCGCGAGCTCCTGGTGGCGCTGGCCAAGACCGACGACTTCATGTTCCGGAGGGCGCCATGACGAGGCCGACGCAGACGCGGACGCGACGCCAGCTTCTGCAGGCGACTGGGCTGGCCGCCGGTGGGCTGATGCTCCCGTCCCTGCTCGGCGACCGACGCGCGCACGCGCAGGCGGCACCCCCGCGTCTCGGAATCTTCTTCACCCAGCACGGCCCGACTTATGACACCTGGCGCCTGCGGCAGCCCAATCTGCCCGACAAGGACCAGGACTGGGAGATTCCGCTCGACACGCTGCCGGAGGCGGAGTGGAGTCCGGTGCTGCAGCCGCTCTACGCGCAGCGCAAGAACATTCTCGTGCTCGACGGCCTCGCGTTCACGTCGGCGTTCGCCGACAACCCCGGCACCAACAACCACAACGCCGGCACCTCACACGCGCTCACCGGCGCGAAGATGGTCCGCGGCGCCGGCTTCAACGCCGAAGGCCAGGGCGGTGGCCCGTCGGTGGATCAGGTTGTGGCGAACGCGGTCGCCGTGTCGGGACGGATCAAGTCGCTCTACTACTCGGCGGCCTACAAGCCGTGGGCGGTCTCGTTCGAGGGCTCGAACAAGCCCACGGCCCCGGAGTGCTCGCCCTCCGCCGCGTTCGATCGCCTGTTCCCCGCCGGTTCGGGCTCGACCACCATGCCGTCGGAGGCCGACCGCATTCGCCTCGCGCGGACCAGCGTGCTGGGCCTGGTGCGCAACGAATACGCAACCCTGGCGCCGCGGCTGGGCGCCGAAGACCGGCAGCGCCTGGACCAGCATCGGGCGCTCATCGCCGACCTCGAGGCGCAGATCATGGGACGCAGCACGGTCACTTGCGCGCCGCCCGCCAAACCGACGCTGGGCGGAACCTGCAGTGGCGGCGGCGACCAGCCCGGCACCGTGCGCGCGTTTCTCCGGCTCGCGACCGCCGCGATGGCGTGCGATCTCACCCGCGTCGCGGTGATCGATTCGGGCCAGCTCGCCAGCGCCGATTTCGGCGGCCCCGCAGGTTCGGACGTTCACCAGGACATCGCTCACGCCGCCACGCCCGGCAGCGCCGCCGCGACCCAAATGGCGAACTACTACCGCGTGCACGCCACCCAGTTCGGTGAGCTCATCACCCAGTTTTCGTCGGCCGGGCTGCTCGCCAGCTCCGCTCTGATGTGGATCACCGAGATCGCGAACGGCCCGCACGATCTCTACCGCGTGATGATCGTGCTCGCCGGCGGCGCCAACGGTGCGTTCCGCCCCGGTCGCTACCTCAAGTACAAGGAGACCGGCGCGAACCCCGCCGCCTTTACCTACGGCGGCGGCAAGAACCGTCTCGGGCCCGCGCACAGTCAGGTGTTGGTCTCGCTGATGCAAGCCATGGGTCTGCCCGACAATTCGATCGGCATCGCGTCCGCGACCGGCAACTTGGCAGGCTCGGGCGAGACGGTGAGTCTCTCCGGCCCGTTGCCGCGGCTTCGCTGACTTCGCGCTTAGCTCCTCGCTTGCGCTCCGCTTGCCGTCCCGCTCAGCCCTCCGCTTGCCGTCCGCTTACCCTCCGCTTGCCGAGGATCGACGCGCGCGCGTGCATGGTTTCGGCCGGTCGAGCTCGTGGGCGCGCCGCCGAGGGCGAACCTTCGGTTCAGTACGTGACCCGGTAGAGGTGGACGCCGTAGCCGGCGAAGTCGTCGGCGAAGGACACCCCGGCGCTCACGGGCGTGACCGGGAGCTGCCGGGTTTCGTCCAGCACCTCGACCGTCGCGCGCGCCGGCAGCGCGCGCAGCGTGAACGTTGCTCGCGTCGCGGTCCCGCGCATCGCGACCGCGAACAGGTACGTCGCGCCGCCGTGCCGCTTGAGCATGACGTCGATGGGGACGTCAGCCGGCGACGAGGCGACCTCCACGCCGTTGGCGACGCTCGGGACGTTGAGGACAGGCGCAAGCGCGCGGATGCGCGCGTTGATGGCGGCGAGCGCCGCGGCCGTCGGCGGGTCGTCGAGACAGTCGGTCTCGCTGAAGCTCGGCATGAAGCGGTGGCAGTAGTACTGCACGCTGGCGGCGCCGTGCACCAACGCCATCCATACTTCGGCGGCGAGGTCGGCGGGGGAGGGGCGCGCGCCCCCGTTGATGTCCGACGCTTCGATGGTGGCGTTGATCGGCTTGCGAGCGCCCGACCACATTTGCAGGTTGTCGACGCCCGCCGCGACCAGCTCGAGCGGCAAGCCGTCGTTGTGCGGGTAGATGTGGAACGACAGGAGGTCGCCGCTCTCGATGTACTCTTCGTACATCTCCGTCATTCCGGTACACGTCCCACGCCCGACCCATTGCGTGTCCGCGACGCCGCGCCCGAGACCGAGGTAGATCGGGCGTGAGCGATCGTTCGCGGCCAGCCCGTCGTACCGCTGCCGGACCGTGGCCGGCGGAACGCATGGATCGTACCCGCCGCTCGCGTTCTCCTGGGCATTGTCAGGGCCGTCGGGTTGCATCCACGCCGTGATCGCGCGGTCGTCGAGGTGCTCACGCCACACCGCCGCCTGCTCACAGAACGTCGACGCGCGCGCGGCCCCCAACGCCGCGAGCTGCGCGTCGGTCGGGCCCATCCACAATCCGGTGAACGACTCGATCCCGACCGCCGCGAACCGGCCGGCGTTGTCCGGGTTCTGCATCCACACCGACAGCGGGAAGTACGTCGGATCCGGCGACGGCCCCCGCGACCACCTGCGGTAATACGCCGGGCCCCCCGCCCACGGCACGAAGGTGTCGCCCGGAAGATTGCTCGCCCCGGGCCCGGGCTCGAACGTCCAGCCCAGCCGCTGCGTTCCTCCGTCACATCCGAGCGAGATCGCCAACACCGCGATCGCCGCGACCGTCGTCGTCCTCGTCTTCGTCTTCGTCATGGAAACGCCACCCCCACCGCAACCGACGGCCGCACCAGGTACGGTTGCAGCACCAGTTGCTCTCCCGCGCCGCGGGCAAACACGTACCGCTGCCCGGAGACGTCGACATCCACGGCGAGCGCTGCGACCAGCGCCGCCCGAGCCCCGATCCGCACGTCGACCGACGCTGCCGCGCGTGCGACCGCCAGCGCCAGCGTGCGCGGGCCCTCGAGCACCGCGCGCTCCGGTACCGTGGTTTCCGGCGTCGCGCGCACCACGTCCACGCCGCCACCCACCCCGATTCGAAACGCGGCCCGCGCCGACATCGGGCGCTCGTACGCGAACAACGTCCGCAACGCGCCCGACTGCATCGCCACACCCACGCTGACGCCATCGGCGTGTACTGGCACCCGCAGCTGCGCTGTCGCCCACACCCCAAACCGCGGCGCCCCCGCCCGACCACCTGCGAACGCGGCGACCGTGGGTCCGTGCGTGACCGGCGCCTCCGCGGCGAGCAGCGCCGCCTCGTAGAGCACCGCCACCTGCCACCGCGGCCCGACCCCGACCGCCGCCCGCTCCGGCGCCGCCGCGCTGACGACCACCGGCGGGGGCGGAGCCGCCGCCGCTGGCGCAAGCAAGGGCTCGAGCGCCGCCCGCGGCACGCCGACCTCGCCGCCCGCCAGCAGACCCTCGCACGCGGTCTGGAGAATGTGGGCCAACTCCTCTCGGGCGAGCTCCTCCCCTCCGACCGGGCGTTCGACCTGACGCACGAGCAGCCGATCGCGCCGCGCATCCAGGAGATACAACGTCGCTCGCCCTGTCACCCGCCAGTCAATCCAAACCCGTGCCAGCGGGGGATCTTCGCCCGCACCCGCCGCCGAAGTGCCGGCGCGGGGAGTCGCCGCGATCGCCGCCAGGTCGATCCGCGCTACCTGCGTTGCCCTCACCTCGACGGACAGCCGCCCGAGCAGCTCGCGCGCCACCTGGGCGAGCGACTCACTCTCGCGCGCCTCGCCGGCCGCGATTTCGAGCACGACGGTCCCGGCCGTATCGGGCGCGTCTTCCGCGGCGTCGACGCGCACGCCGCCACCACCCAGCCCGACCGCCAGCGCGCCGAGCGCGATCGCCATCCGCCCCAACCTATCGAAGCGCTTCAAGCCGGCCGTGCGCTCGCTCTGCGTAGACCGATCCGGGAAACGCCGCCAGGAACGCGGTCCAGGCACCGCGCTCCTCGGTCCTCCGCCCCAGCCGTTCAAGCGCGAGCGCGCGACCGATGAGCGCCTCCTCGCGCAAGGCGGTGTGAACTGGATTGGCGAGGTAACTGTCGAAGCGCCCGAGCGCGCCCGCCGGATCGTGCAAGCGGTCGAGCATCCAGCGCCCCAGCGTCACCCGCGAGACGAGCTCCTCGGACGACCCAGGAAACTCGCGCTGGAGCTGCTGGTAAAACCGCGCCGCTTCGCGCGTGTGCCCGGCACGGCGCGCACCGTTCGCGCGCGCGAACAACTCGGCCGGCGATTCTGCCGGCCGAGCGACGTGCACGCGGGTGCGTGACCGCGACGACGGCGTCGACGACGGCACGCTCGCCGTCTCCGCCGGCGCCTCGGTCACCGGCAGCTCCGCGGGCGGCACCGTCGCCAGCTTGGCGACTTCCACCCGCGGCGCCGTCGCCGCCCGCCGGGGCGGGCGTGTCTCGGCGGTGGTTTCGACCCCGGGCCCGCTCCACACCCGGCGCACCGCCGTCGTCGCGGCCGCCACCGCCGCTGCGAACACGAACACGGCCGCGAACGCGTACACCAGCCTCGCCGGACGCCGCCGGCGCCACGCGCCGCGCGACGTGAACGCGCCCCCGCCCGAGCGTACCGCGCTCCGCGCGCGCCGCTGCACACGCGCCCACACGGCCGCGTCACCGGCCGGCGAACCGTCGCCCACCGCCGCGCGCGCGCAGTCGTCGGCCAGCAGGTGCTCGAACCGGCACGCCGAGCAGCCCGCGAGATGGGCGCGCAGGCGCGCAGCTTCCTCCACCGAGATCCCGCCCCGCCGCGCGCGATCGATCAATTCCTCCGGGTGAAGATCGACGCTGCTCACGGCTGCCACTCCCACAGTTCGGCCCAGCGCGGATCCGCGGCGATGCGCGTGCGTAGCGCATCCTTTGCCAGCCGCAACCGACTCCGCACCGTGTTGATGGGCGTGCGTGTGATCGCGGCGACCTCGTCGATCGAGTGTCCGAGCGCCACGCGCAAGGCCAGCGCCTCGGCCTGCGCTTCCGGGATCTCGCCCAGCAGCGCCCGCAGCAGCTGACGCCGGCGATCGGTGACCGCCTCCTCACCCGGCGTGGGCGCCCCCGCCACCAGCGCCTCTTCCTTGCGCCAGAAGCTCTCGAGCCACCCCAGAATGGAACGCGAGCGCCGGCGCGCCGTCGTCGTGCGCCGCGTGGCGATGCGGATTGCGAAGTGAAGCAGGGTGCAGTCCCCTCGGAACGACGGCAGCGCATCGAGCACGGCGATCAGGACCTCCTGGGCGACGTCTTCCAGGTCCGGATGCCGCGGTCCCATGAGCGCGCGCACGGCGCGCAACAGCGAGGGCCCGAGCGCGCCCATGAGCGCGTCCAGCGCCTTGGGGTCACCGGCGAGCGAGGCGGAGACCAAGGCCGCCTCACTTTCCGCATCGCCGGCCCCGGTCTGGAGCGGCCACCTCGCCCCGCCCGGACGCTGCAAATTATCTGACTCGCGACGCGACATCATTCCGGTGCCCTGCCGGTCTGTCTAGTGGAGGCGTGTGGAGGAAAAAGATCAACGTCGGCGCATGGATTGTGATGCGTAACGACGCGCTGCGCCGACGGACGGTGGTCTTTTTTTGCGTGTCGCTGCTACGAGAGCGGCCTCGATGTCCGATGAACAAGGCATGAAGATGAGTAGGGCATGAAGAGGAAGGCGGCCGCGACGGCGATGGCAGCTCTGCTGGGGCTCGGTTGGGGCGGTGCCTGCTCGGTGCCCGCCGGCGGTCCGGGCGGGGGCGCGGGTTTGGGCGGCTCGTCGAGCACGGGGGCCGCCGGCTCGGGCGCCGCGGCCGGCAGCGCCGGCCGCGCCGGCAGCGCCGGGATGGCGGGCGGCGCGGGCGAATCGGGCCACGCGGGTGCCGACGCGCGCGGCGGCAGCGGCGCTGCGGGCAGCAGCGGCGTCGACGCGGGCGCCGATCGCGGCGGCGATCCCAACCCGGGCGCCTGCTCGAAGGCGCCCACTCCCGCGGCGGGCGCCACGGTGATCGACGTGCGCGCGCCCTCGACGCTCGCGGGCGCGCTCGCAGCCGCCAAGGCGGGCGACCGCATCGTGTTGCACGCGGGCAGCTACGCCAACGAGACGATCTCGAACCGCAAGTTCGGCACGCCCGTGTTCGTCGAGGCCGCCGCGGGCGATACCGTCGTGATGGCGGGCGCGCACTTCACGAGCTGCGATCACCTCTCGCTGAGCGGCATCCAGTTTTCGGCCACGGTCATGCTCGACGGTTCGGCAAACTTCAGCTTCCACGGCGTCACCCTGGACGGCGGCGCCAGCGAGGAGGCCGCGCTGCAGATCCACGGCCAAGGCGGCGCGGGCGCCTCGCACGACGTTCTGGTCGAGGACTCGACGATTCGCGGCGGCGGCCGCACGATCTTCGTGCTCGGCAAGTTCGCGCCCTCCGACACCTGGAACCATCACCTCAGCTTCGTGCGCGACGACATCACCTGTGGCTCGCACAACTGCTTCCAGATTTCGGGCGGCCGCGACATGGTGATCGACGGCAACCGCATCAACGGCACGACCACGGCCGGCGTTCTGACCGCCGGCGCGACGCGGGTCGCGATCACGCGCAACCGCATGAAGGGCATGCCCGGCAAGTCGCCGTGCGCGGCCCAGATCGCGTCGCCCGGCATGGAGTGGGACAACTACGCAGGCGTCGAGAACATGACCTCGACCGCGATCGTCATCGCCAACAACGTCATCGACGGCTGGGGCACGGCCGTGCAGCTCGACGCCGCGCGCGACGTCGCCGTCGTGCACAACACGGTCGCCGACGGTACGGGCGTGCGCTTCAATCACCGCACGCCGCACGACCAGATGGGCAACGTCATCCTGGACGGCAACAGCGACATCCGCATCTGGAACGACATCCTCCCGTCGATCTCCCTCGCGACCGGCGAGATGAAGCCCGCGTTCGAGTCGAACAACGTCATCTGGAAGGGCGGCGGTGGCGGCCCGGGTGACGTCACGAGCATGCCGATCTTCGCAGCGGCCGCCGGCGACTACGCCCTCGCGCCCGGCAGCCCCGGCATCGACACCGCCCTCATCAACGCCGAGACCCCCCTCGTCGACTTCGAAAACCGGCCCCGCGGCGCCATGCCCGACGTCGGCGCCCGCGAGCTCGCCGCCCCGGCGGGGGCGTGCCCGTGACAGCGCAGCCGGTCACGCGGGCGGCGCCTTGCTGTCGAGAGTGTCCGCAGATGTCCGCAAACCCGATCCGCGGGTTGCGGTGGGAACCGCAGTCGGGCACCGTGGGGGGATGTCAGCGCCTCCTCGCGAGATCATCTCGGCTGCCGCGCTTGCGCGCCGGGTAGCCGAGCTGGGGGCGGAAATCGACCGCGGCCTGCCCGCTGGGCCGCTGACCGTCGTGGGCGTGCTGCGGGGGGCGTTCATATTCATGGCCGACCTCGTGCGCGCGATCCCCCGCGACCTGACTTGCGACTTCCTCGGCGTGCGAAGTTACGGCGACGCCACCGTGTCTTCGGGGGTCGTCGAGATCACGAGCGATCTACACGCGCCGATCGCCGGCCGGCACGTCCTGCTGGTCGAGGACATCGCGGACACCGGGCTCACGCTGCGCTATCTGCACGATGTGCTCCAGGCGAGGAATCCCGCCAGCATCCGCGTCTGCGTGCTGCTCGCCAAACCATCGTACGCGGCGAGCGGCGGGCCCGCGATCGACTTCGTGGGGTTCGAGGCGCCCGATGCCTACGTCGTGGGCTACGGGCTGGATGCGCGGCAACTGTATCGGAACCTTTCTCATGTGGCGGTCTTGGACGACTTGCCTCCGCCCCGGTGAGCGAACGTGGCGCGCGTCGCGCGCAATGCGCGAAACTACGCGGGTTGGATGTAGCCCCTGTCGACGTGAAGCAAACCCGCGGGCGCGCGACCGTTCGAGTCGCGGCGGCGATCGCGATTCTCGCTGCCACGCCGGCGGCCCGCGGGTGGCCCCATCACCGGGACGAAGCGGCGGAGCTCGAAGAGCAGCGGCAGCGCGCGCAGGCTGTCGAGGCGGGCGAGCGCTGGCGAGCGCGCGGCGTGGCGGCCGTGGACGACATGGCCACCGCGCTCTGTGGCGAGATGGAACAGCCCTTCTTGGCGGAGGCCGCGACCGACGAGCTGCGCCGCATTGGTCCGCCCGCTATCAAGCCCCTGCTCGAGGTCGCGGTGCGCCGCCAGCGCGACTGCGGGATTGGAGGGGCCATCGCGTCGATCGTCTGCGCCACCGGGAGCGGCGAAGACGATGTGTTGACCGCGCTCGGGGACGGGCGAGCAGGCGGCGTCGATGCCGCGCTCGCCGTGCTGAGGGCGCTCGGCCGCGACCCCGACGAACGTCGATGGCAGCGGCTGCTCGCCTGCCCATCCCGCGATCGGTTGATCGCGCGCGCCCTGCCTGGCTTCAGGAGGATCCTGCTAGATCCGGTCCACCCCCTCCCACGAGACGCACTCTGGACCGTGCACTACATCGCCCCGGACGCGACCGCGCTGTTGCCCGCGATGATCGAGCTCCTCCGGCGCGACGAGAAGACGGCGGTCGCGACCGCGGAGACGCTGGGCGACTTTGGCGAGGCCGCGGCGCCCGCGGTCCCGGAGCTCCGCCGCCTGATCGCCGTGGGTGGGCCGCGGCGCCTGGCCGCCGTGCATGGCCTGGGCAGCATTGGCAGGCCCGCCCGTGAGGCGGTGGCGGACATGGCGGGGCCGCTCGTGGCCGCCCTCCCGCGCCTCTGCCGAACGCCGCCCCGTTTCGGCGTCGAGGACGCGCTCGTCGTCGGGATCGTTCACGCGATGATCGAGATCGGCGGCAGCGAGGCGGCGCGTCTCGTGCCCCACGCCCTGCTGGCCTACGATCGGCTGCACGCCTGCCGATTCGACGTCCAGGCCAAGGAACGCCGGACCGCGCTGCAGCGGCTCGCCCTCTGCGCACGAGAGGTCAAGGGCTACTCGCCCTGGTTGGTGCGCCCCGACCGTTGCCGTTAGCCCGACAAGTTCGGCCTTTCCCGCGCCGGCCGAGCGCGCGCGGGAACGTCACGCCGAGGGCGCCGCCAGTCACGTCGACGCGCTGGCGGCCGCCGCTCCTTGGCGGCTACTTCTTGCAGACGTCCTCTCCCATCTGCTGGAAGCCTTTGCCCATGTCGACCTCGAACTTGTGCGAGATCTCCTTGCCCTTCGTCTGCATGGTCTCGCGCATCTTCACCTTGGCTCCCATCATCTGGCCGTCCTCGACGAAGGTGAGCGTGTCGCCCGAAACCATGCCGGTGCCCGAGCTCATGCCGCCCATCGCGTCGACGTTGCTGAGCAGCAACTGCTTGCCGTCGTGCCCCAGGAAGATGATCCCCTTCATGCCGGGGAAGTCCTTCGTCTTCTTGGCCTCGTAGTCACCGCGGTACCAAAAGCCGTCCAGGGCCTTCGCGAACTTGATGGTCGTCTTGACCTTCAGCTCGGGCGAGCCCGGGGCCATGGCGTTGGGGGCGAACGTCGTGTCGCACTTCCAGCTGCCCGCGTAAGCCTTGTAGGTGGCGTCCAGCTCGGGAGCGGGCTTCGGCGGGCCCGACGGCGGTGCTGCCGCGGGCGCGGCCGCGGGAGGAGCCGGAGCGGGCTCGGCCTTCGCGGGCTTGGCCGCCTTGTCAGAACGACCCGACAGAGAGCGCGGCGATCTTGATCAGTTTCATGGTTTTCATTTCCTCCGGGCGCACCATAACTCAATCCTCGGTTGCGCAACGGAGTTGCGCAACAATGGCCCGGAAGCGTGACCAAGACCGCGCGATCAGCGACCCTGAGGCAGGCGCGGCGTGGCGTCCTTCTTGCTGCTGAGGAGCCCATGAACAGGCTCTGCTTTTCTTGCTCGATCGCTGTCGCGCTCGTCGTGGGCTGCGGCAGCAAGGCGCAAACACCCGACGGTGGCACGGGTGTGGCGGGCCGTGCGGGCACGATCGACGCCGGCCCCGAGGTCGCGCTCCCACCCGCGATGGGCACGCCCGGCGTGTGGGAGAACGTGACGTCGCCCGACATGCCCGCGTCGTTGTTCACGGGCTCGAGCGGCTTCGGCGTCGGGAACATCCGCGTCGATCCGGCGCGCCCGAGCGATGTCTACGTTGGCGGCTACGGCTCGATCTGGAAGTCGACCGACTACGGCTTGAAGTGGTCCCGGCTCGACAGCATGCCCAACCCGCCCTACCTCCCGCTCGGGCACGTGCTGGCCGTCGGCGGCACGACGCCCGCGACGCTGTGGATGGCGAACGTCAACGGCGACGACAAGGTTTTCAAGTCGACGGACGGCGGGCTGACGTTCACGCTCACGGGCACGCTGCCCGAGAAGTACGACTCGAGCTTCTACTCGATCGTCGTCGATCCGCACGACGCCACGCACCTCATCACCGGCTTCCACGAGGCCGACAAGATGGCCGAGTCGACCGACGGCGGTGAGACCTGGAAGTTCACGTCGGGCGCGGGCTGGCCCACGGGCGGCGTATCGTGGTTCCCGTTCTTCGTCGAGACCGGCAACCCGGCGACGACGCGCAAGACCTGGTTCGCCATCGCGCAAAACGGCGGCTCGGCCATCATGACCAGCGACGGCGGCGCGACGTGGACGAAGCCCAAGGGCATCGAGGGCCTGAACCACGCGCACGGCTGCTCGCAGCTTTACCAGACCGGGAAGACGCTGTTCATCGGCGGCGGCGGCGCGCCGATGGGCAACGGCATCTACCGCAGCACCGACCTCGGCGCGAACTGGACCCGCGTCACCGACGGCAACGTCTCCGTCGTGTGGGGGACGTCGAAGATGGTCTACGGCATGTGGGGCTGGGCGTGCGCGAGCTGCGGCCTCGACGAGGGCGGCCCGCAGTACCAGACCGCGCCGCAGCCGGGCGACACGGGCGGCTGGACGAAGTCATCGACGCTGCCCGCGGACCTCGTGTGGGGACCGAACAGCGTCGCCGTGACGTCCGACGGCACCCACAGCGTGTTCGTGGGCTCGATGTGGGCCACGGGGTTGTGGCGCTACGTCGAGCCGTAGCGGGGGCCGGCGAATTTTCGCGGGGCCTTTGGTCACCTTCCGGCGGGACCGGGAATGACCCTATGATTGTTCCGATCATTGTTCCGATCACTGTTCCGATCTTGGGAATGGCCGCCCGCTTCGAGGTTCATGCGTAACCCTCTGCAAACCCGCCCGTGTCCCGTCGGGGCAGCTCTCGCCGGGCTGCTCGCCGTCGCTGTCGGTTGCGGTTCGAAAGCAGCGACCGGCGGGGCGGGAGGAGGCGGTCGCGGTGGCGGCGCGGGAACGGCTGGAGCGGTGGGCGCGGCCGGCGCGCAGGCGGGCGCCGGCACGACGGGTGGAGCCGGAACGACCGGCGGCGCCGGCACGACGGGTGAAGCAGGCACGACGGGGGACGCTGGGACGGGCGGCATCGCCGGCTCGGGCGCCGCCGGAGCGAACGGCGCGGGAGGCGGCTCGGGCGGAAACGGCGGCGCGATTCCGTTCTATCCGCTCGACATGAACGACGTGACGATCCTGGCTCCGCCCCCGCCGTCGATCGCGAAGCCGGTGCTTCTCCGCGGCACCGATCTGGCGGACGACGGGACTGTGTTCGTCCCGCGCGCTCTCTACGATCCCTTGGTGAAGGGCCCGAGCGGGGGGTCCATCTTCACCTCGGTCGCGCCCCACAACGTCATCGAGAAGTACGACCGCCTTCATCTGGTCGCGGTGCGTTTCGATCTTTGCGACCGTCATCTGCCCGGCGCCTGCCCGCAGGACGAGGACGGGCGGATGCGCCTCGTGTTCCAGCTCGCAACCGACGGATCGGGCGCCGAGGACGTCGGCTTCCACGCGTTCTACGCGATCCGCAACGACGAGATTGCGGGCGCCGTCGCGGCGCTGCGCGATCTCGCCCGTGCCGCCGCTTCCCAGAGCGGCGCCCTCCGGGTCAGCCCCGCGCTCGGCGCGGCCGATCCTACGGCCTACGCGGCGAAGCTGCGCGCGTTCGTGAAGCGATACGGCGGCGAAACCCGTCTGCTTCGTCTCACGATGAATGCGCTGAATCAGAATTTTGAGCAGATCACCTGGGAATTTCGCGGCGTGGAGAAGAAGGGGGATGCGTTCGTCGCGATCCCGATCGTCGGCTCGACCGCGATCTCGCAGCAAGTGCCGCTCAGCGGCGGCACGGTGAGCTACGACCCCTTCCCGCCGACCGACACGCCGCCGGGCCTGCTGGGAGCGAGCAGGCAGTACCTGTTCAACGCCGCCGACGAGGCGACCAAGCGAGGGTACCTCGCGGCGCTCACGGCCGTCGACAATCCCTTGAGCCACACCGCCGAGACGGTGGCGTGCGTCGCGTGTCACGTCTCGACCGTCGTGCTGGACGCGCGCGTAACCGCCACGGTGACGGACCCGCTGACGCTCCCGGGGCGCTACACGTCGACGTACGATCTCTCGATCGCGGGCGGCAAATCGGCACAGACGCCGACCACGCTTCGCGCGCTCGGCTACCTGGGGACGCAGCCGATGATCTCCCAGCGCGTGGTCAACGACACGGCCCAGACGTTGACGGAGATTGACCAGCGCTTTCCGGCGCCGTGACGGTCCGCGTGGCAGGAAAGGCGTTTTGGGCCCAGGCTCACAACGTGGTCGTCAAGCGCTGCGGGAACACGAACGTGGCGGGCGTCGGATAGCTGACCGTGGCCCCCGGTGACCGAGCGCCGATGCGACTGCGTGTTGCGACGAGGGCTTGGCGTAATCCGTCCCCCGTCGTACAACTCTGAGCGCCAAAGACCGCCCCGGCGCTTTCTCATGCCTTCATTGGAGTCTCCGATGAGCAACGCCCGCCATTTCGTACTTTCAATAGCCGCCCTGATGTTGCACGGGGCTTGCGTGGTCACGGCACCGGCGGCACCGCCGCCCCAAGGCCCCGCGCAGGCGCAGGCCACCGGTGCCTACGGCTTGCCGCCCGCTCCACCGCCGGGTGCCGAGTGCGTGGGCTGGCAACAGACGGGCGCCTGCTCGGCGACGGGACCTCGCGAGCCGGGTAATGACAAGGCTTGCGACGCCGATATCGAGGCGGGCTGGTCCGGTTTCTGTGAATGCGTCGGTGGCGTGGTGGGTGCTGATTGCGGCCATCCT
>WNGB01010008.1_pt1 | contig 23947 bp, 21 predicted proteins | sample 5400681 | NCBI WGS metagenome assembly WNGB01 (sample SAMN13153367, study PRJNA577476) | soil metagenome | isolation source: 115 cm soil or saprolite under grassland replicate 2 | place: USA:California | collected 2016-06-15
ATCTCCGGAGCCACCGTCACCACCCTCACCCCGGGCACGTGCTCCATCACCGCGACCCAGGGCGGCAGCACCAGCTACGCGGCCGCCCGCGAGACGCGATCGCTGGCGGTGCAGGCTGGGCACCGGGCGCAGTGGATCAGTTTCGGGATACCGCCAGCCGCCACAGTCGGCCAGCCGGTCGTCCTGACCGCTTCCGCGTCCTCCGGCCTGCCCGTGTCCTTCTCGTCCGGCACCCCCGCGGTCTGCCGCGTCTCCGGAGCCACTGTCACCACCCTCACCCCGGGCACGTGCTCCATCACCGCGACCCAGGGCGGCAGCACCACCTACGCGGCCGCCCGCGCAGCAGGATGGTCATTCCCGGTGAGCCCGGCGGCGCCGGCCCTATCCCGCGCGATGCTCGGCCTGCTGGCCGCCGCGGCTCTCGCCGCAGCGGGCGGCGTACTGGCCCTGCGCCGGCGGCGGCCACGGCTGCGGCTGCGCGGCCACCCGGCGGCAACCGGGCCGAGTGTGCGGGCGGAAGCGAACCCAGGGCCGCCGGGATCGGCCAGCACCCGGACCAGCGGGGCCGCCGTCGCCCACAGCGTGCGGATCAACGCCCACCCCGGAGCCAGCACGACGACGATCAGGGAGAGTCCTCATGGCACCAGCACTGCAAGCCCATCCGGAGACCGTTCTTGACCTGCTGTTCGACCCGGGCAGCCATCCGGCCCAGGCCCTGGGGCGCGAAATCCTGTCCGCCGGGGGCACCGGCGAGCTCGGTCACGCCCTGGCGGACCTGCCGGCGGTGACCCGCGAGGCCGCCGTCCGCGAAGTCAGCCAGGCGGCCGCCGGGCTCCTGGATATCGACCTGATCGGGTTGCTGGTCGCCGGGTGGCGCGGTGCCCATGACCTGGCCGGCGCGGCGAGGCGCACCCTGGCCACACCGGGCGGAACCGAACTGGTGAACCTGGCCAGCCATCAGATCACCGTGACCAGGAATCCCTCGGTCGATGTCATGGTGGACAACGTCCGCCTGGCCCGCGTGCAGCTCGGCTTGTCCGTCGTGTTCGACGTCAGTGCGCTGGTGGCGGGGGTCAGCGCCGGCTTGCTGACCGCCCTGCACGCTGGCCGGTGCGATATCACCGCCACCCTGGTCATCCAGGGCACCACCGTGCTGACCAGGCCGGGTCATCTTGAGCTGCCCGGCACCGTCACGCTGGGCTCAGGGATCCGGCTGCTGCCGGACCGGGACTACCTGGCCGGCCCGGGACGGGCGGACCCGGCCGCGCCGGCACCCGATGACGGGTAGTCACGCACGCGGGCGGCCCGGCAGCCGCGCGGAGCAGGCCCCCGGGGCAGCCGGGCGGCCCGGGCCCCGCCCGCGGTCACCGCGGCTGGGTTACTTCCTCGATCCAGCTCAGGTAGGCCGCGGATCCGGCCACGATCGGCGTCGCGACGATCTCAGGCTCGTCGTAGCTGTGCCGCTGGGTGAGGAAGTCGGCGAGTTCCTGGTAGCGCGCGGCGGGCAGCTTCAGCAGCAGCGTCCACTCCTCGGCCCGCTCGAGGTCGCCTTCCCACCAGTAGCTGCTCAGCACCGGGCCGGTGACCTGGGCGCACGCGGCCAGCCGGGCCTGCACCGCGTCGCGGCCCAGCTCGACGGCCTCGGCCCGGGAGTCGGTGGTCGTCTGCACCTGAAGGTACCTGGCGGCCGGCCCCTCCGCGGGCGCACCGCCTGTGGCCATCTCGCCCGTGCCGCCGTGATCCGCCATGTCACCCGATGCTACGCCCAGCCTGCGCCGCCCCGGTCGCGTCAGGAGTCTCCGGACGGAGCGGCCGCGGCCCCCCGGCGGTCGCCGCGCTGCGCGCCCGGGTCAGCGACCGCGCCACCGACGCGATGCGCACCCACCTGTCCCGCGTCAATAACGATCTTTTCGGCGAGACCGCGTAGGCACGCTCACCGGCGGATGAGCTGGCGGTCGGCGTCGTCGCCGAGCAGGGCACGGGACAGCTGGGTGAGCATCGCGGCCAGGTCCGCGTGCTATCACCCGGGCGCGATATCAACTGTCGCACCGGCTCCGCGTGCTGGTGGTACCGGTTGCGCGGCCGGCCCGGGGGCCCGCCCTCTCAGGGCGTCCCCCGGCCGGGCCGGGCGCAGCGGGAGTCAGTACCCGCCGCCGCCCCCGTAGCCGCCGCTCCCGTAGCCACTGCTCGACGCGGACGCCGACGGGGCAGGCGAACCCGGGGACATCATGGAGCCCGGCGAGACGGCGCCGATCGCGGTGACCCTGAGCACGTGCCAGACCCCGCCGAGCCCGTTGCCCTTGGTCTGGCCCGGGGCCATGTCGCCGGCGTACAGGTAGAGCGGGTGCCCCTTGTAGGTGGCCTGCAGCATGCCGTTGGCCCGGGTGATGGTGCCGAACTTGCCGACCAGCCGCACGCCCATGGCCGCCTCCGGCTTGCCGGTGAGGGGCGGCCAGGCGGTCGCGCAGGAGCCCGTGCAGGCCGAGCTCATCCGGGTGTCCTTGGAGTACCAGTACAGGGTGAGGCCCTTGGCGTCGGCCAGCACCGGGCCGACACCCGTCTTGATCTTCATCAGCGCGGCCATGCCGGCGGAGTTCATCCCCGAGCCGCCCATCGAGCTGGACGCGCTAGGCATGGACTTGGTGGACATGGCTGAGCCGGACCCGGCGCCACCCGCGGTGCCGGGTGAGGTGCTGCTGCCGCACGCGGCCAGCAGCAGGGCAGGAATGGCGAGGACCGCCGGCGCCCATCTGCGGTAACGCATCGTGTCTCTCCGCTCATGAGGAGGGGGCGGACATATAAACCCGAAGCACGTACTATCCCGCGCCGGAGTTCATGAGCGGACCCACATTTCGGCTTACGACTTTATTACGCGCCCAGCCGACCGTTTCCGGGGCTGGGCCGGCCGCCGCGCCACCAGGGCCGCGGGGCCTCCCCCGGCCCAGGCCGCAGGGCCTCCCCCGGCCCAGGCCGCGGGGCCTCCCCCGGCCCAGGCCGCGAGGCGTCCCGCGGCCAGGCCGGGAGGCGTCCCGCGGCTAGACCGCGATGCGAGTGGCCAGCCAGGCCAGCGACAGCGGATACCGGTAGTCGATGCTCATGTGCGTGCCCTCGAACAGCTCGAAGTGGATCACCTCGTCCGGGACGCCAGCCTCCCCCAGGGCCGCGCGGAAGGCCTGCGCGCCCAGATCGAGGAACCACTCGTCGCGCTTCCCGGCGTCGAGCCAGATCCCGCGGAGCCCGCGCAGCGCCGCCGCGTGGCCGGGGGCACCATCCGGACCGGGTCCCAGTCCAGCCAGCGCTGCCACACGTCCGGCCGGAGCCTGCCGGTCTGCGGTTCGAAGGGCAGCTCCACCCGGCCATCCGGGGTGGCGGAGAAGCACGCCGACACGCCCAGCAGCATCAGCAGCTCATGATCGGCCTCCTTGGTGAAGGAGACCCGGGACTGGAAGTCGTCCCACCACCGCCAGATATCCCCGTCGTAGTCGCGCAGGTGACGCGCGGACTTGCCGAACTCAGGGATGTAGCACAGCTCGTAGAGCGAGTCGCCGGCGTGCGAGGCCAGCGCCCCGAAGAGGTCGGGCCGGAGCATCGGGGTGATCATCGCGCCGAACCCCCCGCTGGACTTCCCCGTGATCCCCCGGTGCGCCGCGGACGGCTGCGTCCGGTAGTGCGCGTCCACCCAGGGCACCACCTCCTCGCACAGGTAGGAGTGGTACCGGCCGGTGCCCGGGGAGTCCACGAACTGGCTCCCCCCGTAGCGGGTCCAGGCGTCCACGTAGACCACGATGATCCCGGGCGCCTGCCCGGACGCGAACACCGCGTCAGCGGTCTCGGGAAACGGCTGCCGGTACGGCGAGCGGTTCCGCCACATGGCCAGGTGCCCGGTGTAGCCCTGGATCACGTAGACCGTGGCGTAGCGGCGGGCCGGGTCGTCGTCGTATCCGGGCGGGACGTAGACCCACAGCGGCCGCTCGTGCGGATCGCCGAGCGGATTGCCGCGCAGCAGCTCGCTGGTGATCACGTGCTCGTCGATCCGGCCGGCCAGCTCCGCGGACCAGGGCAGCATCAGGCCTCCTGCGATGTCGGTAACAGTGCCGCACCCACGGTAGAACAACCGGCCCTACCGTAGAGGAATGAGCCCTGGTCAGGCGGAACGAGCGCAGGCGGAACGGGACGCTGTCGAGCGGCATTTCGCCGAGGTGGTCGCCGCGCTGGGCGGTCACCGCCCCGATGGCCGCGGGGAGCGTGCCGCCGCGGCGGGCCCGGTCCGGGACGGCTCCGCCCTGACCGGCCAGCACTGCCTGGACCTGTTCGGCGCGCAGCTGGCCAGCCGCCATCTCGATCTGGCCGCGCGCTGGCTGCGGGCCCGCGGCGCCGGGTACTACACGATCGGGTCATCCGGGCACGAGGGCAACGCGGGCGTCGCCGCGGCGCTGCGGATCACCGACCCGGCCCTGCTCCACTACCGGTCGGGCGCGTTCTACCTGGCCCGGTGCCAGCAGGCCACGCCTCCCCGCGACGGGGTCCTGGATGTCCTGCTGGGACTGGTGGCGGCGGCGGACGAGCCCATCGCCGGCGGCCGCCACAAGGTGTTCGGCCATCAGCAGCTGCACGTCATCCCGCAGACCTCGACCATCGCCTCGCACCTGCCCCGCGCTCTCGGGCTGGCCTTCTCCCTCGACCGGTCGGCCCGGCTCGGCCGGCCCGCCGGGTGGCCCCCGGATGCGATCGTGACCGCCAGCCTGGGCGACGCGTCCCTGAACCACTCCACCGCGACCGGGGCGATCAACGCCGCTGCCTACTGCGCCTACCAGCATCTTCCGCTGCCGCTCCTGATCGTGATCGAGGACAACGGGATCGGGATCAGCGTCCGGACCCCGCCCGGCTGGGTCCGGGCCGCCACCCGGCGTGTGCCGGGTTTCGGTTACTTCCACGCGGACGGGTCGGACCTGGCTGCCGTCTATGACACGGCGCTCGCCGCCTCGGCCTGGGTCCGGGAACGGCGTTCCCCCGCGTTCCTGCACCTGTCCGTGGTGCGCTTCGGCGGGCACGCCGGATCGGACGTGGAGACCAGCTACCGCGGGGCGGCCGCGGCCGCGGCGGACCTGGCCGCCGACCCCCTGACCGGCACGGCCCGGCTGCTGGTGGCCGCGGGTATCCTGACCCCGGCCGGCGTGGCCGCCCGCTATGAGGAGTCGCGGGCGCAGATCCTGGGCCGCGCCGCCGAGGTGGCCGGCCGCCCGAGGCTGGCCACGGCCGCCGAGGTGCTGGCCCCCCTCGCGCCCTATCATCCCGAGCAGGTCCGGGCCGGGGCCTGCCTGGCCGCGGGACCGCGGCGCCGCGGCGAGGCCTTCGCCGGACGGCTGCCCGAATCGGCGGACGGGCTCACGCTGGCCCAGTCGGTCAACGCGGCGCTGGCCGACGCCCTGGCTGCCCGGCCCGGCATGCTGGTCTTCGGCGAAGACGTGGCCCGCAAGGGCGGCGTCTACGGGGTGACCCGGGGGCTGGCGCAGCGGTTCGGCGCCGCGCGGGTCTTCGACACCCTGCTCGACGAGCAGTCCATCCTGGGCCTGGCCCTCGGGGCGGGCCTGGCCGGGCTGCTGCCCGTCCCGGAGATCCAGTACCTGGCGTACCTGCACAACGCCGCCGACCAGATCCGTGGTGAGGCCGCGACGCTGTCCTTTTTCTCGCAGGCCCAGTACCGGAATCCGCTGGTCGTGCGCATTGCCTCCCTCGCCTACCAGGAAGGTTTCGGCGGCCATTTCCATAACGACAACGCGGTGGCCAGCCTCCGGGACATCCCCGGCGTCATCATCGCCTGCCCGGCGCGGCCCGACGACGCGGCGGCCATGCTCCGGACCTGCCTCGCGGCGGCCGAGGCGGATGGCCGCGTCTGCGCCTTCCTCGAGCCGATCGCCCTGTACCACGCCAGGGACCTGCACCAGGCTGGTGACGGTGGCTGGCTGGCCCGCTACGACCCGCCGGGCCTGTGGCCGGCCGGGTACGTGCCGCCCGGCAGCGCCCGCCGCTACGGCAACGGCCGCGACCTGACCATCATCACGTTCGGCAACGGGCTGCGGATGAGCCTGCGGGTGGCCGCCCGGCTGGGCGCGGACGGGATCGGCTGCCGGGTGCTGGACCTGCGCTGGATCGCGCCGCTGCCGGAGGAGGACATCCTGCGCGAGGCCGCGGCCACCGGGCGGGTCCTGGTGGCGGACGAGACCCGGCGCACCGGCGGGGTGTCCGAGGCCGTCATCACGACCCTGATCGACGCCGGGTTCACCGGGACGATCACCCGCGTTAACAGCGAGGACAGCTTCATCCCGCTGGGTGACGCCGCCCAGGCCGTGCTGCTGTCCGAGGCGTGCATCGAATCCCGGGCGCGGTCCCTGTTGCCCCGATAATCCGGGCTCGCCCTGTCTATGCTGCAGCCCTCGGTCGTGGTGGTGGACAGCCGGCACGACCTGACCCGGGTGCTGCTGGGCAGCCGCCCCATGCACGGCGCGGACGCGGTCATCCGCTCGGTCCTCCCCCACCTCCGCCCCACCCGCTGACCGCGGGGCGCGGGCCTGCGCCTTCAGCCCTGAAGAGGCGGGGCCGCGGCGAGCAGGTGGGCGCGGAGCGCGGCGGTCACCTCGCCCGGGGCGGACACGTTGGCCAGGTGCGCGGCGCCGCGGATCACCACCAGCCGGGACCCCGCGATCCCCCGGGCGATCACGGCGCCATGCCACGGCGGGGTCGACGGGTCCTCCGATCCGCAGATCACCAGGGTGGGCGCGGAGATCTTCGCGAGGCCCGCCCGCAGATCCATGCCCGCGATGGCCTCGCAGCAGCCTGCGTAGCCTTCCGGGTCGACGCTGTCCAGGGTGGCGGCGAAGGCGGCCGGGACGGACGGGAACCGCGCCGCGAATTCGGGCGTGAACCAGCGGCTCACCACCTGCGCGGAGATGAACGGCAGGCCGTCACCCCGCACGGTCGCCGCCCGCTCCACCCACAGGCCGGTGTCCGGGAACCTGGCCGAGGTGCAGCACAGCGCGAGGGCGTCGATGCGCCCGGGCGCATTCATGGCCAGCCACATCCCGATCATCCCGCCGAGCGACACGCCACAGTACGACGCGTGCTCGACCCCGAAGTCGTCGAGCAGCCGGAGCACGTCCGCACCCAGCCCGGCGATCGTGTACGGCCCCGGGGGGGCGGGCGAGCCACCGTGCCCGCGGTGCTCGTAACGGAGCAGCCTGAAGTGCTCTCCCAGCACCGCCAGCTGCGGTTCCCACAGGTCCCGGGTACTCCCGAGTGAGTTGCCGAGCACGAGGACCGGCGCCTCGCGCGGGCCGTCCAGCGACGCCGCCAGGCGCACCGGCTGGCGCATCGCCGGCGTTACCCGCCCGGCCGCATCCGGTACCGGGCTGGCCTCCCCCGGCACCGCGGCGGCATGCGGCTCAGACATCGAGGAAGACGGTCTCGTGCTCGCCTTGAAGGCGGATGGTGAACTGGAACCGGTACTTGTCGTCCGCGTCCGCGGCGGCGATGAGGGTGTCCCGGCGGGCCGGGTCGGCGATGGCGGACAGCACCGGATCGTCCGCGTTCGCCTCCACCTCGTCGGGGAAGTAAATGCGGGTCACCACCCGGTCCAGCAGGCCGCGGGCGAACACCGACACGTCCAGGTGCGGGGCCTCCCGCCCGCCGTCCGGGGTGGGCAGCGCGCCCGGGCGGAGGGTGACGATCCGGTAACTGCCGTCGGGGCCGGTCGGGCAGCGGCCGAAGCCGCGGAACGCCGGTGTGCTTCCCGGGGCACCGCGCGGGTCGTCCGGATGGGTGAACCGCCCGTCCGGGTCCGCCTGCCAGGTCTCGATCAGCCCGTCCGGGACCGGCGCGCCCTCACCGTCCAGCAGCCGCCCGGTGATCGTGACCGCGCCGGGCGTGTCCCCGGGCACCACGGTCGGGCCATCCGGCCAGGGCAGCCCGATCGCCAGGTACGGCCCGACGGTCTGCGAGGGCGTCAGCGGCAGCCTGGTCACCGCCGCTCCTCCTGCCTTGTGACCACGGGCTGCTCTTCGAACACGGTCCCGGCGCTGCCCCGGAGCACGACGTCCCATTCGTAACCGAGCGCCCAGTCCGGCTCGGTGAGGTTGATGTCGAAACGTGAGATCAGCCGCTGCCGGGCCTTCGGGTCCGGGATCGAGTTGAAGATCGGGTCGTATTCGAAGAGCGGGTCGTCCGGGAAGTACATCTGCGTCACCAGGCGCTGCGTGAACGCCCGCCCGAACAGCGAGAAGTGGATGTGCGCGGGCCGCCAGGCGTTGGGGTGGTTCCTCCACGGGTAGGCGCCGGGCTTGATGGTCACGAACCAGTACCGCCCCTCGGAGTCGGTCACGCACCGGCCCGCGCCGGAGAAGTTCGGGTCGAGCGGGGCCGGGTGATTGTCCACCCTGTGCTGGTACCGGCCGGCCGCGTTGGCCTGCCAGACCTCCACCAGCGTGTCCGGGATGGGACGCCCGTCGCTGTCCAGCACCCGCCCGGTCACGATGATCCGCTCGCCGAGCGGCTCGCCCGCATGCTGGGTGGTCAAGTCCGCGTCAGCGGGCGCGACCCGGCCCTCACCGAGCAGCGGCCCGGTGATCTCGGTCAGCCGCTGCGGGATCGTCAGCGGCGCCCGCCGCGGCGCCCGCAGCGCGGTGGACCGGTAGCCCGGCGAATCCAGCGGCGGGTGCAGGCCCCGGGGCCGCTCGTATGAGGGCAGGATCAGCCCGGCAGGGGGCGATGGCGGGTGCGTGGTCATCGGGCTGCTGCTCCTTCTAGCTTGGCTTGGCCGCCTGGTTCTGAAGCTGGCTCGGATTCTGGAGCTGGCGCAGTGCGGTGAGCTCAGCCGCGGTGGGGGGCTCGAGGACGCGCAGCGAATCCGAGACCGCGAGCTCCCAGCCGGTCTTGGCCGCCACGTCCGCCACCGCCACCCCGGGATACAGCCCGGTCAGCGTGAGCTCGCACGTCGCCGGGTCCGGTTCGAGGATGCCCAGGTCGGTGATGACCTTCCGGGGGCCCGCGCCGGCCAGCCCCAGGCGTTCCCGGTCCCCGGCCCCGTCACCGAACCCGACGGAGGTCACGAAGTCGACCCGCTCCACGAACGACCGGCGGCTCTGCCGGACCACCACGATCACCTCGCGGCACGAGGCGGCGATCTCCGGGGCACCCCCGGCCCCGGGCAGCCGGACCGCGGGCTGGGCGTACTCCGGGCCCACGACCGTGGTGTTGATGTTCCCGAACCGGTCGATCTGGGCGGCGCCGAGGAAGCCGATCCCGATCCGGCCGGGCTGCAGCCAGTAGTTGAAGATCTCCGGCACGCTCACGACCGCCTCGGCGGTCTCGGCGAGGATCCCGTCACCGATCGACAGCGGCAGCCGGTCCGGCCTGGCCCCGATCGTGCCCGACTCGTAGATGAGCACCAGGTTCGGCGCGTGCGTGGCCCGGGCCAGGTTGGCCGCGGCGCTGGGCAGCCCGATGCCCACGAAGCAGGTCATGCCGTCGCGCAGGGCACGCGCCGCGCAGGCCGTCATCATCTCGTCGGCGCTGAAGGCCGCCGGGTCCCTCGTCGCCGGCACGGCCGTCCCGGTGGCGTTCATGCCCTTCATCCTCCTCCGTCGGTCCCGGCACCGGCCAGCGACCCGGCCTCGCCGTAGACCTCCTCGGCCAGCCACCGGCGGAACCGGTCCCGGTCCCGGCTGATCTCGTCCCACGCCTGGTAGTAGTCGTTGTCGCGGGCTGAGTACCCCAGCGCGTAGGAGGGATGCGAACCGCCGGGCACCTCGGCCACGAAATCAACGACCCAGGACGGCAGCACGACCGCCCCCGGCTCGGGCCGCAGTTCCGGCACGATCTCCTCGACCGTGACAACCGACCGCCGGGCGCACAGCACGGCTTCCTTCTGCACTCCGGTGATCCCCCACAGCTGGACGTTCCCGGCCCGGTCGGCCCGCTGGGCGTGGATGATCGCCGCGTCCGGGTTCAGCGCGGCCACGGCCGTCAGCCGCTCGCCGGTGAACGGGCAGGTGACCGACCGGATGGCCGGCTGCCCATCTAGTCCGCGCAGGTCCTCGAGGCCGGTGCCGCTGTAGCCGCGCAGGATCGCGAACGGCACCCCCGACGCGCCCGCCACGTACCGGTTCGCCATTCCCGCGTGACTGTGCTCCTCCAGCTGGAGCGGCCCCGGCCACGCGTTCTCCACCGCGTCGCGGAACCGGTGCAGGGAGCCGACCCCCGGGTTGCCACCCCAGGAGAAGATGAGCCGGCTGGCGCAGCCCGCCCCGATGAGCTGGTCGTACAGCACATCCGGGGTCATCCGGACGAGGGTCAGATCACGCCGCCGCTGCCGGATCACCTCACGCCCGGCTGCGAACGGGATGAGGTGGGTGAACCCTTCCATCGCGACCGAATCCCCGTCGTGGACGGCCCGTGCGACGGCATCGGCCAGTGAAACAATCTCCGCCATATCCTCCTGCCCAGTACAGCAGCCACCCGCTGCAGCAAACACCCGCCGCAGCCAACAGCGCCGCAGCGGGCACCCCGCGGACCCGACAACCATCATGACGATGTGGTCGCGATAAGTACAGCCGTTCGTCATACGGACATTGTGGCCCGGACGGCCCGGGACGCCGCGGCCGTCTCACCCGCCTTCCGCCAGCACCTGCCGGGCGATCGCGAACGCGCGGTTGGCCGCGGGAAGCCCGGCGTACACGGCTGTGTGCAGCAGCACCTCGCCGATCTGCCCGGGGGTCAGCCCGTTACGCAGCGCCGCCCGCACGTGCATGGCCAGTTCCTCTTCCTGGCGGAGCACGACGAGTGCGGTGAGCGTGATCATGCTCCGCTCGGCCCGGGACAGTCCCGGCCGGGACCAGATCTCGCCCCACGCGTAGCGGGTGATGAAGTCCTGGAACGGCGCGGTGAGGGGCGTGGCCGCAGCCACCGCCCGGTCCACGTGCTCGTCGCCCAGGACCTCACGGCGGACCGCCATCCCCTGCGCGGCGCGCTCAGCATCGTCCATGGTTCCGCCTCTCACGGCTCCAGGGCAGCGACGCCGCTGCCGGGCCAGGAAGGTTACCGGCTCCAGGCGCGGCCGGCGTTACCGGCCCGGGCCTGCCGCACCTGCGGCCCGGGCCACCGGGGTCCTAGCCGGCGGCCCTGGCGTGTGCGGTCAGCGCCGCGTCCACGAACTCCGCGGCCGCACCCAGGTACCCGGCCGGGTCCAGGGCCGCGGCGACCCGCTCCGGCGTGACCCCGGCCTCGCCGAGCCGGCCGGCGTCCAGGCGGTCCAGCAGCGCCTCGCCCAGCGTCCGGCCCTCCGCCGCGGCCGCCGCGCTGGCCCCGGCCAGCAGGTCATGGGCGGCGGTGCGGCCCAGCGCGGGCGTGAGCAGCACCGCGACATGCTCGGCCATCGGGAAGCCGCCGGCCGCGTCGAGGTTGCGCCGCATCCGGCCCGGATCGGGTTCCAGGCCGGCCAGCAGGTCCGCGGCCCAGGAGGCGGCCGAGCCGGTGAGCCGGAGCAGGTCCGCCAGCGGCTCCCACTCCGCGTGCCAGGCCCCGGCGGCCCGCTGGTGCTCCTGCTCCGCGGCGGCGGCCAGGATGGCGAGCAGCCCGGGGACCTGCCGGGTGCAGCCGAGGACGGCGACCGAAGCGACCGGGTTCCGCTTGTGCGGCATGGCGGACGATCCGCCCCGGCCGCCGGGCCCGCCACCCTCGATGACCTCGCCGACCTCGGACTGGGCGAGCAGGGTGACGTCACGCGCGATCTTGCCGAGCACCCCGGCCGCGCCGGCGCAGGCCCCCGCGATCTCGGTGATCCGGAGCCGGTCGGTGTGCCACGGCACGGTGGGGGCCTGCAGGCCGAGCTCCGCGGCCAGCAGCGCCGCGACCTCCGGGCCGCGGCCACCGAGCGCGGACAGGGTGCCCGCGGCCCCGCCGAACTGGACCGCGAGACGGCTGGCCGCGACCCGGTCCAGCGCGGCCGCAGCCTCATCCAGCCCGGTCAGCCAGCCCGCCGCGACCAGCCCGAACGTGACCGGCACGGCCTGCTGGAGCAGGGTCCGGCCGATCATGATGGTGTCGCGGTGCGCGGCCGCCAGCCGGGCCGCCGCGGCGGCCGACGCGGCCAGGTCGTCCGAGATCACCCCGAGCGACTGCCGGGCCAGCAGCATCGCCGCGGTGTCGATGATGTCCTGGCTGGTCGCCCCCTGGTGCACCGCTCCCGCGGGGCCGGGGGGCAGGATCCGGGCCAGCGCCCGGACCAGCGCGGGCACCGGGTTGCCGGTCAGCGCGGCCTGCTGGCCGAGGTCCGCGGCGTCGAAGGCCTCGGCCCGGGCCGCCGCCGTGACCGCCGCGCCCGCGCCCGGCGCAGCCATCCCGGCCTGCTCGAGCGCCCGGGCCAGGGCGGCCTCGGTGTCCAGCATCGCCTGGAGCCAGGCCTGGTCGGAGGTGTCGACGGCACCACGGCCGAACACCCCGTCGAAAAGCCCGTGGGAAGTGTGCACCGCCTGCTCCTGCGAGAGTGCGCGAGTCATCGGCTTCCTGCCCGGCCCACCCTAGCGGCCGGGCGCCCCTGAAGATCCCGGGAAATCCTCGCCCAGTGATGCAACGCTGCGTAGGCAACTGATGCTCGTATGTGATGTGGACCTCGATGCCGTGGCGGCCCCGCCTGCGCCGGTCGGCGCGGTGCGCCGCCGCGGCCGGTCGATCCGGGCCCGGCGCTGGGTCGCGGCGGCGTCGGGGCTGATGGCGGGGGCCGCCGCCGTCGCCATCGCGGTGTCCGCCCAGCCGGGGAACCCGGCCGGCCGCCCGGCGGCCGCCCGGACCGGCGCCGGGCCCAGTTCCTCAGCGGCAGCCTCCGTGCCGCCGCCAGCCGGGAACCTGAACTCAGCCGTGCCGCCGGGCGGCAACGCGTTCGCCGCCGGCACGGCCGGCGGGGCCGCCTGGCAGCTGTCGGTGCGCAACATGGGGGGCCAGGGGTCCAGCTGCCTGCCCGCGGTCCTGCTCGACGGCACCGACGGTGACCTGCTCGCCGGCCCGGCCGGCAGCCCGGGCATCACCAGCACGGCGTTCCTCGGCAACGCGCCCGGTCACCCCGGCGCCGGCTTTGCGGCCCTGCAGGTCGCCCCCGCCGTGACCCGCCTCACCGCGATTTTCCGCAACGGAACCACCCTGACCGTGCATCCCGTGCCGAGGCGTGTGTGTGTGTCCCAGGCGGCTCCGCCGCCGGGCAGCCGGCCCTGCGGCTGGTGCCCGGGGTCTGGGAGCACGCGGGCGCCACCCCGCCGGACACGGCGTCCGGCACCATCGGCTCGGGGCATCTGGGTACCGGGCGGTGGCGGGTCACGGTGACCCTCGGCGCCGCGGGTGAATGCTTCGCCGGGGCCTCGTTCGGCTCCGGCGCCTACACCAGCGGCAGCGCCTGCCAGCCGATCGGCCTGCCGCCGGCCACGGCCGTGCTGCGGCCCCTGGTCTTCTCCATGCCGTCCGGCCCGGCCGGCTACGGCGCCCTGGTCAGCCCGCGGGCAGGCACCGTGACGGCCACCCTGTCCGACGGCACGACCGAGCGCATCACCCCGGTCACCGTCGGCGGCCGCGGCTACGTTGCGCTGGCCCTGCCGTCCGGCACCGCGCTGACCCGGCTGACCCTGGAGGACCGGTCCGGGCACACGTTCGCCACCGTGACGTCCATCCCCCCGGCCGGCTGAACTCCCTCCGCCGGCCGGCGGATCCATCGGCCGGCCGGCGCGCGGGAAAGCCGCTGCCCGCAGCGGGGGCTTCGTGGCCTATCGTCGGTTGTATGACCGTGCAATCGCCTCTTCCGGGCGGACCTGGCCTGGCCCAGGTGCGCCGCCTCGTCACCGAGATCCCCGGCCCCGCGTCGCGCGAGCTGCTGGCCCGCCGCGAGGCCAGCGTGGCCCGCGGGGTCAGCCATGTTCTCCCGGTGTTCATCAGCGCCGCGGGCGGCGGCGTGCTCATCGACGTCGACGGGAACTCGCTGATCGACTTCGGCTCCGGGATCGCCGTGACGTCGGTGGGCAACAGCGCCCCCCGCGTCTCGGCCGCCATCCGCGAGCAGGCCGACCGGTTCACCCACACCTGCTTCATGGTCACCCCGTACGAGGAGTACGTGTCGGTCTGCGAGGAACTCGCCCGCCTGACCCCCGGGGACCACGGGAAGCGCTCGGCGCTGCTGAACTCCGGGGCGGAGGCGGTGGAGAACGCGGTCAAGATCGCCCGGCATGCCACCGGCCGGCCGGCGGTCGTCGCGTTCGACCACGCCTACCACGGCCGGACCAACCTGACCATGGCGCTGACCGCCAAGAACATGCCGTACAAGGACAAGTTCGGGCCGTTCGCCGGGGAGATCTACCGGATGCCGATGGCGTACCCGCTGCGCTGGCCGGGGGGCCCGGAGGCGTGCGCCGCGAACGCGCTCGACATGATCACCGGGCTCATCCATACCCAGGTGGGCGAGGACAACGTGGCCGCGGTGCTCATCGAGCCGATCCAGGGCGAGGGCGGCTTCATCGTGCCGCCGGACGGCTTCCTGCCCGGGCTGGCCGAGTTCTGCCAGGAGCACGGGATCCTGCTCATCGCCGATGAGATCCAGACCGGTTTCTGCCGGACCGGCGACTGGTTCGCGTGCGACCACGAGGGCGTCGTGCCCGACCTGGTCACCACGGCCAAGGGGATCGCCGGCGGGATGCCGCTGGCCGCGGTCACCGGACGGGCCGAGATCATGGACTCGGTGCACGTGGGCGGTCTCGGCGGCACCTACGGCGGCAACCCGGTGGCCTGCGCGGCCGCCCTGGGAGCCATCGAGACCATGGCGGCCGAGGACCTGCCTGGCCGGGCCCGCCGGATCGGCGAGATCATGCTGCCCCGGCTGCACAAGCTCGCCGAGGCCTACCCGGTGATCGGCGACGTGCGCGGCCGCGGGGCGATGATCGCCATCGAGCTGGTCCGCCCGGGCACCCTCGAGCCGGCCGCGGACATCGCGGCGCGGGTGGCCAAGGCCTGCCACACCGCGGGGCTGGTCGTGCTCACCTGCGGGACGTTCGGGAACGTGCTCCGGTTCCTGCCCCCGCTGGTCATCGGGGAGCAGCTGCTCGAGGAGGGCCTGTCCATCCTGGAGGACGCGTTCGCCGCGCTCTGACCCGCCTCCGCGTCAGCCGATCAAGCCACCAGGCCCGTGTCCAGCGCCGCCGCGGGCTGAGCCCGGGGCTCACCGCGCCGGTAAGGGAGCTGTCAGGGGGACCTCACCCACCTGCGGGGTGCGGGTGACGGTCAGGCCCCCCTGGCGGCCCAGCGCGGCGAACTCGGCGGAGTTCACGACGGCGGCGCCGCCCGGGTCGTTGTTGAAGTAGACGTACACGTCGGCCCGCGTGAGGCGGGCCTCCTTGATCCGTTCCACCCAGGCCCGGAGGGCGCCTTCCCCGTAGCGGGGCCACGGGTCCGCCGCGCCCTCGTGGAAGCGCAGGAACCCCCAGCCGGCCGTGCGCCACAGCGGCGTCACCGGCCGCCCGAGCCGGTCCGCCCAGCACAGGGCAGCATCGTGCTCAGCCAGGATCTGCCGCACCCCGTCCGTCCACCACGACTCGTGCCGCGGCTCGACCGCGATCCGCAGCACCTCCGGCCCGTCACCCCGGACCGCGGGCCAGGCATCCCTGAATTCCGCCAGGCACGCGGCCAGCCGCCCCGGCTCCGCCGTGAGAGTCGGCGGCAACTGCAGCAAGATCGGCCCCAGCTTCGGCCCCAGCCCCGCCGCCGCACCCAAGAGCCGGGCGACAGGCTCGGCCGGATCCTGCAGCCTCCGCACATGAGTGAGGTACCGGCTCCCCTTGACCGCCATCACGAAGTCGCCCGGCGTCCTTTGCCGCCACCCCGCGAACGTCTCCCGCGCCGGCAGCCGGTAAAACGTGCCATTGTTCTCCACCGTGGCGTACTGCGCGGCGTACTGCTCCAGCCACCGCCGCTGCGCCACTCCCTCCGGGTACAGCCCACCGCGCCAGTCCCGGTACTGCCACCCAGAGGTCCCCACGAGAACAACCATGGCCTCTGTGTACCCGGGGGCCAGCGGACATGCGCCAGTCCCAGCCAGCGGTGGCGTAGCGGGCCTGCTTTTGCGCGTTTATGTGTGCGCAAAAAGCAGGCCGCCGCCACCGCGACCAGGGGGAAAGGTGGTTAGTGACCCCGGGGGATGGTGATTGACTCTGGGGACGGCTACTTATTGACCGGGAATCCGAGGCTCACGCCCCCATGACTCGGATCGAGCCAGCGGGAAGTTACGGCCTTGCCCCGCGTGTAGAAGTGCACGCCCTCGGTCCCGTGCACATGGGTGTCGCCAAAGAGGGAAGCCTTCCACCCGCCGAACGAGTAGTACGCCATCGGCACCGGGATCGGGACGTTCACCCCGACCATGCCGGCCTCGACGTCGAACACGAAACGCCGGGCCGCCCCCCCGTCGTTGGTGAAGATCGCCGTCCCGTTGCCGTACGGGTTCTCGCTGACCAGCCGGACCGCCTCGGCGTAGCTCGGCGCGCGGACGACGGAGAGCACCGGGCCGAAGATCTCGTCGGTGTAGCAGCCCATCGACGGGGTCACGTGGTCGAGCACGCTGGGCCCGAGCCAGAACCCGCCCTCGCTGCCGCCGATGACCGGATGCACCCGCCCGTCCACGGCCAGCGTCGCGCCCTCACGCACCCCGGAATCCAGGTACGAGGCGACCTTGTCCCGGTGCGCCCCGGTGACCAGCGGGCCCATCTCCGAGCGCTCGTCGGTGCCCGGCCCCACCCGCAGCCGGGCCACCCGCTCAGTGATCTTGGCGACCAGCTCGTCGCCCACGGGACCGACCGCCACCAGCACGGACACGGCCATGCACCGCTCGCCCGCGGAGCCGAACCCCGCGGACACCGCCGCGTCCGCGGCGAGGTCGAGGTCCGCGTCCGGCAGCACGACCATGTGGTTCTTGGCGCCGCCCAGGGCCTGGACGCGCTTGCCCGCCGCCGTCCCGGTCTCGTAGACGTAGCGCGCGATCGGGGTCGACCCGACGAAGCTCACCGCGCGGACGTCGGGGTGCCGCAGCAGGGAGTCCACGGCTTCCTTGTCGCCCTGGACCACGTTGAACACGCCCTCCGGCAGGCCCGCCTCGGCCCACAGCCGGGCCAGCAGCAGCGATGCCGAGGGGTCCTTCTCCGAGGGCTTGAGCACGAAGGCGTTGCCGCAGGCGATGGCGATGGGGAACATCCACATCGGCACCATGGCGGGGAAGTTGAAGGGGGTGATGCCGGCCACCACGCCAAGCGGCTGCCGGATCGAGTAGGCATCGACGCCGGTAGAAACGTTCTCGGAAAAACCACCCTTGAGCAGGTGCGGGATTCCGCAGGCGAACTCGACGACCTCCAGCCCGCGGGCCACCTCGCCGGCCGCGTCACCGGCCACCTTGCCGTGCTCGGCGCTGATCAGCGCGGCCAGTTCCCCGGTGTGCCGGGCCAGCAGCTCCCGGAACGCGAACAGCACGCCGGCCCGCCTGGCCAGCGACGCGGCCCGCCATCCGGGGAAGGCCTTGGCCGCCGCGGCGACCGCGTCGGCGGTGACCGCGGCCGACGCGAAGTCGACGGTCCCCGTCACCTCGCCGGTGGCGGGGTCGTAGATGTCGCCGTGCCGCTCGGCCACGCCGTCCCAGGGCTGCCCGCCGATCCAGTGGCTGATGTGCTTGCCCGTCACTCTGCCTCCTCAGATATTCGCGCCATCCGGCCGCCAAGACCCCACCGGCCATTCGGCCGGGCCTGGCGGCCCGGCCTCGTCAGCCGGTGCCGGATGGCGCTCACGGGCTGGCCTCCTCACTGACCGCGCGCAGCGCGTCGGCCAGGATGCCCAGGCCCTCCTTGGCCTCGGCCTCGGACAGGTTCATCGGGGGGGCCATCCGGAGCGTGTGCCCGTACAGGCCGCCCTTGCCGATCAGCAGGCCACGCTCCCGGGTCTCCTCCAGCATCCGGGTGGCCAGCGCCGGGCTGGGCGCGCCGGTCGCGGGGTCGACCAGGTCGACGGCGAACATCAGGCCCTTGCCGCGGACCTCACCGACCGCGCCCAGTGACGCCGCCGCTTCCCGCAGCCCGCTGATGATCATGCTGCCGAGCTCGGCGGCGTTCCGCTGCAGGTCGTGGGAGAGCACGTAGTCGAGGGTGGCGCTGGCGGCGGTCCGGCCCCACGCCGTCTGCACCTCGTCAGAGATCAGCAGCGCACCGTGCTCCCGGAGCACCGCGGCGTACTCGCCCAGGAGCCCGTCCGGCGGCATGGTGAACCCGCCGACGCCCTGCACGGGCTCGGCGATCAGGCAGGCCACGTCCCCCGCGGTCGCGGTGCTCAGCACGTGCCGCAGGTCCTGGACACACGCGGCGGTGTACTCAGCGTCGCCCAGCCCGGCAGAAGCGGGCAGCTGGCGGTCCGTGCCGTGCAGGTAGTGCACGGCGAACGGGACCAGCGGCGAGCTCTTCCACGCGCCGTTGCCGGTGATGGCGACCGCCCCGAAGGACCGGCCGTGGTAGCTGTTCCGCAGCGCCAGCACCTGGTTGGACCGGCGGGCCGCGGTGGCCAGCATCAGCGCGGTCTCGTTGGCCTCGGTGCCGGAGTTCGTGAAGAACACCTTGGCGTTCTCGATCCCGGACAGGCGGGCCAGCTTCTCGGCCAGCTCCACCTGGTTGCGGATCAGGTACAGGGTGGACGTGTGCACCACGCCGGTGTCGAGCTGGCGCTGGACCGCCTCGCGGACCTCGGGCACGTCGTAGCCCAGCATGTTGGTCAGGATCCCGCAGAAGAAGTCCAGGTAGCTGCGGCCGTCGGCGTCGGTGACGCGGCTGCCGCTGCCACTGGTGAGTTCCAGCGGCTCGGAGTAGTAGAGCGCGAGCCAGTTAGGGAGGACGCGGCGGTGCCGCTCGTGGAGTTCCGACATCCCCCCAGTCTGGCGGACGCACCCCGCCCCCGGCCCCGACACACTGTCACGGATCCCCCTCCGCTCCTGACACTATGACCAGGCTTCAGTAGGCTGGTGGCACCGGCCCGCCCACGTTTCCCGCGGACGGTGCGCCGAGCCGGGCGATATGACCGTTTTCGGCGAACGGTGCGCGGGAAATGTCGCGGGAGCGGGCCGCGGCACGGACACGCGGGCCCGCGACGCGAGGGGCGTGCGGGGAGCGGGCGGCGGAGGGAGGCGGCGGGTGCCGACGGTGGCGGAAGTGCTCCGGCTGGACGCGGTGCGGCGCGGGCAGCCGGAGGTGGTGGCGGCGTCCGGCGGGCTGGGCGCGCCGGTCCGGTGGGTGCACGCGATCGAGTTCGCCGACGCGGCGCGGCTGCTGCGCGGCGGCGAGCTGGTCCTCACCACCGGGATAGCGCTGCCGGACGAGGAGCCGCTGCTCGGCGCCTACGTGGCCGGGCTGGCCGGGGTGGGGGTGAGCGCTCTCGCCGTGGAGCTCGGCCGCAAGTACACCGGCGGCCTGCCCGCCGCGTTGATCACGGCCGCCGAGGAGCGCGGGCTGCCGCTGATCGTGTTCACCCGTGAGGTCCCGTTCATCGAGATCACCGAGGCGGTGCACGCCCTGATCATCGACGACCAGCTGGAGCAGCTGCGGGCCTCGGCCCGGCTGCACGAGGTGTTCACTGACCTGGCCGTGGCCGGCGCCGGGCCCGCTGACATCCTCCGGGAGGCGGCGCTGCTGGCGGGCAGGCCGCTGATCCTGGAAGACCTGTCGCATCATGTGCTCGCCTGCGAGCCGGCCGGGACCGATCCGGCCGCCCTGCTGGCGGACTTCGGGACCCGCTCCGCCGCGGCGCCAGCCTCACCCCGCACCGCGTATCACCCCGGCCCCGGCTGGCTGGTCACCACCGTGGGCGCGCGCGGTGAGGACTGGGGGCGGGTCATCCTGGCCTGCGACGGCCCGCCCGCCCCGGCGGACACGGCGCTGGTGGAGCGGGCGGCGACCACGCTCGCGCTGGGCCGGCTCCTGGCCCGCCAGCAGGAGAGCCTGGAACGGCAGGCACACCGGACCCTGATCAGCATCCTGCTGGCCCAGCCGGACGCGGACCCGGACGAGATGGCCGCCCAGTGCCGGGCGCTGGGCGTGCCGGTCACCGGCCGGCGGCTGATCACCGCCGTGATCAGGTCGCCCGAGGGCGGCGCGGGGCTCCTGGCCCAGGCCCATGTGCTGGACCTGGCCGAGGCGTTCGCGGACGCCTGCCGCACCGAGCGGATTCCCGCGCTGGTCGGCTCCCTGGACGACGTGCGGGCCGGCGCGCTGCTGTCCGCTGGCGCCGGGACCGCCCCGGAGCAGGTCCTGGCCGGCGTGTGCGCCGCGGCCCGGCGGGCGCTGGCCCGCCGGGCCAGGCGGCCCTACGGCATGCCGGGCGGCGAGCCGGTGATCGGGGTGGGCACCGCCGCCAGCGGCATGCGCGAGGTCCGGCGCTCGCTGCTGGAGGCGCGGCAGGTCGCGGACGCCGCGGCGGAAACCCCGGGGCCGCGGGACGGCCGGCCCTTCTACCGGCTGTCCGACCTGCGGCTGCGCGGCCTGCTCTCGCTGCTCGGCGGGGACGCCAGGCTGGCCACGTTCGTGGACCGGGAACTGGGGCCACTGCGCGAGTACGACGCCGTGCACGGCACCGGCCTGACCAGCGTGCTGGGCGCTTACCTGGCGGCCGGGGGCAACAAGGCGGACGCCGCCGCCCGGGCCCACCTGGCCCGGCCCACCCTGTACGAGCGGCTGCGGCACATCGAGCGCATCCTCGGGGTCAGCCTCGACTCGGCCGAGTCACGCACGTCGCTGCACGTCGCGCTGCTCGCCCCGGATTCCGCTCACCCCGCCACCGGCTGAAGTCCGGCCCTGGCCTGCTGGCGTGCTGTCTACACCTCGCCGGGGTTGGCCCGCTGCCTGCTCACCTCGGGCGGCGCCGGGCGGCTCAGGTCGTGGCCCGGCGCCGAGGGCGCGGGCTGCGCCGCTGGGGCCTGACGGCTCAGGGCCTGGCCCGGTTCCGGAGCGGCCGGCGGCGCGGGCGGCCCGGCTGGTGCCTGCGCCACAGGCACCTCCCCGGCTGGTGCCTCCCCGGCTGGTGCCTGCGCCGCAGGCACCTCCCCGGCTGGTGTCTCCCCGGCTGGTGCCTCCCCGGCTGGTGCCTGCGGCGCAGGCGCCTGCGCGGCAGGCGGATCAGCCGCGGAGACGGCGCGCTGATACGCGTCGCGGAGCTTGGTCACCTCGGCCTGCGGGTCATGGAACCAGTTGGTGGACCACAGCCGGTGGAAGCTCCAGCCGAGCCGCTGCAGGTGCTCGCCGCGCAGCCGGTCCCGGTCACGGACGCTCCGCGACTGGTGGTAGGACGCGCCATCGGTCTCGATGGCCAGGACCATCCGGTCCGCGTCCTGCGGGTGGGTAGCGGCGAAGTCCACCCGGTAGCCGCCCACCCCGTACTGTGGCACGACTGTGATCCCGGCTGCGGCAAGACGGTCACGCACGTCGGCCTCGAACGGGTCCAGCTCGGTGCGGCCCGACGCCTCGATGACGCTACCCCCGGAGCCGGCGTACTCGAGGTAGTCGGCGAGCAGCCTGGCCCCGGCCTTGGTGACCCGGTCCGGGTCCACGTCGTTGCTGGAGAACGAGCTGACCAGGGTGAGCCGGTGCTTGGCCCGGGTGGCGGCCACGTTCAGCCTGCGCTCACCGCCGTCGCGCAGCAGTGGGCCCCACTGGTACCGCATCCGGCCATCCGGGTGCTTGCCGTACCCGATGGACAGGATGATCGCGTCCCGCTCATCACCCTGAACCCGCTCCAGGTTCTTCACGAAGAACGGCTCCGTAGAGTCCTCGGCGAAGAAACCTTCCAGGTCGGGGCGGTCGGCCAGCGCGGCCCGCAGGGCGGCGTCGATCCGCTCGGCGTGCTTGACGCCCAGCGCGATGACGCCGAGCGACTCCCGCGGCCGGGTCCTGGCGTGCTCCAGGATCAGCTCGACCACTTTGTCCACCTCGGCCGTGACCGACACTTCCTGGCCGCGCCCGGGACCCTGCGCCACGACGACATGGCGCAGGCAGTCATCGCGGAGCACGCCAGGGAAGGTGGTCAGCGCGCCGCCGTAGATGTGGGTGTTGGAGAAAGCCACCAGCCGCTCGTCGCGGCTGCGGTAGTGCCAGCCCAGCGGCGCGGTCGGGAGCAGCGGGCGGAGCGCGTCCAGTACCGACTCGAAGCCGATTCCGAAGGACACCAGGCTCTCGTCGTCGGCCGACTCATCAGCCTCGTCAGAGAACTGGCGGAAGAAGTTGGTGGGCGGCAGCTGCCGGTCATCTCCGGCCACCACGATCTGGTGCCCGCGCATGATCGACGGGATGGCGTCGGCCGGGATGATCTGGCTAGCCTCGTCGAAGATCACTACATCGAACAGCCTGGTTGCGGGCAGCACCTGGCTGACCATCAGCGGTGACATGGCCCAGCACGGCTTGAGCGGGAACAGCACGTCGCTGGTCTGGTCGAGCAGCCGCCGCAGCGGGAGATGGCGGCGGCGCAGCGCCGCCTGCTTGCGGATGACCCGGGCCTGCAGCGGATGCCGGTCCTGGGCGGCGCGGAGCCGGTCCGCCCACGCGCGGCGCACCCGGCCAGCGTTGGCCGCCAGGTGCTGCACATCGCGGACCCGGAAGTCACCAGCGATCTCGTCCAGCGCGGCGCCGTGGTAGGCAGCGTAACCGGGATCGCGGACCCTGATCTGATCCAGGATCGACGTGTACCAGGCAAAGTCGAAAGCGGCCGCGGCGAGGTCCGGCCCGGCCTCCCGGCGGGCCAGCTCATCCAGCAGCGGGCCGAGGCCGGCCTCGGCGAACCCGCCACCCAGCTGATAGAGCCGGGGCAGTTTCCATACCGTGTCCTGATCCGCGGTGAGCACCGCCAGCTGCGGTTCGGGGTCATCGGCGATCCGGACGTAACCGCGCAGCATGGCCAGCTGCGCGTCACACTCGGCACGGATCTGGTCCAGTTCCTGGTAGCCGGCCGGCAGCCGAGGCAGTCCGCCGTCCGGGCTCAGCTCCCGCCACTCGGCCAGCTGCGCGGCTGCCTCGCGCAGCGCCTGGTGCAGCTCTTCGCGGGAGGGCTGCGGCTCACCGGTAGCCAGGGCGCGGGCCTGCTTGCGCAGCGCCCGGCGCTCGAGGAATGCGACGTCGCCGCCGTCACCGACCGCTGCCGCCAAGCGATCCGGACTCGCCGCGTACACGGCGGGGGCCAGCCGGCCCAGGGTCTGCGCTACTGCGGCATACAGCCTCATCACGGCCGCGCCCGCGCGGTAGGTCTGCGGCGGGCGCAGGCCAGTCTCTTCGGCCGCGCGGGCGATGCGGTGGATCGCCGCGGGCAGCCCATGCGAGCCGAGCCGGACCGTGAGATCGTAGGCTTGGCGCGCCTGGTCCGGTGTGCGGAGGGCGGCGCCGAACCAGGGCGTGCTGCCCGGCCGCAACGTGAAGCCGCCCAGGTGAGCGAACTCCCGCAGCTCGTCGCGGATCCGGTCGGCAACCTCCCGGGTGAGCCGCTCCGGCGCGGCCAGCCGGACGTGAGTGCGGGCCTCGCTGGGAATGCCCAGCAGCGCGGCCTGGACCTCGAACGGGGTCAGCCCCCACGGCTTGTGCACTTCGTGCAGGGCAGCCGCGTGCCGGCTAAGCCGCTGCTGCCGGTCGACCAGCCGCCGGTGCAGATCACTGAGGTCCGGGTCGGCCGTGCACTGGGCCTCCTCCAGGGTGTCGCCCAGATCGCGGGCGATGCGCAGCCGGTCCCTGGTGCCCTCGTGGATATCGAGCACCATGCCGCCGAGGCCGACCCCCTTCAGCCGGGACAGCACGGCATCGATGGCCGCCCGCTTTTCCGCGACGAACAGCACCTTCCGGCCCCGCGCCACCAGCGTGGCGATCAGGTTCGCGAT
>WNGB01003683.1_pt1 | contig 23941 bp, 24 predicted proteins | sample 5400681 | NCBI WGS metagenome assembly WNGB01 (sample SAMN13153367, study PRJNA577476) | soil metagenome | isolation source: 115 cm soil or saprolite under grassland replicate 2 | place: USA:California | collected 2016-06-15
GCGAGCTGCACATGATCGGCGCCACCACGCTCGATGAGTACCGCAAGCACATCGAGAAGGACGCCGCCCTGGAGCGCCGCTTCCAGCCGGTCTTCGCCGGCGAGCCGAGCGTCCAGGACACGGTGGCGATCCTGCGCGGCCTCAAGGAGCGCTACGAGGTGCACCACGGCGTGCGCATCCAGGACTCCGCGCTGGTGGCGGCGGCGATGCTCTCGGACCGGTATGTCACCGGCCGCTTCCTGCCCGACAAGGCGATCGACCTGGTCGACGAGGCCGCCTCCAGGCTGCGGATCGAGATCGACTCCATGCCGACCGAGGTCGACGTTCTGGAGCGCCGCGCCAAGCAGCTCGAGATCGAGCGCGCGGCGCTTCGCAAGGAGACCGACCAGGTCTCCCGTGAGCGCCTCGCCAAGATCGAGGAGGAGCTGGCGGGGCTCCAGGAGGAGCGCGGCGCCAAGAAGGCGCACTGGGAGGCTGAGAAGGAAGCCATCTCCTCGATCCGGAGCACCAAGGCGAGCATCGAGGAGACGCGGGGGCTGGCCGAGCGGGCGGAGCGCGACGGCGACCTCAACCGCGCCGCCGAGCTGCGCTACGGCGTGCTGCCGGGCCTAGAGCGGAAGCTGACCGAGGCCAACGGGCGGCTGGCGGCGCTCCAGTCCGACCGCAAGATGCTCAAGGAGGAGGTCGACGAGGAAGACGTCGCCGAGGTGGTGTCGGCCTGGACCGGCATCCCGGTCACGCGGCTGATGCAGGGTGAGATGGCCAAGCTGCTGCGCCTCGAGGACGAGCTCCACCGGCGGGTCGTCGGCCAGGACGAGGCCGTCGAGGCGGTCGCCCACGCCATCCGCCGCTCCCGCGCGGGGCTGTCCGAGCCGGGCCGGCCGATCGGCAACTTCCTGTTCCTCGGCCCCACCGGTGTCGGCAAGACCGAGCTGGCCAGGGCGCTCGCCGAGTTCCTGTTCGACGACGAGCGGGCGATGGTCCGCATCGACATGAGCGAGTACGGCGAGAAGCACACGGTCGCCCGCCTCATCGGCGCGCCGCCGGGCTATGTCGGCTACGAGGAGGGCGGCCAGCTCACCGAGGCCGTCCGCCGCCGCCCCTACTCGGTGGTGCTGCTCGACGAGATCGAAAAGGCCCACCCGGACGTGTTCGACGTGCTGCTCCAGCTGATGGACGACGGCCGCCTGACCGACGGCCAGGGCCGCACGGTGGACTTCGCCAACGTCGTGCTGATCATGACCTCCAACCTCGGCTCGCAGCTGATGATCGACATGCTCGAGCCGGAGGAGGTGATGCAGCAGCGGGTGATGGCGGTCGTCAGGGAGGCGTTCAAGCCGGAGTTCCTCAACCGGTTGGACGACGTCTTGATCTTCCACCGGCTGTCCCGCGACGAGCTCGCCAAGATCGTCGATCTCCAGATCGGGCTGCTCGCCAAGCGGCTCGCGGGCCGGCGGCTGAGCCTGCGGCTCACGCCCGCCGCCAAGCAGTGGCTGGTGGATCGCAGCGACGACCCCGCCTACGGTGCCCGGCTGCTGCGGCGGCAGGTCTCCAAGACCATCGGGGACGAGCTGGCCAAGCTCCTGCTGGCCGGTGAGATCGGCGACGGCGACGCGATCCTCGCCGACGCCGGTGTCGATGGCCTGCGCTTCACCCGGGAGGCGCCGGCGGCGGTTGCGTGACCTCGTGACCCGGTGACCACGGCGCCCTGGGGTGTCCACGCCCCCGGGCGCCCGGTTAGACTCGAAGCCATGGCACCGCCGCGCAGCCACCGTCGCGCAGCCCGGCCGATCTACCCGGGCGTGCTGCCCATCTTCATCGCCGGGCTGGCCGGATTCTTCGTGTACCGGCTCGGCTACCGCCTGCCCTGGCACGTGCCCGTCTACGTGCGACTGGGGCTGGAGGCGGTCGTCGTCCTGCTGGCGTGGAGGGCGTGGAAGTCCTTCCGGGCCGCGCTCAAGGCACAGCTCCGCCTGTTCCAGGCCCAGGCCATGATCGCCTACGCGGTGGCGCTCCAGGCGGTCATTCTGCTGCTGCGGAGCTAGCCTCGTCCCGATCCACCGGCGCCCGATCCACCAAGGGCTGCCCGAGCCCTTCCGCGACGATCCGCGTCGCCGGCCGTCCGCAGCGGCAGTCCCACACCTCGGGGACCTCGACCTCGACCGCGAACGGAACCGTGACCAGGTGCTCCCGCGTGCACAGGTAGGTGACCACCTGCCTGGGGGCGTAGGCGCTGGACGGCGCCTGCAACCGATCGAATTCCGCCGGAAGGCTGTACCCGCTCTGCTCCATCAAGCGATCCGCTCCTTCGCACCACGTCCCACATGCCTGGAAAGTATGGCACGCAACCGGCCAGTGCTTCTCGGCGTCTCTGCGGCGATGTCCGTCCCGTCTGCCCCATGGGAGCAGGCGCCCTGGTCAGCGAGGGTCGCGAGCGTCCACCCGCAACCTTGCCGGTCACCGGGGAGGCCCACGACAATGGACCCGGGCCAGCCAGCCGGTACCGGCCTACGGAGATCCGACCAGGACCAGCACCAGGACCGGCATCAGCACCAGGACGAGGACCAGGAGGAAAGCTCATGGCAAACGGACCGGTCCGCCGCATCCCGATCGGCGAGCTTGGCCTTTCGACCGGGAAGAAGGCTCGGCTACATCGAATCATCCACCAGTTCGGCCTGAAGAACGGCACCGCCATGTTCCTGCCCTACGACCAGGGGCTCGAGCATGGTCCGCGTGACTTCCTGGACAACCCGGCCTCCGGCGACCCGAAGTACATCCTCAAGCTGGCCGTCGAGGGCGGCTTCAACGGGGTCGCGATCCAGATCGGCACCGCCGAGAAGTTCTTCTGGGACTACGCCGGCGAGGTCCCGCTGCTCCTCAAGCTGAACGGCAGGACCGAGATCCCGCCGGCGGGCGCGCCGCGGTCGCCGCTGAACGCCAGCGTCGAGGACGCGGTCCGGCTGGGCGCCGACGCGGTCGGCTACACCTTGTACGTGGGTAGCGAGCAGCAGGAGGCGGACTTCGAGGCGCTCGCCGGCGTGCGCCAGGCCGCGCACCATTACGGCCTGCCGCTGATCGTCTGGTCGTACCCACGCGGCAAGGCGGTCGACAGCAAGGGCGGCAAGGACTCGCTCTACCAGGTGGAGTACGCCGCCCGCACCGCGGCGGAGCTGGGCGCCGACGTTGTCAAGGTGAACTTCCCCAACCCGAACGCGACCGAGGGGGTCCCCAAGGCCTACGCCCGGCAGGTCACCGAGCAGGAGGGCGTCAACGCGGTCGTGCGCTCGGCGGTCCGCACGCCCGTGCTGCTCAGCGGTGGCGAGCGCGGTGGCGACGAGGAGGTCCTCGACAAGGCTCGGATGGCGATGGAGGCCGGGGCGCTGGGGCTGATCTTCGGGCGCAATATCTGGCAGCGCGAACACGACGAATCACTACGTTTCGTCGCCCGCTTGCGGGAACTGCTTGAGAAGTACCCGTCATAGGCCGATGAGACCTCGGGGCCACGCCGTCGCGGCGGGCGGTGTGGCCCCCTTCGGCGGCCGGCGGAGGCCGCCCAGGGCGCTGGTGACGACCGGCATCGCCGTCGGGATCGTCGCCATCTCCACCTCGCCGATCCTGGTGCGGGTCGCGCACGTCCCGCCGCTCGCGCTGGCGTTCTGGCGCTGCCTGGCCGGGACGTTGCTGCTGGCGCCGTTCGCGCTGCGAGGCGGTCTCCGGGTCCGCCCCACCCTCGCGGAGCTCGGCTGGCTGGCGCTGTCGGGCGCGTGCCTGGCGCTGCACTTCTCGCTCTGGAACGCCTCGCTCGAGCGCACCACCATCGCCTCGTCGACCGTGCTGGTCGCCTGCTCGCCGCTGTTCGTCGGCGTCCTGGCCGGCCCGCTGCTGGGCGAGCCGCCCTCGCGCCTGGGCTGGGCCGGTATCGGCCTGACGATCGGCGGCGCCGTGCTGATCGCGCTGGGAGACGCCGGCGCGGTGGACCTCGGTCCGCGAGCCCTGCTCGGCGACGCGATGGCCTTCGGCGGCGCCGCCGCGATCGGCGCCTACTTCCTGATCGGCCGTTCAGCACGCCGGCGCCTGCCCGCCAGCACGTACGCGGCTTCGGTCTACGGCGTGGCGGCGGCGCTGCTGCTGCCGGCGAGCCTGCTCAGCGGCGCGCCGCTGGCCGGCTACGGCGGCGGCTCGTGGCTGGCGATCGGCGGGGTGGTGGTCGGGCCGCAACTCCTCGGCCACACGGTCTTCAACGCTCTGCTGGCGACGCTCACCGCGGAGTCCGTGGCGGTGATCGGCCTGACCGAGCCCGTCGGCGCGACGCTGCTGGCCTGGCTCGTCTTCCAGGAGCTGCCGACGCCGTGGTTCTGGCCAGGCGCCGCGCTGGTCCTCGCTGGCGTGTGGCTCGGGGTCCGCGGCACCACGAACCGGCCTGTGGACAACCGGGAGGAGGCCCTCGGCGAGCGGTAGACTTGGCCCTCCCGGGCACTGTAATCCAGCAAGAAAGCGAGCCCACCATGCCGGGAACGATCCTCATCGGCGCCCAGTGGGGTGACGAGGGCAAGGGCAAGGCCACCGACCTGCTCGCCGACAAGATGGACGTGGTCGTCCGCTACCAGGGCGGCAACAACGCCGGCCACACGGTGGTGGTGGGCGGGCGTACCTTCCGGCTCCACCTGGTGCCCAGCGGCATCCTCCACCCGCACATCACCACGCTGATCGGCGACGGGGTGGTGGTCGACCCCGGCGTGCTCCTGGCCGAGCTGGCCGCGCTGGAGGCACAGGGCATCTCCACGGCCAACCTCAGGGTCTCGGCCAACGCGCACCTGATCATGCCGTGGCACAAGGAGCGCGACAAGCTCGCCGAGCGCTATCTGGGCAGCAACAAGATCGGCACCACCGGGCGCGGCATCGGGCCGGCCTACGGGGACAAGGTCGCGCGGCTGGGCATCCGCGTGCAGGACCTGCTCGACCCGAAGATCCTGGGCCAGAAGGTCGAGGTCGTCCTGCGTGAGCGCAACCCGATGCTCGCCAAGGTCTACAACAGGCTGCCGTTCGACGCCGAGGCGGTGGTCGAGGAGTACATGACCTATGCCGAGGCGCTGCGCCCGCGCATCGCCGACACCTCGCTGTATCTGTGGAGGGCGCTGCGTGACGGCAGGCAGGTGCTGTTCGAGGGCGCCCAGGCGACCATGCTGGACGTTGATCACGGCACCTACCCCTTCGTGACCTCCTCCTCGCCGGTGTCCGGCGGCGCGCTGGCGGGGGCCGGCATCGGCCCCGGCGAGATCCAGGGGGTCATCGGCCTGGCCAAGGCCTACACCACCCGGGTCGGCTCCGGCCCGATGCCGACCGAGACAGGGGGTCCCGAGGCCGAGATCCTCAGCACCCAGGGCGCCGAGTTCGGCACCACCACCGGGCGGCCGCGCCGCTGCGGATGGCTCGACACCGTCGTGCTGCGCTACGCGGCCCGGGTCAACGGCCTCACCGAGCTGTTCGTGTCCAAGCTGGACGTGCTCTCCAGCTTCGACCGCATCCCCGTGGCGACCGCCTACCGGATCGACGGCGAGGTGACCCAGGACTGGCCGATGACCCAGACCGAGGTCCATCACGCCGAGCCGGTCTACGAGTACCTCGACGGCTGGCGAGAGGACATCACCGGCGTCACCCGCTTCGAGGACCTCCCGCGAGCGGCGCGTGCTTACGTGGAGGCGATCGAGAAGCTCAGCGAGGTGCCGGTCACGGCGGTGTTCGTGGGTCCCGGGCGTGAGCAGACGCTGCTCCGGGAGCGGATGGGCGACCGTCGGGCCACGGTCGCCGGCGACGGCGGAAAGGGATAGACATGCGCATCGCGGTGATCGGCAGCGGCGCGCGGGAGCATGCGCTGATCGAGGCGCTGGCGCTGAACCCCGACGCGGAGCGCCTGTACGCGGTGCCCGGAAACGCCGGCACAGCCGCCCGCGCCACCAACATGCCGGGCATCGGGGTCACCGACCCCGCCGCGCTGGCCTCGTTCGTCGAGTCGGCGGGGGTCGACCTGACGGTGATCGGCCCCGAGGTGCCGCTGGTGGCCGGGGTGGCCGACTACTTCCTGGACCGGGGGCTGGCCGTGTTCGGGCCGACCGCCGCCGCCGCCCGCATCGAGGGCTCCAAGGCGTTCGCCAAAGAGGTGATGGCCGCCGCGGGCGTGCCGACCGCGCGCGCCGGGGTGTTCGACGACGCGGGCGAGGCCATCCTCGCCCTGGACGACTTCGGGCCGCCGTGGGTGATCAAGGCCGACGGGCTCGCGGCCGGCAAGGGGGTCACGGTGACCTCCGACCTGGCCGGCGCGAAGGCCGCCGTCGAGGCCGCGCTGGTCCGGCGGGTGCACGGCGACGCCGGTGGTCGCATCCTGCTGGAGGAGTACCTGGACGGCCCGGAGGCGAGCCTGTTCGCGCTGAGCGACGGGCGGACGGTGGTGCCGCTGGCGCCCGCTCGCGACTACAAGCGGGTGGCCGACGGTGACCAGGGGCCCAACACCGGCGGGATGGGCGCCTACTCGCCGCTGCCGGACTTCCCGGAGTCCCTGGTCGAGGAGGTGCGCCGCACCATCCTGCAGCCCACCGTGGCCGAACTGTGCGCCCGTGGCATCCGCTACCAGGGCCTGCTCTACGCCGGGCTGGCGCTGACCTCCGCCGGGCCCAGGGTGATCGAGTTCAACTGCCGGTTCGGCGATCCCGAGGCGCAGGTGGTCCTGCCGCGTCTGGCCACGGACCTGACCGAGCTGCTGTGGGCCACAGCCGAGGGGGTGCTCGCCGGTGAGAAGGTCGCCTGGGACCCGCGTGCCTGTGTGACGGTGGTGCTGGCCTCCGGCGGCTACCCGGGCTCGTACCGCCGGGGCTTCCCGATCACCGGGATAGAGGCCGCGGAGGCCGCGCCCGACGTGCACGTCTACCACGCCGGCACCACCCGCGACGCCGCCGGCGAGGTGCGCACAGCCGGCGGCCGGGTGCTCTCCGTCACAGCGCTCGGCGATGACCTCGCCGACGCCAGGGCTCGCGCGTACGCCGCCGCCGATCTGGTCCACTTCGACGCCGTCCACTACCGCCGCGACATCGCCGCTCCCGCGCCTCGGGGTGACGGTGGTGGACCCGCAGGCCCTCGGCGGAGCTGACGGGCGTGCACCGTTTCAGGGTGGCCCGTCCGGCCTCGCGCCCTGGGCGCCTCATCGCGCCAGCGGCCCGGCCGTGGTTCCTCCTCTCGGCCGGGACTGGACGAGCCGGGCATGTTTTGTCATAGTTCGGGCTGGATGAGTGCTGCGGGAGTGGGAGTGAGATCGGGGGGCGGTGCTGGGGACGGGAGTGGCCGCGGCTCCGGGAGGCCGGTCATCGAGGCCTACCATCGAGCGCCTGTCCAGGTGCGCGACCCGGACCCCCGATCGCCGGCCGTGGCCGAATCGCTGGGCAGGATGATCTCCGACGCCGTGCCGGGCCTGCGGGCCGAGCACGTCGGCAGCTCCGCTGTCCCCGACCTGGCCGGCAAGGGGACCATCGACCTGCTCCTGCCGACCCCGGCCGAGCAAGTCGCCGAGGTGGCCGAGGCGCTCCAGGCGATCGGCTTCCAGCCGCAGAGCGTCCCGCGGACGTTCCCGGATTCGCGCCCGATGCTCCAGGGGGTCGTCCGCCATCGCGAGCGGCGCTACCGTGTGCACGTGCACATCGTCCCGGACGCCAGCCCCGAGGTCCTGGAGCTGCGCGGCTTCCGCGACGCGCTGCGCTCCGACGGGTCGCTGCGCCGCGACTACGAGGACCTGAAGCGCTCCATCGTCGCCCGTGGGGTCACCAACGCGGGCGATTTCACCCAGGCCAAGCGGGACTTCATCATCGCCACCCTGCGCCGCCTCGGCTTTCGCTAGCCGCCCCCCGCGACACGCGCCTCCCGGCGGCGGCCGGGCAGAGCGGTTGGGGGGCGGGGCCCAGGCGCACCGCCCGACCCACACGCCCCGCGGCTCGGCCCGGGCCCCCGCCCGACCCAAACGCCCCGCGGCTCGGCCCGGGCCCACCGCCCGACCCACCCGGCCGCGGCGATCGGTGGGCGTGGCTGGCTGGCGAGATAGAATGCGCCCGGACCCGGCGTGAGCCGACGAGACAGGAACGAGGAAGGACGTATGCAGCAGCCACGCGTTGGGATCGTCCTTGGCTCCAGCTCCGACGAGGAGCGCACGAAATCGGCTGCCGTGATCCTCGAGAAGTTCGGCGTCGACCACGAGATCGAGGTCCTGAGCGCGCACCGCAGCCCGCGCCGTGTCGCCGCCTACGCCGCGAGCGCCGAGGACCGCGGGCTCCAGGTGCTGATCGCGGCGGCGGGCAAGGCGGCGGCCCTGCCGGGCGTGCTCGCCGCGCACACCGTGCTTCCGGTGATCGGCCTGCCGATCTTCACCCCGCAGCTCGCAGGCCAGGACGCGCTCTACTCGATCGTGCAGATGCCCTCCGGGGTCCCTGTCGCGACCGTCGGGCTGGACGCGGCGGTCAACGCCGGCATCCTGGCGGTGCAGATCCTGGCCCTCGGCGACGTGCAGCTCCGCAAGCAACTGCGCGAGTTCAAGCAGCAGCTCGATGAGGGTCTGCGGCTCTGACCTGCGATGATCGCGAGATACACCCTGCCAGAGATGGGCGCCGTCTGGAGCGAGCAGCATCGCTTCCGCCTGTTCGCGCAGGTCGAGGTCGCCGTGGTCCGCGCCAGGGCACGCCGCGGCCTGGTCCCACCAGAGGACCTGGAGGCGATCGAGGCCGGCCCTCCCCCGCCGGCCGCCCGCGTCCACGAGCTGGACGCGCGGCTCCACCACGACGTGATCGCCTTTCTCACTGCCTACGGCGAGGGCATCGGACCGGCGGCGCGGCACGTCCACTACGGCATGACCTCGTCCGATCTGCTGGACACCGCGCTGGCGCTCCAGCTCGTCCGTGCCTCGGAGCTGCTGTCATCCCGGCTCGATCGGCTGGTTGCCTCGCTGCGTGACCGCGCGCTGGAGCACCGGGACACGCTCTGCCTCGGCCGCACCCACGGGGTCGCCGCCGAGCCGACCACCTTCGGGCTGAAGCTGGCGGGTCACGCGTTCGCCTTCGACCGCGACCGCCGCCGGCTCGCCGCCGCCCGCGAGGCCGTCGCGGTCGGCAAGCTCTCCGGCGCGGTCGGGACCTACTCCAACCTCGCCGCCGACGTCGAAGCCGAGGTGCTCGCCGAGCTGGACCTCGCGCCCGAGGACGCGGCCACGCAGGTGGTGGCCCGCGACCGGCACGCGCAGCTCCTTGCCACGCTGGCGCTGGTGGGGGCCGACCTCGAACGGCTCGCGGTGGAGATCCGTCACCTCCAGCGCACCGAGGTGCGCGAGGCCGAGGAGCCGTTCGCGCCCGGGCAGAAGGGCTCATCGGCCATGCCCCACAAGCGCAACCCGATCGTGGCCGAGCGGCTCACCGGCATCGCGCGGCTGTTGCGTGGCTACGCGGTCACCGGGCTGGAGGACGTGGCGCTCTGGCACGAGCGGGACATCTCCCACTCGTCGGCCGAGCGGGTCGTCCTCCCAGACGCCTGTTGCGTCCTGGACTATGGGCTGGAACGCGCCGCCTGGCTGGTGGAGGGCCTGCGTGTCTTCCCGGAGCGGATGCGGGCCAACCTGGAGGCGTCCGGCGGCCTGGCCGGGTCGTCGTCCGCGCTGCTGGCCCTGGTCGATGGCGGCTGGAGCCGGGAGGAGGCGTACGTCGTTGTGCAACGCGCCGCCATGGCAGCCTGGGAGGGCAAGGGCGGCTTCCGTGACCTGCTGCTGGCGGAGCCGGGGGTCGCCGAGGCGGTCGGCGGCCCCGCCGGCCTCGACGCCGCCATCGACCCCGCCCGCTTCGTCGCCAACGCCGGCCCGATCTACGAACGTCTAGAGCGCCTGGAGATCCCGCGATGACCACCGCACCCGTCCTGGAGGGCCTCCGCCACCAAGCCTCTGGCAAGGTCCGTGACATCTACGAGGTGGACGAGGCCCACCTGCTGCTGGTCACCACCGACCGCATCTCAGCCTTCGACGTGGTCCTCCAGGACCCGATCCCGGGCAGGGGCACGGTGCTGACCGCCCTGACCCAGTTCTGGCTCGAACGCACCGCCGACCTGATGCCGAACCATCTGGTCGGTTGGCGCGCTTCCGAGCTGCCCCCTGGAGCCAGGCATCTCGCCGGCCGGGCCATGCTGGTGCGCCGGCTCGAGATGATCCCGTTCGAGTGCATCGCCCGCGGCTACCTGGTCGGCTCCGGCTGGAAGGAGTACCGCGCGGGCGGCACCGTCTGCGGGATCCCGCTGCCGGCGGGGCTGCGCGAGGCCGACAAACTGCCGGAGCCGCTGTTCACGCCGTCGACCAAGGCGATCACCGGCCACGACGAGAACGTCTCCGAGGAGCTCGTCGCCGAGCGGCTGGGCGCAGAGCTCGCCGGCCGGCTGCACGACCTGACCGTCGGGGTCTACCGGCGTGGCGCCGAGTACGCGGCGGCCAGGGGCATCCTGCTGGCCGACACCAAGTTCGAGTTCGGGCTGGACGACGGTGAGGTGGTGCTCGCCGACGAGGTGCTGACCCCCGACTCGTCCAGGTTCTGGCCGGCCGGCTCGTGGGAGCCGGGATCGTCGCCGCCGTCGTTCGACAAGCAGTTCGTGCGAGACTGGCTGGAGACCACCGGCTGGGACAAGACCGCGCCGGCGCCCCGCCTGCCGTCCGAGGTCATCGACGGAACCGCCGCCCGCTACCGTGAGGCCTACGAGCGCCTGGCCGGCCGCTCCCTGGACGACTGGCTCGCCGAAGCCAGGGCGTAGCGCCAGCCAGGCACAGCGGCCCGCCGACGGCGGCCTGGGCACAGCGACCCGCCCACGGCGGTCTCGGCGCGGCGGCTTGGGCGCTTGGGCGGGACGGCCCCGGTCGCCGCTAGCGCTCGTCGCTGTCGGCGGCCTCGCCGGGGCCTCCGACGACGAAGCGCTCGCGCAGGGTCCGCTTGGAGAACTTGCCCGTGGCGGTCTTGGGGATCTCGTCGATGAACTCGATGCGGTCGGGCAGCCACCACTTCGGGAACTGGTCGCCGATCGAGGCGAGCAGCTCCTCACCGCCGGTGTCGGAGCCCGGCTTGCGGACCACCACCGCCAGCGGCCGCTCGCCCCACTTGGCGTCGGGGATCGCGATCACCGCCGCCTCCGACACCGCCGGGTGCCCCATCAGCGCGTTCTCCAGCTCCACCGACGAGATCCACTCGCCGCCGGACTTCACCAGGTCCTTGGTGCGGTCCACCAGGTGCAGGTAGCCCTCCGGGTCCAGGGTGGCGACGTCGCCGCTGTGGTACCAGCCGTCGATGAAGGTGGCGGCCGAGCGCGGGTCGTCGAGGTACTCGTCGGCGATCCAGGGGCCGCGCAGCAGCACCTCGCCCATCGACTTGCCGTCCCAGGGCACCGGCCTGCCCTGCTCGTCGGCCAGCCGCTGCTCCAGGCCCGGCGCCAGCAGGCCCTGCTTGGCCTTGAAGCTGTAGCGCTCGTTGTCCGGGAGGCCCGCCAGGCTGGACTTCAGCCGCGAGAGGTGGGTCAGCGGCGTGGCCTCGGTCATGCCGTAGGCGTGGATGAACTCGACCCCGTAGCGCTCCTCGTACCCGCGGATCATCGACACGGGGGCCGCCGAACCGCCGCACACGATCCGCTGGAGCGAGCCCAGGTCGCCGCCGTCCTGCTCCAGGAGCTGCGCCACGCCGAGCCATACCGTCGGCACCCCGGCCGCCATGGTCACGCCCTCCTCGCGGATCAGGCGCAGGTAGTCGGCGGGCGTCGGGTGCGGGCCGCCGAACACCAGACCGGCGCCGAACCAGGTCGACCCGAACGGCAGCCCCCAGGCGTTGACGTGGAACATCGGCACGATCGGCAGCACCACGTCCCGCTCGGACAGGCCCAGCGTGTCCACCAGGCCGGTGGCCATCGAGTGGATGAACAGCGCCCGGTGCGAATAGCTCACGCCCTTGGGGTTGCCGGTGGTGGCCGAGGTGTAGCAGATGCCTGCGGTCTGCTCCTCGTCCAGTTCCGGCCACTCGGATAGCGGAGCAGCGCCGGCCACCAGCGACTCGTAGTCGCGCACGGAGCGGTGGTCCAGCGCCGGGGCGCCCTCGCCGATCACCAGCACGTGCTCCACGCTCGGGACCTGCGGCAGCACCTTGGCGATCGCCGGGGCCAGGTCCGCGTCGACCACCAGGACCTTGTCGTGCGCGTGGTTGACGATATACGCGAGCTGGTCCGGACTGAGCCGGATGTTGAGAGTGTGATAGCTGGCGCCCATCAGCGCGGTGGCGAAGTAGGCCTCCATGTGCCGGTCGTGGTTCCAGCAGAAGGTGGCCACCCGGTCGCCCGTGCCGACGCCCAGCTCGCGCAGGGCGCTGGCCAGGCGCGCGACCCGCTCGGACCAATCCGCGTAGGTCGTGCGCGCCACCGTCCCGTCGGCACGGCGGGTGGCGAGCCGCCGGTCGGGGAACAGCAGCCTCGCACGCTCATAGATGTTCCGGATGGTGAGCGGGTAGTCCATCATCGCGAGGGCCTCCCATGCCGGGCGCTGCCGCGCCGTTACCGACCGTCCAGCCTGATGCTACGAGCCGTCACGAGGTTTCGGGAAGCCTGGCGCCGGAGGCCGGTCCGGCGCCGTCGGCGCCCGCACGCTCGGCTCGGGCGGAGGGGCGCCAGCACAATACCCGCCCGATTGCGGAACCGGAGCCGCGGCACCGCCTTCCGGCAGGACCCGGACCAGGCTAACCTCGCAATGCTGGAACGCGGCCTGGCCGGCCGGCGCCTGGCGTACGACTACCCGCTCGCACCGCAGGAGGGCCGCGTTGAGCTCGTCACCGCTGCTGTACCTCGCCAGGCACGGTGAGACGGAGTGGACGATGACGCGCCGCCACACGGGCCGCACGGACGTCGCCCTGACCCCCAGAGGCGAGCAGCAGGCTCAGGCGCTCGGGGCCCTGCTGGCCGGGGTCGAGGTCGACCGCGTCCTGTCCAGCCCGATGACGCGGGCCCTGGCTACGGCGCGGCTGGCCGGCTTCGGCGACCGGGTGGAGCAGGTCGACGCGCTCCGGGAGCTCGACTACGGTGAGTACGAGGGCCTGACGACCAGGCAGATTCGCGAGAGCCGGCCCGACTGGGACCTGTTCCGCGATGGCTGCCCGGGGGGCGAGACCGTCGCCGACGTCGCCAGGCGCGTGCGGCCGCTGCTGTCCGAGATCAATGGGGCGGGCCAGACCGTGGTCCTGTTCGGGCACGGCCACGGCCTGCGGATCCTGGCCACCACGTACCTCGGGCTGGAGCCGGAGTGCGCGAGGCACCTCGTCCTCGACACCGCCAGCCTCTCGCTGCTCGGCTCGGAGCACCACTGGCCGGCGGTGCTCCACTGGAACAAGGTCAGCCGGTGACCGAGGACGTCCAGGCCAGGGCGGCCGCGGTGGCCGTGGCGCGCCACCACGTCGAGCCCGGGATGACCATCGGGCTCGGCTCCGGCCGGGCGGTGTTCGCCCTGGCGGACGCGCTTGCCGACGCCCAGCCCGGCAAGCCGCCCGTGCGCGTGGTGGTCGCATCCCCGGTCACCGAGGCCAGGGCGCGAGCGGCCGGGCTGGAGGTGGTCGGGCTCGACGACGCCGGGCGGCTCGACCTGTCCATCGACGGCGCCGACGAGGTCGATCCCCGGCTCGACCTGCTGAAGGGCGGCGGCGCCGCCCTGCTGCGAGAGAAGCTGGTGATGGCCTGCGCTGACCGCGTGGTGATCGTGGCCGAGCGGGTCAAGTACGTGGAGCGGCTCGGCACACGGCACCCGCTGCCGGTCGAGGTCGTGCGCTTCGGCTGGGTCACCACCCGGCGGCGGCTGCTGGGCCTGGTCCCCGACGCGACCCTCCGCCGCCAGCCCGGCGGTGAGCCGGTCGTCACCGACGAGGGCCACTACCTGCTCGACTGCCCGATCCCCGCAGGCGACATCGCCGCGCTGGCCGTCGCCCTCAAGTCGACCCTCGGCGTGGTCGAGCACGGCCTCTTCCTCGGGGCCGCCACCGAAGCCATCCTCGGCAACGACGACGGCACCGTCACCAACCTGCACCCGTACCGCTGATCCTCGGTCCAGGACCGCGCGCCTCGCGGGGCTGGTCAGCCGGGCGGGGGTGGGGGTTGGCGGAGCTGGACGGTGAAGCGGCGGTGCTGAAGGGACGGCAGCCGGGCGCGGACCTCGGCGATGCGCTCGGCGCCGATCTCGGCCACGGCGACACCCGGCCGGTCGCCGAGGCCGGCGACCACCACGCCGAGGGGGTCGACGACCAGGCTGCGACCGCAGTAGATGTTGCCGACCTGACCGGATCCCAGCAGGTAGCAGGTGTTCTCGATCGCCCTCGCGCGGGCCAGCGTCACCCAGTGGTCCTCTTTGAATGGACCCTGGACCCACGCGGCCGGCACCAGCAGGACCCCGGCTCCCTGGTCGACCAGCTCGCGCGCCAGCTCGGGAAAGCGGAGGTCGTAGCAGGTGAGCACGCCGAACTTGAAGGCGCCGTGCTGGAACAGCAGCGTCCGGCCGTCGCCAGGACGGATCCTCGACGACTCGTGATGCCCGAAGGCGTCGAACAGGTGCAGCTTGCGGTAGGAGCCGAGCGGCTCGCCGTCCGGCCCCACCGCGATCACGGTGTTGTAGACATGCGTCGAGCTGCCCTGGACGGATTCGAGCATGCCCGCGACGACCACCATGCGGTGCTTGCGCGCGAGCTGGGCGAGCGTGCCGGCGAAGGGCCCGTCCAGCGGCTCGGCGAACGGCGCGAGCGGCTCCCCGGGCGGACCGAAGTCGCGGGCGGCCGCCTCCGGGAAGACCATCAGCTCGGCGCCGCCGCTGGCCGCGTCGGCGGTGAGCTTGCGGATCTCCTCGCGGTTCACGCCTGGGTCCAGGTTGGCGGTGAACTGCGCGATCGCGACCCGCATGATCGTTCCCTCCTGTCCGGCGCCCACGGCCCCCATGAACGCGCGCGCCGCCGCGGAGGTCAAGTCCGAGGTGGCCAGAACCGGCTCAGGACTGCTACTGATGCTGGCTACACCTCTCCGCGGAAGGGATGTGACGATGCGCTACCGCCAGCTCGGCACCTCCGGCCTGACCGTCTCGGTGGTCGGGCTCGGCTGCAACAACTTCGGCACCCGCTGCGATCTGGAGCAGACCCGCGCGGTGGTCGGCGCGGCCATGGAGCAGGGCGTCACGCTGCTCGACACGGCCGACAGCTACGGCGGCGGCGGCGACTCGGAGAGGTTCCTCGGCCAGATCCTGAAAGCCCACCGCGACCAGGTCGTGCTCGCGACCAAGTTCGGCTCGCTCCTGGGCGGGCTGGAAGACGAGGCTCGCGGCTCCCGCCGCTACATCCGCCTCGCCGTCGAGGCCAGCCTGCGCCGGCTCCAGACCGACTACATCGACCTCTACCAGCACCACCGCCCCGATCCCAAGACCCCGCTGGAGGAGACCGTCGCCGCCCTGCACGAGCTGGTCACCGAGGGCAAGGTGCGGTACGCCGGCTCCTCCAACTACGCCGGCTTCCGGATCGCCGACGCCGACTGGATCGCCCGGGTCGAGCACCGCACGCGCATGGTCTCGGCGCAGAACCACTACAGCCTGCTGGAGCGTGGCGTCGAGCAGGAGGTCATTCCCGCCTGCTTCGAGCACGGCGTCGGCATGCTGCCGTACTTCCCGCTCGCCAGCGGGCTCCTCACCGGCAAGTACAAGCGCGACGGCGCGGCGCCAGAGGGCGGCGGGCGTCTGGTCGGGCGGACCGACTGGCTGACCGCCGAGGCGTTCGACAAGGTCGAGGCCTTGGAGAAGTACGCGGCCGAGCGCGATCTCGGCCTGCTGGACGTCGCCGTCGGCGGGCTCGCCGCCCAGCCGGCGGTCGCCTCGGTCATCGCCGGCGCGACCCGTCCTGAGCAGGTCCTCGCCAACGTCAGGGCCGCCGACTGGCAGCCCGGCCCCGACGACCTTGCCGCGCTGGACGCCATTGTCCCGCGCGGCTCCTCCACGCGAAGCTGACGCGGGTCCCGGCGGATCCGGGGGCGAGGCTACGAGCGGCGGGGAAAGTGGAGCTCCCGGAACGGGTCGGGGTAGCGGTCGGGCAGCTCGCCGAAGGAGTTGGCCTCGTAGAATCGAACGACCACGTCGGGATCGCCGCGGTACTGGTTGACTCTGGCCGTGAGCTCGAGCACGGCGCCGACGAAGTCGTGCCCGTGGCCGGTGAACGAGCGCACGTCCATGGTCTCGCTGTCGTAGGCGAGCACGAAGAACTGGGACTGCTCCGGGGTGGTCTCCACCACCCCGAAGTCGGCCAGCGACGGCCGTCACTTGACCGCGTCACGTGCTCATCCGCCACGATCAGGAGTTGCCGTCGAGAATCCGGTCGTCGCGATGGCGACCGAACAGCTCCACGTAGCCGCGGGTGATCGTGCCCATCATCTCCTCGGGCCGCCCGCGCTCGACCCCGTACACGGTTCCCGGGAAATCGAGCGACCGCTGGATCCCCCAGATGCGCTCGTGCTGGTCCGGCGGCAGCACCTCCGCGGGGTCGCCCACCGCGACCCAGCCGATCGGGACCAGGCCGCCCGCCGGGATCAGGGTGTTCACCTGCACGACCCCGTTGACGCGGATCTCGGCGCCGGCGCCGATGCGCGCGCCGGGGAACACCGAGGTGCCGGTCGCCAGGAACGCCGCGTCCTCGACGGTGGCCCCGTTGAGGTGCGCGTGCGGGCCGACGAGCACGTGCCGGCCGATGCTGGCCGGATTGCCCTCACGCCCCCTGACGACCGCCTGCTCCATGATGATCGAGCTCGCGCCGACCTCCACCGGGCCTCCCTCGGCCGTGATCACCGCGCCGAACAGCACGCGGACGTCGTCGTGGAGGGTCACGTCGCCGCAGACCACCGCTGTCGGCGCGACGTAGGCCGTCGGCGCGACCCTCGGGCGGTGTCCCTGGTGCTCGATCAGCATGGCGCCTCCTCATCGATGCGGGTCAGCGTCAGGCGACCATACCCTCCACGGACCCCGCGGAGGCCCAGCCCCGACGCCGTGAGCGGCCGGTTCCGAGACGCCCGGATTGTGTGCTGTTGCTTCCGCCGGTGGCTTGTGGGAGGGTCAGGGCCCCCCATGGTCGTTCGACGCTCGTGCGCGAATCGACAGCAACGGCTCCCACCCCCAGGGAGGCTCCTGTGTCTCTGCGCGCCCGTACCCTGCTCACCGTGCTCGCGACGCTCGCGGTGGCAACCTCGCTGGTCCCGCTCCGCGCCGCCGCTGACGACAAGCGCGACGACCTCTCCCGCACCAGGGACCAGCTGAGCGGCATCGAGGGCGTTCTGCGCGACGCTCGCGCCGACGCCAGCGCGCTGGCCACCGCCGTGAAGCGTGCCGACGAGGCGGTCACCCTCGCAGAGGCCCGCCTCCACCAGGCACGGGACCGCGAGACCTCAGCCCGGCTGCACCGCGTTCAGGCGGCGGCCGCGCTCGCCGAGGTCCAGACCGAGATCGGGCGGACCCAGGGCCGGCTCGCCCAGCAGGCCCGCGACGCCTACATGACCGGTGGCATGGCGGACCTGGCCGCGCTGGTCGACTCCCAGGACCTCGCCGTGCTCGCCGACCGGGCCATCACCCTGAACTACGTCGCTGCCGACGGCGCCGACACGCTGAGCAGGCTCGACATGGCACGTCGCCGGGCGGACATGCTGCATCAGCAGATGGTCGAGGTCGAGCGGGAGCGCGCGGCGGCGACCGCGGCCGTGAGTACCCAGGTCACCGACCTGCGCAAGGTCCAGTCGGTGCGCCGCCGGGCCGAGCACGCGCTGGCCGGCAAGATCGCCCGGCTGGCCGGGCAGGCCGCCAGCCTGCGGGCCCGTTCGAGCGAGCTGCGCAGGCTGATCCAGCAGGAGGAGGCCGCCCGGGCGCGCGAGGCGGCCGCGCGGCGGGCCAGCGCGGCCACGAGCACGACGGCTCCGGCGCCGTCAGCCCCGGCTCAGCCAGCACCTCAGGACCCGGCGCCGTCGGTGCCGCTGCGCGATGGTCGCTGCGACCTCTCCGGCACGTCGTCGGCCGAGCGCTGGATCATCATGCACGAGTCGGGCGGCGATCCGACGGCCGACAACCCGAGCTCGACCGCGTTCGGGCTGGGTCAGCTCCTGCTCGGCAACCGCATCCTCTACCTGGGCAAGGATTACGCGACCACCGACTGCGGCAAGCAGCTCGCCGCCTTCCGCACCTACGTCCGCGAGCGCTACGGCACTGCCGAGGCCGCCCAGGCGTTCTGGCAGAGCCACGGGTGGTATTGAGGGTCCCGGGGTCCGGGCCTCGGGTCCGGCGGCGCCCGCCCCGGCTCCGGCCTTGGGTCCGGGCGGTCAGACCTGGTCGGGGACGAGGCGGTCCACGCCCTCGAGCAGCTGGTCCAGCGGTGGCCACCAGCGGCCGCTGTCGAGCTGGCCGAGCCGTGCCTCGACCGCCGCGGGGTCGCCGCTGGAAGGCACCACCCGATTGGGGGCGGAGCGGTGCAGGACGCCCAGGTACCAGTGGCGCCGGGTCGCCTCCCATGAATCCGGGTCGAGGACCAGGTAGTAGTCGGGCAGGTCGATGGTGTCCACCCGCCACCGCGCCAGCGTCTCGCTGACCGCCAGCTCCAGCTCGCCGACGGGGCCCTGCTGCTCGAACCATCGGACCCAGGCTTCGGCCACCACCCCCAACGCGTCGGCGTCGTGCACGAGGTAGGGGGCGTGGATGCCCTTCGCCACCCGGTAGGCGGCTGCCGCTCGCTCCAACGGCGGCTGTTCGGGATCCGGTCGCGTGACGCGGACGTTGGCCGCCCGCCGGAGCGCCTCCAGGCACGCCGGGGCGCGCTCGCCGACGAGCGCGATCACCGTGGTCGTGACGCCCTTCATGACCGCTCCATTGAACCCTCGATCCGGCCGCCGTGCCCGGCGCCACGACGCGACCACAGGAATTCGCTCGACCCGGATCGATGGCGATGCCAACGTTGCCGCGTGACCGAGCCGACCTCCCGCCAGGCCATGGACGAACTGTACGCCGGCCAGGGCTGGCCACCCGACGGCGACGAGCTGCTGCAGCGCAGCCTGGGGCCGCGCTCACCCGACATGCTGCTGGAGGCTCCGGCGCGGGCCCTGCGGGAATGTGCGCGAGAGCCTGTGGTGGACGTGGAGCCGGCGACGGACCCGCTCACCCGGATGAGCTGCGTGAGGCGCAGGAGCGTGAGCAGGGCGAGGATCAGCCCGACGGCAACGCCTGAGCAGCATGCATCGAGGTGGAGGGCTACGCTCTTGCCGGGATGGCAACGAGCTCGGTCCGCGCGACCGCTGACCACGACGCCGGCCGTTGAGCGCCGCGACCACTGACGCGGCAGCCGACGAGGCTTGGATGCGGCTGGCGCTCGACGAGGCAAAGGCCGCCCTCGGCCACGAGGACGTCCCGGTCGGGTGCGTGGTCCTCGACGAGGACGGGACCGTACTGGGCCGTGGGCGCAACCGCAGGGAAGAATCTGCTGACCCCACGGCCCACGCCGAGCTGGTCGCCATGCGCGCCGCCGCGGCCGTGCTCGGGCGGTGGCGCTTGGACGGCTGCACCGTCGTCGTGACCCTGGAGCCGTGCGCCATGTGCGCTGGCGCCCTCGCCCAAGCCAGGGTCGCGCGGCTCGTCTACGGAGCCGACGACCCCAAGGCCGGCGCCGTCGCCACCCTGTGGGACCTCCTACGAGATCCCCGCCTCCCCCACCGCGTGGAGGTGCACCGGGGCGTGCTCGCCGACGACTGCGCCGAGCTGCTGCGGGCCTTCTTCCGCCAGCGGCGCGGCCGGCGCTGATCCGGCGACCGTCCCACGCCGTTCGCTATACTCCCCTACGGCAAGGTGCCAGAGCGGACGAATGGGGCGGTCTCGAAAACCGTTGAAGTCGCAAGGCTTCCATGGGTTCGAATCCCATCCTTGCCGCCATGACCAGCGGAAACGCCTCGGGCTCAGGCGCTTCCCCGCTGAGCCCGGCGAGTTCCAACGAAAGTTCTAACAACCAGACACCGCGCTGGATCCGGCTACCCTCCGACGACCTGGTCGAGGTGCGCGCCGGCCCGGGCCAGGCCCTCGGCCATCGGGTGGACGTAGACCTTCAGCGCGAGCGCACCCCCGTCCTTGTGGCCGAGCTGCGCGGCGATGTCGGAGGCGGGCACGCCCGCGGCGGCCAGGAAGCTGGCAGCCGAGTGCCGCGGCGTATGGACGTGCACGGTCTTTGGGAGGCCGTTGTCGTCCACGAACCCGCGGGCCCGGCGCCGCTCAGCGTCCGGGTGGTAGTCAGGACCGAGGGCGAGGCGCCGCTCCGTCTGCTCGGCATGCAGCCGCTTGAGTGCGGCAAGCGTCATCGGACCGAGCACCACCGACCGGTCGCCCGCCTCGGTCTTGGGTCCCTTGACGTGCATGCGTCCGTCGACGATCCGCCGCGACCAGCCGATCCGCACCATGCCCGCCTTGAGGTCGATGTCGCTCACAGCACAGCGCGCCGGCCTGCTCGCGCGACAGCGTCACCATCTCGGAGTCCGGGACGCTCGCCAGCTCGAGGTCGGTGGCCGGGTTCTGGGCGATGAAGTTGCAGCGCACGGCCTGCTCGAGCATCCGGTGCAGAGCGCGGTGGACGTGCCCACCGTGCGCGGGTGCAAGCCCCTTCTCCGTGCTGAGGACGATCCCTGGTCCCGGCGGCTGAGCTCCTCGCGCACGGCGACCTCGGCGCCTTGCGCGCCCCGCTTTCGCGCATCGGCGCACGCACTTCTTGGCAATATGGCCCTGCCGACTCATCTGGACCTCGTTCTCACGTCAGGGATGGAGGCCGTCGGGCGCCAGCGGGCACGCCGGAAACGGAAATGATTTCGTGCCGTGCCTCACGGAAGCGACGTATTAACGTGCCTCGACGCGAGGAGAGCATCGACTTGGGCAGGTTGCCGTTGGCTCCTGCCCGTCGATGGCCTGGCTGCTCAGCCGGCCTCCACGCTGGACGCTCTGTCATTGAGGGTCTCCGTGATGCTCGCGACCCTGCAGCGCGCGTGGGGGCCAAGACGGCCCGCACTGGTTGCAGGGCCTGCCGCCGGTGGGCACCGTCCCTGCTGTGTGGCGCTCAGACCGCCAGACAGCAGCGCCAGTGACCTTGCGTCAGCCGCGGGACGGCTGAGCTCTGCCAGTTGTCGCTTCAGGGCCGTCTGAGGCTTCGTAGCAGGTCCGCCCTGGCCGGCTGCGCGCTGGCGAGCGGGTCCCGAAGGACCTCGCCACGATCGGCCAGCAAGTGAAGATCCTCGAGCTGCCTGGCCAGCTCCGCCTGGTGCGTGGGATGCGCCAACCCCCAGCCGAACTCGCTCACATCCGACGGTCGCCGCGCCCGCCATCCCTCGTCCTCCTCGGCAAGGTAGAAGGCCGCATCCGTGCCCCGTCGGGCCGCCCATATGGCGAAGTCGGTGCAGCCATGCAGGAAGCACTCGGCCGCATAGTAGGTGGCGGCGACGGCATCATCGTCGGCGTCGTCGGGACCGTCCTGTCCCTCATTGTGGTGCTGCGGGCTCAGGTAGAAATGCGCCAGCGCCGCTGAGATCTCGTAGAACGCCTGGTCATCTCCTGCAAGCGAGCGCCAGATCGCCTCGAGCAGCGGCCGCCACCCAAGTGTGTACGGCTTCTGCCGCTCCACCGGCAGTGCCTCGTGGGCGCCCAACAGCCGCTCCGCCACCCCCGCCGCGAAGGCGGTCCGCTGCCCGCCCCGCATCTCCTCCAGCATCTGACGCTGCTGCTCTTGGACCACGCTGTAATCCAGCAGGTGGAGACGGGCGAGTTCCTCCCTGGCGACATCGCCGGCCGTATTCACTGCCCTGGGCCGCCGCCACCGCCTCATGCCCGCCCCCGCTCCCTGATGCCAGGCTGACCCGGATTGCCCGATCGCTCACCCCGGTGCGCCTGGACCCCCAAGCCAGCGGCGGTGGCTCCATGATGTGCCGGCTCGGGCTAACAAGCCCGATGGCTACCTTCTCGGCTCGTACCGCATCGCCACCGCCCCCGAGCCGAACTCCAGCCGGCTCACGAGCTTCAAGTCGACATGCTTCGATAGCCCCGCGAACAACGTCGGCCCGTGGCCCGCTAGCCGGGGGTGCACCACGAACTCGTACTCATCGATCAATCCCAGCTCCGCCAACGCCAGCGGGAGCTTCACACCTCCCACGAACAGTCCCTTACCCGACTCCCGCTTGAGCTGCTGAACGGCCTTACCCGGATCCCCGCGCACGAGCTCCGCGTTCCAATCGACCCGCTCCAGGGTGCTCGAGACGACGTACTTCTTTGCCGCGTTGATCGTCCGGGCGAAGGGTTCCATCCAATCAGGTCTCGCTCCCGTCGGCGCCGGCGGCCGCCACGCTGCCTCCATCATTTCGTAGGTCACCCGGCCAAAGAGGAGGGCATCGGCCTGGTTGAGGTTCTCGGCCGCGTGACGATGCAAGTCTTCGTCCGCGGGAATTGCACGATGATCGCAGCACCCGTCCAATGTGACGTTGATGGACTACCGAAGGGGTCGCATTTCGGAAGATACCACCCGATGGGGATAGACGAGCGCTGTGTCGCTTAAATAGTGATCGGTTGTAGTGTGGGTGGGATGGTGGCTGCGGCTGGGGCTTTGGAGATGACTGGTGGGCAGCGGGTTGAGCTGGAGCGGCTTGCTCGTTCGCACACCGCGCCGGCTCGGGATGTGCGCCAGGCCAAGGCGTTGTTGTGGGCCGCGGACGGTGTTTCGAACGCCGAGATCGCTCGTCGGTGCGCGTCCACGCCGAAGTCTGTCCGTCGGTGGCGTAGCCGGTTCGCCGCGGAGGGAACCGCTGCGGTGGGGCGCATCCGGGCGGGGCGTGGCCGCCCTGTTGTGCTCGGCGACGATGTTGTGGAAGCGATCGTGCATGACACGTTGCACACGGTGCCCGAGGACGGCTCTGCGTGCTGGTCGACGAGGTCGATGGCGGCCCGGTACGGGATCGGCAAGGACACGGTGGCCCGGATATGGCAGGCACGGCGGATCCGGCCGTGGAAGGTGGAGACCTTCAAGCTCTCCACAGACCCGAGCTTCGAGTCGAAGCTGAGTGACGTGGTCGGCCTGTACGTGAACCCGCCGGCTGCCGCAGCGGTGTTCTGTTTCGACGAGAAAACCGGCTCTTCTCACTGATCCGTGGGTGTCTTGAGGGTCTGATGTGACTGCACGCCGCTGCCCGTCTACGGTTCCGGCTGTCTTGAGGCTGGATCCGGGAGAAGGGAAACGGCGTGCGATCTGCAAGGCTATGGGCCAGGCTGCTGGGTGTCGAGCAGGCGGTCGTCGAACGGGTCTGCTTCGAGGAGGATGAGCAGGCGCTGGTGGTGTCGGTGCGGCCCCGCAAGGGCGTCAGGCGCCGCTGCGGTCGGTGTGGCCGACGCTGCCCCGGCTTCGACCAGGGCGAGGGCCGGCGGCGCTGGCGGGCGTTGGACTTGGGCGTGGTCCGCGCCTACCTGGAGGCCGAGGCGCCCAGGGTCTCCTGCCCCGAGCACGGGGTGGTGGTGGCCGCCGTGCCCTGGGCGCGCCACGGCGCCGGGCACACCCGCGCGTTCGACGACACCGCTGCCTGGCTGGCGGTCCACACCTCCAAGCAGGCGGTCGGTGAGCTGCTGCGGGTGGCCTGGGCGACGGTCGGGCGTATCGTCACCCGCGTCGTCGCCGATGCCGAGGCCAGCCGGGACCGCTTCGCCGGGCTGCGGCGGATCGGCATCGACGAGGTGTCGTACAAGAAGGGCCACCGCTACCTGACGGTGGTGGTCGATCACGACGCCGGGCGGCTGGTGTGGGCCGCCCCCGGCCACGACGCGGCGACGCTTGGCCGCTTCTTCGATACGCTCGGCGAGGAGCGC
>WNGB01003684.1_pt1 | contig 23939 bp, 20 predicted proteins | sample 5400681 | NCBI WGS metagenome assembly WNGB01 (sample SAMN13153367, study PRJNA577476) | soil metagenome | isolation source: 115 cm soil or saprolite under grassland replicate 2 | place: USA:California | collected 2016-06-15
CCATCCCGGCGTGCACGTCGACACACCAGGGGCGTGCCGGAAGTTCCGGCTCGTCGCCGAGAGCGAGAACATGATGGTCACGAACATGGCCATGGACGAGCTCCACGGCGGGTCCGGGCTCGGCCAGGCGGTCGGCAACACCGTCGACATGATCGTCACGCTCGGGCGCCTGCTGATGGGCGGCGTGTGCGAGCGATTCCCGCGCCTGCGGCTGCTGTTCCTCGAGTCGGGCGGCGGCTGGATCCCCACCCAGCTCGAGCGGATGGACGAGCAGGTGAAGGCGTTCCCGCTCGAGAAGCGCTGGCTCAGCCTGCTGCCGAGCGAGTACTTCCGGCGCCAGTGCTGGGCCGGCTTCGAGCCCGAAGAGTGGAACATCGCCGCGTGCGCCGAGTGGCTCGGCGCCGACCGCGTGCTGTGGGCGTCCGACTATCCACACCCCGAGTTCCATCCGGAGGTCGTGAAGGAGCTGCGCGAAGCCATTGCCGGGCTCCCCGACGACGCGCAGCGCAAGGTCCTGGGCGAGAACGCGATCGCGGCGTACAAGCTCCCGCTGTGACAGGCGCCCTCGATCTCGCCCGGATGCGGCGCGACCGGCACCGCAAGGTCGTCGACGCGCTCGATCGCGACGGCATCGCGGCCGCCGTATTGCTCTCCCAGCAGAACATCGCGTACGCGGTCGGCGCGCGGGCGCCCGCCGCCGATGCTGCGCGGGCGGCGCACCAGCGGATGGTCGCGGTCGTCACCGCCGACGGCGATCCGCCGCACCTCTACACGGGGTTCCCGGAGGGCGTCCCCGAGCTGCCTGCCGATCACGTCCACCCGGCGTTGCCCGTCGAGTGGCCGGACGGCGCGGCGGCGCTCCTCGATGTGCTCCCGGAGGGGACGATCGCGCTCGACGACTACACGATGCCGCTCCACGCTGCGCTGCGCGGACACGACGTCGCGGACGCGACTGCGCTCTTCAGTGCGTGCAAGGTCGTCAAGACCGACGACGAGCTCGAGTGCATCCGGCGTGCGCAGTCCATCAACGAGCAGGCGATTGTCGACATCGAGGAGGCGGTCGCCCCTGGCATCCGCGGTCCGGAGCTCTCGGGCCGGTTCCTGCGCCAGATCTTCGAGCTCGGAGCGTCGGCGAACACGGTCGACCCGATCTGGCAGGTGATGCCGGCGCGCGTCGCCGACGGCCCGTACTCCGTCACCGGCGACGTCGTGTTCCCGACGCCGACCACCGACCGGCAGCTCGAAGCCGGCGACGTCATCTGGGTCGACACCGGCATCGACTACGAGGGGTACGCGTCCGACTTCGGTTGCACGTTCGTCGTCGGCGGACCCGAGGGACGCCATCGCGACCAGGGCGCGCGCTGGCGCGAGATCGTCGACCGCTGTCTCGACGTGCTCAAGCCGGGCGCGACCGCCGGCGACCTCGTACGCGCCGCGAGCACAGACGACGGACGCCGCCCGTGGCTGCCGCACTTGTACCTCGCCCACGGGATCGGCACGAACAGCGCCGAGATGCCCCTCGTGGGGACCGACCTCGGCCCCGCGTTCGACGACGGCCTCGTGCTCGCCCCGGGCATGGTGCTGGTGTTCGAGCCGGTCGTGTGGGACGAGGGCGAGGCCGGGTTCCGGGCCGAGGACATCGTGGTGGTCACCGACGACGGCTACGAGGAGCTCAGCGCGCGGGATGGGGGACCGCGTGGCTGAGGGGCTGGCGCGCACGCTCGACGAGATGGCACGGCGCGACGTCGACGCGCTGGTGCTCGGGCGCGAAGCGAACGCCCGCTTCGTATCCGACGCGACGCGCCTCTGGCTGGCGGGAACGCGTCCGTTCGCGCCCGGGTGCGTCGTGGTGCGCGAGACCGGGGAAGTCCACCTCCTGAGCGTCACCGACTTCGGGATTCCCGCGGACGTCCCGCCGGAGCGGCTGTACCCGATCAGCTGGAACCCGGCGACGATCGTGGGCGCGGTTGCCGCGATTCCCGGTGTCTCTGACGCCCGCCGCGTCGGCGTCGACGGGCTCACGCCGTTGTTCGACCAGCTGCTCGCCGGGATACTCCCGGACGCCGAGCTCGCCGACGGCGAGACGGTGATGCGGGCGGCGCGCCGGGTCAAGAGCGCCGCACAGATCGAGCACATCCGCGACGCGATCGCAGTGGCGATGGATGCACTGGCGGCGGCCGTCGGTGCGCTCCGCCCCCGGATTCGCGAGCGCGAGCTGAAGGGCGTGTTCGAGGAGCGCATGTGCCAGCTGGGCACCACCACGCCTGCGTACGAGGGTGCGTTCAGCGTCGTCGACGGTGATGGCCCGGTCCGTCGTCTGGCGACCGATCGCGAGATCGCGTCCGGCGATCTCGTCGCGATGAGCGCGGGTGTGCTCCTCGACGGCTGGGAGGGATCGCTCGCGCGTACCTGGCCGTGCTCGGCGCCGCCGGCTGGGACCCGCGACCGCTGGTCACAGGCGCACGCGGAGTCGGCGCAACTTCTCGACCGGTGTCGCGCCGGCAGCCTGGTGGGCGACGTGCGGGCGGCCGTGCCGGGCGTGGAGCTCCACGGGGTCGGGCTCGGATACGAGGGGTTCGAAGACGACGTGGTGCTCGAGCCCGGCATGGTGGTCCAGTTCGAGCTCGAGACGGCCGGCATCCTCGGCGGCGACACGCTGCTGGTCGGCCCCCATCGCCCGGAGCTGCTCACGGCGTTCCCGTATCCCGCCGTGGGCGAGTAGCTGGTTCGCTCCCGGCCCGGAACCAAGTTGCCCAGCGCGGTCGGTTGGCCGCGGCAGGGAACATGAATACGCTGCGGCGGTCCATTGGCAAGCACGAGCGTGACGGGGAGGGTGCATGGTCACGGCCGAGGAAGCACAGGGTCCGGGCGCCGACGGAACCGCGAAGTGGCGAGCCGCGCTGGAGACCACGGGGCTGATCCTGCTGGCCGCGGTCGCGTTCAGCGTCGTCGGTGGGATGGTGAACGCGATCTTCTCGCCGCACACGAGCGGTTGGCGGAAGCTGACGTTCCTCGGGTTCAACGTGGTGAGCATCTGGCACGTCGCGGTGCTTGCAGTCGCGGTCGGGCTCGTCCTCGCGCTGCGCGTCTCGTTCGCGCCTGACGCCCGTGGGGCCGGGACGGCGCGCTTGGCGCTGCTCGGTGCCGGGATCGTGGGCGCGGTCATCGCGTTGATCGCGCTGCTCGCCGCCATCGGTGTCATCGGCGAGAGCGAGTTCCCCGAGCTGACCGTGCCCGAGAAGATCGGCGAGATCATGCAGTTCCTCGCGGGCGGCGCGGTGGCGGTCGCGACGGGGCTGCTCGCGCTGCGAGGACTGCGACTGCTGCCGGCGCGCGTGCGCCCGACCCCGCAGGTCGCGCCGGCGGCACCGGCCGCGCCCGCGGCACAGACGGCGGCGCCGGGCTCGCCGGGCTGGGCCGCCGACCCGTTCGGGCGTCACCAGTGGCGCTACTGGGACGGCACGCGCTGGACCGAGCAGGTCGCCGACGGCTCGACGCAGAGCACCGACCCGCCGAGCTGAGCGCGTCGAGCCCGTGGAGCGGGTGACGAGAATCGAACTCGCGTCATCAACTTGGAAGGCTGAGGCTCTGCCATTGAGCTACACCCGCGAAGCCCCGACACCGTAGCGACCGAGGCTGGTCGGGGAGGGCGGATTCGAACCGCCGACCGCCTGCCCCCAAAGCAGGTGCGCTACCACTGCGCCACTCCCCGGCGCGCTCCAGCGTAGGGGCAGCAGTGACGGAGCGCGGAGTACGTTGCCCCTCGTGCGGAAGCGTGCAGCCGGGCGCCGCGTCGCGGCGGGTCTCGTGGTGGTTGCGGTGGCGCACGCCTGGGTCGGGCTGGCCGGAGCCGACAATCCGCCCGGGTTCATCTTCACGTCGACGCCGATTCCCGGGGCGCAGCCACCCGGTGACGCCAGCACTGCCGCCGACGCGGCCGCCGGCACGACGAGCGGCGCATCAGTCGTCCTCTTCGCGGGCGACGAGGGCGAGACGTGGGCGTACGACGCGGCCGCCGGCTCTTGGTCGAAACAGACACCGTCGAGCGGGCCCGACGCGCGATCGTCGCAGGCGATGGCGCCCGCACCTCCGAGCGCAGGCGTCGACCGCGCCCTCTTGTACGGCGGCTTTCAGGCGCCGAGCACCTTCCTCGCGGATACGTGGGTCTGGAACGACAACACGAAGGACTGGACCCAGGCGTGTGATGCGTGCGCGCCCGGTGGGCTCGCGCGGGCGATGATGGCAGCCAGCCCCACCACCACGTTGCTCGTCGACGGCTCGATCTCAGCGGGCTTCGTGAACGCGGTGTGGCGCTGGGACGACGCCTCCTCGAACTGGATCGAGGTCCACCCCAGCGGGCCGGGTGGGTTCCCCGCGCCACGCGGTGACGCGCAGCTCGCCTATGACGGAACCAACTTCGTGCTGTACGGCGGCCTCAGCAACGGCTTCCAGAGTTTCGATGACACGTGGCTGCTGGTTGACGACGGCGGCGGATCGTTCCGCTGGGAGCTCGCGTGCAGTCAGTGCCCGCCCGGGCCTCGCTCGCTCGGCGCGTTCACACCGATGGGTGGGGCAGGGACGCCGGCCGGTGCCGTCCTCGTCGGGGGCGAGTTGATCGACGCGCAGCAGCAGCCGCCGACGAAGTATTACTCCGACACTTGGTTCTGGGACGGCGCGGCGCGCAGCTGGCGGCAGCTCGTGGCCGGATCGCCGCTGACGGCGTCGACGACGGATCCGAACGTCCCGTACTCGCCGTCGGGCGGTTCGATCGCTGGTGGCGCTCAACAGGCGGCCGGGATCGTCGTCGACACGCGACTCTCCGCCGGCGCCGACGACCCCCGGGTGGAGTCGAACGTGCTGCGGTGGCAGGCGCCGGTCCCGCCGACCCCACCGAGCCCACCGACGGCGCCACCGACTCCGATCTCCGTCGTTCCGCGCTTCACCGGCTGACGAGCCCGTCCCGGATTCTCACCGGGCTCCCAGGTAGCCCTCAGGGGCGCATCAAGGTCGACCCGCATGATCCTCCCGTGGATGACCTCGGAAGCCCGGCGGGCGACACGGCAACCGCCGAGTTCGACTCGGGCGGGCGCGCGGTCGACCACGAAACACCCCCATACCCCCCAACTCCGGTCAGCCCAACCAGTCGCGCTCGTGAGCGAGTGGGACCCGTCCGCCGCATGCTGCTCGCGGCGTCGGCTGGGGGGCTGGCCGGGGCCCTGACCGGGTCGGGAGTCCTGGTCGACGCCGAGGGTCGCGTGATCGGGATCACCACCGCGACCGACTGACGACGACGGCACGTGTCGTCGCGACAGGGTGCGGGTTACCGTCGGGTGGAGAGCTCAGGTGGCGTGATGGTTCTGGTGGCAGTGTGACCGGGCAAGCACGGATCGTGGTCGTCGACGACGAGCCGTCGATCACCGACGCCGTTTCCACCGCGCTCGGCTACGAGGGCTTCGACGTGGCCCAGGTGCACGGCGGGCGCGACGCGCTCGACCTCGTCAGCGACCTTCGACCCGATCTCGTCGTCCTCGACATCATGCTGCCGGACCTCGACGGGGTGACCCTCCTCAAGCGGCTGCGTCAGGACGGCGTGGACGTTCCCGTGCTCTTTCTGACAGCCCGCGACGAGCCGGCCGACCGCGTCGAGGGATTGGTCGCCGGCGGCGACGACTACGTCACCAAGCCGTTCACGCTCGCCGAGGTGGTCGCGCGGGTACACGCCATCCTGCGCCGGACCCGTGGTGAAGGAGGCGGTGACGGCATCCTCCGCTTCGCGGATCTGGTCATGGACGACGACACGCGCGAGGTGTGGCGGGCGGACGAGCCGCTGCAGCTGACCGCGACGGAGTTCAACCTGCTCCGGTTCTTCCTGCGCAATCCCAAGCGCGTGCTCTCCAAGGCACAGATCCTCGACGCCGTCTGGCACTACGACTTCGGCGGCAACCCGAACGTCGTCGAGACCTACGTGAGCTACCTGCGCAAGAAGCTCGACCGCCTCGGCCCGCCGCTCATCCACACGATTCGGCTCGTCGGCTACGCGTTGCGCGAATCGGAAGCCTGAGGCGCGCGGCCGTGAGGCTGTCGTTGCGAGCCCGTCTCCTGGTCGCGGTCGCCGCCGTCGCGCTGATCGGCCTCGTCGCCGCCGACATCGCCACGTACACCGCGCTGCGGTCCTTCCTCGTCGATCGCGTCGACGAGAGCCTCGCCAACGCGCACCGTCCGCTCGTCCAATCGTTGTTCGGGCCGCCGACGCGCCCGGGCGAGCCGGACGACCGCGGCGAGGCAGGCGCACTGGCGTCGGCCGCGCCCGGCGCGTACATCGAGCTACGCAGCTCCAACGGCCTCGTTCTCGTGAGTCAGTCGACTCGAGGAGAGTTCACCACCGCCAGGCCGCACCTCCCGACGCGCGTGTCGGGCCTCGATTCGGGCAGCGACACGGACGCGACGTACTTCACGGTCGACTCGAGCGATGGCGCGAGCTCGGAATTCCGAGTGCGAGCGGAGCGATTGGGCGACGGGTCGGTACTGATGGTCGCGCTCCCGCTCGACGACGTCGGGTCCACGCTCCACCGGCTGCTTGTGACCGAGATCGTGGTGACGGGCGCGGTGCTTCTCGGCGCGGTCGGGCTCGGCCTGTGGCTCGTGCGCGTCGGGCTCCGGCCCCTCCGCAGCATCGAGAGCACGGCCGGAACCATCGCCGGTGGTGAGCTGAGCCTGCGCGTGCCGGACGCCGACGAGCGCACCGAAGTCGGCCGGCTCGGCATCGCCCTCAACACGATGCTCGAGCGCATCGAGGACGCGTTCTCCAGGCAGCAGGCGTCCGAGGAGCGACTCCGGAGGTTCGTCGCCGACGCGTCGCACGAGCTGCGCACGCCCGTCAGCGCAGTCGGCGCGTACGCCGAGTTGTTCGAGCGCGGTGCCCAAGAGCGCCCCGACGACCTCGCGCGCGTGCTGCGCGGCGTCCGCGTCGAGACGGCCCGGATGCAGGCGCTCATCGAGGACCTCCTCCTGCTCACCCGCCTCGACGAAGGCCGTCCCCTCGAGTGGCAGCCGGTCGAGCTGGTCGGGCTGGCGGGAGAGGCCGTCGAGGCGGGGCAGACGATCAGCGGCGATTGGCCGCTGTCGATCGAGGCCGACCAGCCGGTCGAGGTCACCGGCGACCGCATGGCGCTGCGCGAGGTGCTGGACAACCTCCTCGCCAACGTGCGTACTCACACGCCTCCCGGTACCCACGCGACCGTGCGCGTGCTTGCCCGTGACGGCGACGCGGTCCTCGAGGTGTCCGACGACGGGCCGGGGCTCGACGCCGAGGACGCGGCCCGGGTCTTCGAGCGCTTCTACCGCGCCGACCCGTCTCGCGCTCGCGACCGGGGCGGGACGGGGCTCGGGCTCGCGGTGGTCGCCGCGCTGGTCGAGGCGCACGGCGGTCGGGTCGAGCTCGACACCACGCCCGGTTCGGGCGCCACCTTCCGGGTCGTCCTCCCCGTCACCCCGCCGGCGAGCGCCGACCAGCCTCCTCCACCGTGAGGCCGACCTCCTGCCCGTGCGACAGCTCGAGGTTGTTGCCGTCGGGGTCGGCGATGAATCCCCAGTAGCCGACGGGAGGGCCCGAGTCGAGCGGCCCGAGCACAGTGCGGCCCTCGCCCCGGGCGAGCCGGCATCGACGATCGACCTCGGCCCGGCTTTCGCACCCGACGCCGAGGTGTGAGAACCCTGTGAGGCTCCCGCTCGACGGATCCTGCTCGATGAGCACGATCACGAACGGCCGGGTGCGGTCGCTCACCCACACGACCTCGTTGCCGGTGTCGCCGTCGCGCCGCCGGTGCACGACGTCCATCTCCGCGTACCGTCGGTAGAAGTCGAGGCTCGCCCCGACGTCGGTGACGGGGAGCGCCACGTGCGTGAGCCCGCGGTCGATGCGCATGCGTAACGCAGCGTAGGGGAGCGCGGACCCGTTCTCAGAGGCACAGAGCCCGCGAGGGGCCGTTGTACACTCGCTCTCCCCATGTCCCCTGTGACGACTTCGGTCGAGGAGCTCGCCGAGAACAAGGTTCGGCTCCACGTGTCGATCCCGGCCCCCGACTTCGAGCGGGCCATCGACGCCGCGTTCCGCAAGCTCGCCGGTGAGGTCAAGATCCCGGGGTTCCGCCCCGGCAAGGCTCCTCGCCGTCTGCTCGAGGCGCGCCTCGGATCGGACGTCGGCCGCGACCAGGCGCTCCGGGACTCGCTCCCGGGCTACTACTCCGACGCGGTCGAGTCCGAGCGGCTCGACACGGTCGCCGCCCCCGAAATCGACATCACGGCGGGGGAGGAGAGCGGCGACGTCGAGTTCGACGCCGTGGTCGAGGTGCGCCCGGTCGTCGAGCTGCAGGGCTACGAGCAGCTGCGGGTGGAGGTTCCGTCGACGGCCGTCGCCGACGACGCGGTCGACGCCCAGATCGACGCGCTGCGGGATCGCTTCGCGGACCTCGAGGACTCGTCGCGATCCCTCGTCGAGGGCGACTACGCGCAGATCGACATCAAGGGCTACGTCCACGACGAAGCCGTCGACGCGCTCACCGCCACGGATTACCTCTACGAGGTCGGTTCGGGGATGCTCGTCCCGAAGCTCGACACCGAGCTCACCGGCAAGCGCCCCGGAGACATCCTGAAGTTCAACGACGCGCTGCCCGAGCGCTTCGGGGAGCAGGCCGGCGAGGACGTCGCCTTCCAGGTGCTCGTGAAAGAGACGAAACGCAAGGTTCTGCCGGACGTGACGGACGAGTGGGCATCGGAGGTCAGCGAGTTCGAGACCGTCGACGAGCTGCGCGCCGACATCCGCAAGCGACTCGAGCTCGTCAACACCGTGCAGGTGCAGATGGCGGCGCGCGACAAGGTGCTCGACGCCGCCAGCGAGCTCGTGACGATCGACCTCTCGGACGCGCTCGTGCAACAGGAGATGGAGCAGCGCCTGCACGACATCGCGCACCGCCTCGAGGCGCAGGGGGTCACGATCCCTCAGTACCTCGAGGCGACCGGGATGGACCAACAGGAGTTCGTCCAGCAGGTGCGCGTCGCCGCCGAGCGCGGCGTGCGCGCCGACCTGGCGCTGCGTGCGGTCGCCGCGCAGGAAGACATCGTCGCGACCGACGACGAGCTCGACGAGGAGATCGCACGCCTGGCCGAGCGCCTCGAGGAGAAGCCGAACAAGGTTCGGCGCGATCTTGAACGCAGGGGCATCGTGGAGGCGGTACGCTCGGACATCGCCAAAGGGAAGGCTCTCCGGCACCTCGTCGACCACGCCGACGTCGTCGACGGGGCCGGGAACCCGGTTGACATCAACCCTCCCGACGAGCCCTCCGAAGAACCTGACCGGTCCCCCGAGGTCGAGGAGTCACTCGGCGAAGTACAGGAGCCCAAGGCGTGAGCGACATGAGCGAGATCGAGCCCATCCGCAACTACCTCGTCCCCACCGTCATCGAGCAGACCAACCGGGGCGAGCGCGCGTTCGACATCTACTCGCGGCTGCTCAAGGAACGGATCATCTTCCTCGGGACGCCGATCGACGACACGATCTCGAACCTGATGATCGCCCAGCTTCTGCACCTCGAGAGCGAAGATCCTGACAAGGACATCTCGGTATACGTCAACTCGCCGGGCGGCGAGATCACGGCGCTGTTCGCGATCTACGACACGATGCAGTACATCAAGCCCGACGTGCAGACGATCTGCGTCGGGCAGGCCGCGTCCGCCGCGGCGGTGTTGCTCACCGCGGGAGCGAAGGGCAAGCGCTTCGCTCTGCCGCACGCTCGCATCCTGATCCACCAGCCGCACGGCGGCGCGTCCGGTCAGGCCGTTGACATCGAGATCCAGGCCAAGGAGATCATCCGGATGCGCGAGCTGCTCGACGAGATCATGGCGCACCACACCAACCAGCCCGTCGACAAGGTCGCCCACGACACCGACCGCGACTTCATCATGAGCGCGATCGAGGCGAAGGAGTACGGGATCGTCGACGAAGTGATCAGTAACCGGGAGCTCGCCTCGGTGGCCGCCGCCGCCGGCGTGAGCTAGGACGTCGCGGGACAAGGCGGGGGGAGCGAGGAGACGTCGTGGCCAAGTTCGGTGACGGTGGAGACCTGCTGAAGTGCTCGTTCTGCGGGAAGAGCCAGAAACAGGTCAAGAAGCTCATCGCGGGTCCCGGCGTGTACATCTGCGACGAGTGCATCGATCTCTGCAACGAGATCATCGAGGAGGAGCTCTCGCAGAGCAGCGAGGTCAAGTTCGACGACCTCCCCAAGCCTCGCGAGATCTACGAGTACCTCAACGACTACGTCATCGGGCAGGACCAGGCCAAGAAGATCCTCTCGGTCGCGGTCTACAACCATTACAAGCGCGTGCAGGCCGGCGCGTACGGCGACCCCGACGTCGAGCTGCAGAAGAGCAACATCATGCTCATCGGCCCGACCGGGTGCGGCAAGACGCTGCTCGCGCAGACGCTGGCCCGCCTGCTCAAGGTCCCGTTCGCGATCGCGGACGCGACGGCGCTGACGGAAGCGGGATACGTCGGCGAGGACGTCGAGAACATCTTGCTCAAGCTCATCCAGGCCGCGGACTACGACGTCAAGAAGGCCGAGACGGGCATCATCTACATCGACGAGATCGACAAGATCGCGCGCAAGGCGGAGAACCCCTCGATCACCCGTGACGTGTCGGGTGAGGGCGTGCAGCAGGCGCTGCTGAAGATCCTCGAGGGGACGACGGCGTCGGTGCCGCCGCAGGGTGGGCGCAAGCACCCGCACCAGGAATTCATCCAGATCGACACGACGAACATCCTGTTCATCTGCGGCGGGGCGTTCGCCGGCATCGACAAGATCATCGAGAGCCGCATCGGGAACCACGGCGTCGGGTTCGGCGCCGACATCCGCAAGGCGGAGGAGAAGGACCTCGGGTCGATCCTCGCAGGGGTGCTCCCCGAGGACCTGCTGAAATTCGGCTTGATCCCCGAGTTCGTCGGCCGACTCCCGGTGATCGGCGCCGTGCACAGCCTCGATCAGGACGCGTTGATTCGCATCCTCGTCGAGCCGAAGAACGCGCTGCTGAAGCAATACCAGAAGTTCTTCCAGTTCGACGACGTCGACCTCGTGTTCGCCGACGACGCCCTCGAGGCGGTCGGCGAGGAGGCGCTGAAACGGGGCACGGGCGCCCGCGGCCTGCGGGCGATCCTCGAGGAGGTGCTGCTCGAGGTGATGTACGACCTGCCGAGCCGCTCCGACATCGCGCAGTGCGTGATCGATCGCACGGTCGTTCTCGAGCGGGTCACCCCGACCCTCGTCACCACCGAGACGGGCACACGCCGCACCGCCTGACCCCGATGCGTATTTGAACGACGCCAGGCGTCGCTCAGATACCCATCGTTCGTAGACTGCAGGGATGACGGGCGTCCCGGAGAAGCCGAGCCTCGACGGGATCGAATCGCGCTGGAGCGAGCGGTGGGAGGCCGACGGCACCTACCGGTTCGACCGGACGAAGCCCCGGGACGAGATCTACTCGATCGACACGCCGCCGCCGACGGTGAGCGGGTCGCTCCACGTGGGGAACGCGTTCGGGTACGTGCAGGCCGATTCCATCGTCCGATACCGGCGGATGCGGGGCGACGAGGTCTTCTACCCGATGGGGTGGGACGACAACGGCCTCGCCACCGAGCGGCGCGTGCAGAACTACTACGGCGTGCGCTGCGACCCGTCCCTGCCGTACGACCCTGACTTCACGCCGCCGGACAAGCCCGGGAAGGACGCCGTACCCGTCTCCCGGCCCAACTTCGTCGAGCTCTGCGAGCGCCTCACCGACATCGACGAGGAGGTGTTCGAGGACGTGTGGCGCCGGCTCGGGCTGTCGGTCGACTGGTCGTTCATCTACACGACGATCGGCGAAGGCGCGCAACGCGTGTCCCAGCGTGCGTTCCTGCGCAACCTCGCCCGGGGTGAGGCGTACCAGGCCGAGGCGCCCACGCTCTGGGACGTCGACGACCGCACCGCGGTCGCGCAGGCCGAGCTCGAGGACAGGGAGCAGCCCGGCTCGACGCACCGCGTCCGCTTCGGCGGTGTCGACGGTGCAGCCGACATCATCATCGAGACGACCCGGCCCGAGCTGATCCCCGCGTGCGTCGCGCTCGTCGCACATCCCGACGACTCGCGATTCCGCGACCGCTTCGGCGGCGAGGTGACCACCCCCCTGTTCGGTGTGCGGGTGCCCGTGGTCGCCCACCACCTGGCGGACCCCGAGAAGGGGACCGGCATCGCGATGATCTGCACGTTCGGCGACGTGACCGACGTCGTCTGGTGGCGTGAGCTGCGCCTGCCGACCCGGAGCGTGATGGGCCGCGACGGCCGGCTGGCTCCCGACCCCCCTGACTGGGACGCGAGCGACCCCCAGGCCGAGGCGCGCTACCGCGAGCTGGGCGGGAAGACCGTCAAACAGGCGAGGGCGCGCGTCGTCGACCTTCTGAGCGAGGCGGGCCGGCTCGAAGGAGAGCCCGCGCCGATCACGCACCCGGTGAAGTTCTACGAGCGCGGCTCGCGCCCGCTCGAGATCGTCACGACCCGCCAGTGGTACATCCGGAACGGTGCCGACGACCCGGAGCTACGCGCCGTGCTGCTCGCGCGCGGCCGGGAGCTGCACTGGCACCCGCCGCACATGCGAGCGCGCTACGAGAGCTGGGTGGAAGGCCTCAACACCGACTGGCTCGTCAGTCGGCAGCGGTTCTTCGGCGTGCCGTTCCCCGTCTGGTACCCGGTCGGCGACGACGGCGACGTCGACTACGCCCAGCCGCTTCTCGCGAGAGAGGACCAGCTGCCCGTCGACCCGTCGAACGACGTGCCCGACGGCTACGACGACGACCAGCGCGGGAAGCCGGGCGGGTTCCTCGGCGACCCCGACGTGATGGACACATGGGCGACGTCGTCGCTCACACCGCAGATCGCCACCCGCTGGGAGGACGACCCCGACCTGTTCTCCCGCACGTTCCCGATGGACCTCCGCCCCCAGGGCGGCGAGATCATCCGGACGTGGCTGTTTGCCACGCTGCTGCGCTCTCACTTCGAGCACGGGACGCTGCCGTGGGGCGACACGACGATCAACGGCTGGATCCTCGATCCCGACCGCAAGAAGATGTCGAAGTCGAAGGGCAACGTGTTGACCCCGGTCGAATACTTCGACAAATTCGGGTCCGACGCGTTCCGCTACTGGGCGCAGAGCGGCCGTCCCGGTGTCGACACCGCCTTCGACGAGGGGCAGATGAAGATCGGGCGCCGCTTGGCGATCAAGATCCTCAACGCGTCGAAGTTCGCGCTCGGCGTGATCGGGAGCGCTCCACCCGGTGAGGTCACCGAGCCGCTCGACCGATCGCTGCTGCACAAGGTGCGCGGCTTGATCGTCGACGCGTCGAGCGCGTTCGAGAGCTACGACTACGCCCGCGCTCTCGACGCGACCGAGCGGTTCTTCTGGGACTTCTGCGACAACTACCTCGAGCTCGTGAAGCAGCGCGCGTACGGCGCGGCCGGCGAGCGCGGCGCGGGGTCGGCACGAAGGGCACTCGAGCTCGCCCTCTCCGCCTTGTTGCGCCTCTTCGCCCCGCACCTCCCCTTCGTCACCGAGGAGGTGTGGTCGTGGTGGCAAGAAGGCTCGGTCCACCGCGCGCCCTGGCCCGACGCGAAGGAGCTCGGGGCGATCACCGAGGGAGCCGAGGCGGACCGCGCCATCTACGAGGTTGCGGCCGACGTGCTCGGCGAGATCCGCAAGGCGAAGACCTCGAAGCAGAAGTCGTTGCGCGCCGAGGTCGAGCTCGCCGTCGTGCGCGATACGCCGGAGCGGCTGCACGCGCTCGAGTCCGCGCTGGAGGATGTGCGCCAGGCCGGCCGCGTCCAAGGTGCGCTGGAGCTCCTGCAGGCCGAAGAGTTCGCGGTCGAGGTCGACCTCGCCGAGGACGCGGCCTGAGTTGGACATCAGCGCGGCGCGGTCGTGGCTCGACGCCCATGTCAACCTCGAGTCGACGGGGCTCCCGCCGGGCACGGACCGGCGCGCGGCGCCGACGCTCGAGCGCATCGAGGCGCTCGTCCGGCTACTCGGCTCGCCGCAGGAGTCGTACCCGGAGATCCACCTCACGGGCACGAACGGCAAGACGTCCGCCGCGCGGATGTCTTCCGCGCTGCTCGAGGCGTCGGGTATTTCCGTCGGCACCTATACGAGCCCGCACCTCGAGGAGGTCAACGAGCGCATCGTGTGGAACGGCGAGCCCGTCGACGACGCGACGCTGGCCGAGCTGCTCTCGCGTATCGCCGTCATCGAGGAGCACCTGCCCGACCGGCCGAGCTTCTTCGAGATCCTCACCGCGGCCGCGTTCACCTGGTTCTCGGACGAGGCAGTCGACGTCGCCGTGGTCGAGGTCGGCGTGGGCGGGACGTGGGACGCGACGAACGTCGTCGACGGTCGTGTGGCCGTCATCACGAACGTGAGCATCGACCACGTCGAGTACCTCGGCCCGACGCGCGAGCAGATCGCGGCCGACAAAGCCGGCATCGTGAAGCCGGGCTCGACCCTCGTGCTCGGAGAGACCGACCCCGCCCTCGCGCCCATGTTCCTCGACCGCGGCGCAGCGCAGGTGTTGACGCGCGGCGGCGACTTCGGGGTGACCGGGAATCACGTCGCCCACGCGGGGCGCGTCGTCGACCTGTTCACACCAGATGCGAGGTACGACGGGGTGTTCCTCCCGCTCCACGGGGCATACCAAGCCGACAACGCCGCCGCCGCGCTCACTGCCGCCGAGTGCTTCCTCGAACGGCCCCTCGCTCACGACGTCGTGACGGAGGCGTTCGCCGCCGTGCGGTCGCCGGGACGGCTCGAGGTGCTCGGGCACCAGCCGCTCGTGCTCCTCGACGGGGCGCACAACGTCGCCGGCGCGCAGGCACTGCGCGCCGCCCTCGCCGACGAGTTCCCCGAGACACCGCGCACGCTCGTCATCGGCCTGCTGCGCGAGAAGGAGCCTCACGAGATGCTCGAGGCGCTCGACGCGAAGCGGTCGGCGCGCGTCCTCTGCTGCCGGCCACCCAGCCCTCGTGCTCTCGACCCCGACGTCGTGGCGACCGCCGCCGACGACCTCGGCGTCGACCCCGCGCGCATCGAGACGTTCGACTCGGTGGAGGACGCCGTGAGCCGAGCACGCGCGGTGACGGGCGTCGACGAGCAGATCGTGGTCACTGGTTCGCTGTACACGGTCGGCGCCGCGCGCCACGCGCTCGTGCACGGCGAGTAGGGTCGGCCGCCCATGAGTGATCGCACGCTCGTCCTGTGCAAGCCCGACGCGGTCGAACGCGGCCTCGTAGGCGAGATCATCGGGCGCCTCGAGCGCCGCGGGTTGACGATCGTCGCCATGGACCTTCGCCACATCGACGTCGAGCTCGCGACGGTCCATTACGCGGAGCACGACGGCAAGCCGTTCTTCGAAGACCTCGTCGGCTTCATCACGCGCGGCCCACTCGTCGCCATGGTCGTCGAGGGCGGACCCGACACGTGGCAGGTAGTCCGGACGGTGATGGGCGCGACGAACCCGCGCGACGCGGCACCCGGAACGATCCGCGGTGATCTCGCGCTCGAGACCACGGAGAACCTCGTGCATGGCTCGGACGGACCCGAGTCGGCCGAGCGGGAGATCGCGCTGTTCTTCCCCGATCTCGTGTGACGCGCTCCGCCGGGCGCGTGCCGGTAGCCTGACGCCCATCGTCGCTGTCTCCTTGGGGTCAACTGCGGGCGGAGGCACCGCGCACCTCGTCGCTGTCGCGCGCGCTCCGCGTCCGATTCACCCGAAATCACTTATTGGCGCCGTCGCAGGCTCCGGCTCTGCGGCGACGGTCGGCAAAGCCGCCGTCCGCCGCGCGGGCTGGACCCGCTCAGGGGCACCTCATACCCTGGGCGCTTTCTCACGCCAGGAGGCGTTCGCAAGGTGACCCGACCGTGGCTGTCCTCCGTCGTCGGCAACGACATGGCTGTCGACCTCGGCACCGCGAACACCGTCGTCTACGTGCGCGGCAAGGGAATCGTGTTGAACGAGCCGTCGGTCGTCGCGGTCAACACCAAGGACAACCGGCCGCTGGCGGTGGGCATGGAGGCGAAGCGGATGGTCGGGCGCACCCCGGCCCACATCCAGGCCATCCGCCCCCTGAAGGACGGTGTGATCGCCGACTTCGACATCTGCGAGAAGATGCTTCGCTACTTCATCCAGCGGGTTCACCAGCGCCGGTGGGCCAAGCCGCGGATGGTGATCTGCGTCCCGTCCGGGATCACCGGCGTCGAGCAGCGCGCCGTCCAGGAAGCGGCTGAATACGCGGGGGCGCGAAAGCCGGCCTACATCATCGAGGAGCCGATGGCCGCCGCCATCGGCGCCGGGCTGCCGGTGCACGAGCCGAGCGGCAACATGGTCGTCGATATCGGCGGCGGCACAACCGAGGTTGCTGTGATCTCGCTCGGCGGCATCGTGGCCAGCGAGTCGGTGCGCGTCGCGGGCGACGAGATCGACGACGCGCTGATCAACTTCTGCAAGAAGGAGTACTCGCTCGCGCTCGGCGAGCGGACCGCCGAGGACGTCAAGACGCAGCTCGCGAGCGCGTGGCCGCTCAAGGAAGAGCTGTACGCCGAGGTCCGCGGGCGCGACCTCGTCACCGGCCTGCCGAAGACGATCGTCGTGTCGACCGGCGAGCTGCGCGAGGCCATCGACGAGCCCGTGCAGGCGATCTGCGATGCGATCAAATACACGCTCGATCGCACGCCGCCTGAGCTCGCGGCCGACATGATGGAGAAGGGCATCGTCATCACCGGCGGTGGCTCGATGCTGCACGGACTCGACGCGCGCCTCGCGAACGAGACCGGCATGCCCGTACGGCGGGCGAAGAATCCGCTGTACACCGTCGTGCTCGGGTCGGGGCAGTGCCTCGAAGAGTTCGACGCGCTCAAGGCTGTTCTGCTCGCGTCGCAGCGCGACTGAGCGACGTGGGGCGGGCGCTCGCCCGAGGCGGCGACGGGGTCGCCGTCTGAAGACCGGAACGGAATGCGAGCGAGGGAGCGAGCGAACCAGTGGTCGTGTACCAGCGTGGTAACCGACGTCGGACGGTTCTCGCGCTGATCCTGCTGACCGCCATCACGCTCATCACGCTCGACGTACGCGAATCGGGACCGATCTCCTCGCTGCGCGGTGGCGCGCACGACGTCATCAGCCCGATTGCCGGCGTGGTCGACACAGTGTTCTCGCCGGTCGGGGACTGGATCGACGGCGTCACGAGCGCGGCCTCGCTCAAGGACGAAAACTCGCGGCTCAAGCGTCAGCTGGACGACGCGCGCGGTCAGGGAACACGAGCTCGCGCCGCGACCGAGGAGAACAAGGAGCTCAAGAAGTTGCTCGACCTCCCGTTCGTGGAGGACGCCGACTCGATCGCCGCGCCCGTGGTGGAGGGCTCGCCGAGCAACTTCGAGTTCACGGTGCAGATCGGCAAGGGCTCGAACGACGGAGTGGGCGTCGACATGCCGGTCGTGACCGGCGCCGGGCTCGTGGGCCGGGTGTCCGAGGTGTCTCGCGACCGAGCCACCGTGCTCCTGCTCAAGGACCCGGAGTCGGGGGTCGGCGTAAAGGTGGAAGGGAGCGGTACGAGCGGAGTCGCGAAGGGGCGCGGCGACAGTTCGACCGTGCGCCTCGAGTTCGTCGATCCCAACGCCGAGGTCACCAAGGGTGAGATCGTCTACACATCCGGGCAACAGAACAGCCCGTTCCCGGCCGCGATTCCCGTCGGGACCGTCAGCAAGGTCACGAAGACCCGCGGCGACCTCCAGCAGGACATCCTCGTCAAGCCGCTCGTCGACTTCTCCCGCCTCGACTACGTGAAGGTGCTGCGACCCTCCGCGGGGGGCTCGGGCAAGTGACCCACGTCCGGCAGGATCCGCGGTGACCTGGCTGTCGCGACTCCGATTCGCGCTGCTCATCCTGGCGGTCGTCGTGCTGCAGACGACCCTGTTCTCGGCTGGGCTCCGCATCGTCGGCGTCATGCCGGATCTCGGTCTCGTCCTCACGGTGGGGATCGCGTACTACCAGGGACCGGAGCGCGGTGCCGCGTTCGGGTTCGCGACCGGATTGGCCATCGACCTGTTCTTGAACACACCACTCGGCGTGTCGGCGCTGTCGTTCGCGCTCGTTGGGTACGGCGTCGGTGTGGTGCAGGGCGCGCTCGTCCGCTCGTCGCGCTGGGTCGCGCCGATCATGGGCGGTCTGGGCGGGCTCGCGGGCGGCGTCCTGTTCGTCGGGGTGAGCGCGCTGGCGGGCCACGATCAGCTTCTGGCGCTCTGGAGCGTGCGGGTGATCCTTCTGGCGAGCCTCTACGACGCGCTGCTCGCGTTCGTGATCTTCCCGGTGGCGCGGTGGGCGAGCCGGGAGCCGAGCCATGAGGGCGGGTGGCCGCCGCGGCGCTGGGCGGGGCGTGGCTGGGCGGACCGGTAGCGCGGTGGGGGAGCGGCTCTCGGATTCACCGATCCTGCACGGGACGAAACCGCTGGTCAGCTGGGGGTGGTCTCGGGCTGCGAGTCGCGTCGACCAACATGGTGGGCCACTCGGCAGGTCGCTACGGGGCGGAGCGCGTCGTGATCGAAGGTAGCCGTCTGCGGCTCACCGTCATCGGCGTCATCGTCATGTTCCTCTTCAGCGCGCTCTTTGCGCGGCTCTGGTTCCTCCAGGTCGCGTCGGACAGCAACTACGCGGCCGCGGCGTCGAGCAACCGCATCCGTGTCGTCTACGAGCCCGCACTGCGGGGCCGCATCGTCGACCGGAACGACAAGCCGATCGTCGACAACGAGCCCATGGATGTCGTGACGTTCGACCGGCACAAGCAGATGAGCACCGAGGAGCGCCGACTGGTCGAGGCGCGGCTGGGCGGGCAACTCGGCGTCTCCGGCAAGGAGATCAAGAAGCGCATCGACGACCCTCGCGCGTCGGCCTTCGGGCCCGTAAACATCGCGACCGGTGTCTCGCCCGATGTGCGGACTTACATCGAGGAGCACGAGACGGACTTCCCGGGAGTGAACGTCGAACGCACGGCGGTGCGCGCATATCCCAATGGTCCGGTGGCGGCAAACCTCATCGGGTACGTCTCCGAGATCAACGGCGACGAGCTCAAGGCGCACCGGAACGAGGGCTATCGCGAGGGTGACCTCATCGGGAAAGACGGCGTGGAGCAGATGTTCGAAGGCGTCCTGCGGGGAAAGCCGCGCAAGCTCAAGGTCGAGGTCGACAGCCAGGGCAGGGTCGTCCATACGATCGAGGATCGCAAGGCGGTTGCGGGCAAGGACGTGAAGCTCACGATCGATCTCGACGTTCAGCGGCTGGCCGAGCAGTCGCTGGAGCAGGGGATGGAGGGTGCGCGCCAGTCGCGTGACGCGTCCGACAGGACGAAGCTCCAGAACTACCGCGCCGGCGCCGGCTCGGTGGTCGCGCTCGACCCCAATGACGGGTCGGTCATCGCCATGGCGTCGAACCCGACTTACGACCCGCGTCAGTTCGCGAACGGGATCACGCCCGAGGAGTTCCAGCAGCTCAACCGCCCGGACGGCAACTTCCCGCTCGTGAACCGCGCGATCCAGGGGCTGTACGCGCCGGGCTCCACGTTCAAGCTGTTCACCGCGATCGCGGGACTGCAAACCGGGCAGCTCGACCCCACTGCGGGGTTCAACGACCAAGGTTGCCTGAACATCGGTGACCCGCCGGAGGAACGGTGCAACGCGGGGAAGACGCCCCACGGCACAGTGAACCTTCCCGCCGCGCTGTCGGTCTCGAGCGACGTGTACTTCTACAACGTGGGCCGGAACATGTGGCAGCACTACAACACGTGGAACAAGGAGAAGAGCGACGGCAAGAGGCCCGAGACCACCGAGATCGACAAGGGCTACGCGATCCAGTACACGGCCAAGGCGTACGGCTTCGGGAAGGTCACCGGCGTCGGTCTCCCGGGCGAAGTCGCCGGGCGCGTCCCCGACCAGCTCTGGAAGGAGCGGTTCAACCAGAACGTGGCCGACCCGCGCCAGAAGCGCGAGAACTCGTTGTGGCTCCCCGGCGACAACGTGAGCCTCGCGGTCGGGCAGGGCGACCTGCTCGTCACGCCGCTCCAGCTCACCAGCGGGTACGCGGCGTTCGCCAACGGCGGGACGCTGTTCACGCCGAGGCTCGCGAGCGCGCTGCTGGAGCCCGGCACCGGCCTCGATCAGCCGCAACCCGTGTTCCGCGACTTGCCACCGCAGCCGGTCGGCTCGACCGGCCTGCAGCCCGAGAACCGCAACATCATCATGGATGGCTTGCGCGGCGCGACGACGAGCAGCGGGGGCACCGCGCGTCTCGCGTTCCGGGGACTCGGGTCGGTCGCGGGGAAGACTGGCACAGCGGAGGGCAAGGGCAAACAGGACAGCTCGCTGTTCGTCGGCATCACGCCCAGCGACCAGCCGCAGTACGTCGTGATGTCCGTCGTCGAGGAGGGTGGATTCGGCGCGTCCGTCGCGGCGCCGATCGTCCGCCGCGTCATCGACGGTCTCGACGGAAACCTGAACCCGGCGCCGGTGCAGGTGGCGCCCCCGCCGCCGGAGCAGGGGGACTGATGTCCACCATCCCGCAGACGGGCTCACGCTGGGAGCGGCGCCTCCCGGGCCCGACCGGCGTTCGCCGCCGGTTCTCGTGGTTCGAGGGTTCGGTGCTGCGCGACCTCGACCCGTTCCTGATCGGCGCGGTGTTGATGATCAGCGCGCTCAGCTTGCTGATGATCTACTCGTCGACCCACGAGCGCCTGCGCAGCGAGGGCGTGGACGAGTTCTACTTCGTGAAGCGCCAAGGCGCCGCGATCTTCCTCGGTCTGCTGGTGCTGGCGCTGCTGCTCGTCATTGACTACCGCAAGCTGCGGGACTTCTCAGCGATCGCGTACGTCGCGACGATCTTCCTGCTCCTCGTCGTGCTCTCGCCGATCGGCTCGAGCGCGCGCGGCTCCCAGGCATGGTTTCAGCTCCCGGGCGGGTTCCAGCTTCAGCCGTCCGAGCTCGCCAAGTTCGGGATCATCGTCGCCCTCGCCGGATACGCGAACGAGCATCGCGGCGAGATGGACCCGTGGCGCCTGACGGTCACGATCGCACTGGCCGCCGTGCCGCTCGGGCTCGTCATGGTCCAGCCCGACTTCGGGACCGCCATGGTGCTGGGCTTGGTCGTCATCACGCTGCTGGCGGTGGCGGGTGCGAGCATCCGGCACCTGCTCGTACTCGCGCTGCTCGCGATGACGTTCGTGGTCGCGATCGTCAACGTCGGGTTGGTGAGGCAGTACCAGGTCGACCGGCTGACGAGCTTCGTCAACCAGGGCGAGGACAAGCGCAACACGACATACAACACCGACCAGTCCAAGATCGCGATCGGGACCGGCGGCGTGACCGGCCGCGGGTTCGGGAACGGCCCCCAGACGGGCGGCGGCTTTGTGCCCGAGCAACACACCGACTTCATCTTCACCGCCGTCGGCGAGGAGCTCGGCTTCCTCGGAGCGGCGACGCTCCTGGCGCTGTTCGCGGTGGTGATCTGGCGAACCTGGCGATCAGCCGTGCTGGCCCGGGACTTCTTCGGCACGCTGGTGTGCGTGGGCGTGCTGGCGATGTTCTCGTTCCAGATCTTCGAGAACATCGGCATGACGATGGGGATCATGCCGGTGACCGGCATCCCGCTCCCGTTCATGAGCTACGGCGGCTCGAGCACGATCACCGACTTCGCGTGCATCGCCCTCGTCGCCAACGTCTCCATGCGCCGCTTCAGCTGACTCGACCCTCTCTGGTTTTGGCGTCGCTGAGTACCGCTATTCGATACTCAGTGACGCCAGAATCAGCGGTTGGCCCGGATTGCTGCACAGAGTGCCAGCCCACCGGCGCGGAGATCCGCCGCGGTGGCAACCACAGGGAGCCATCCTGCCGCGATGACGTTGTTGCGCCGATCGTTGTCATGGTCGATCGCCCTCCTGCCCGTATGGTGCTTGTAGCTGTCGTACTCGATCGCGATGTGCCATTGCGGGTACGCGGCATCGACGCGGGCTACGAACCGTCCTGCACGTCGAATCTCGTACTGGGTCACGGGCTCGGGCAGTCCGTTCCGCCGGATCACCTGGAGGAGCACCGTCTCCATCTCACTCTCGGGTGGTTTCCGGTCCGGGGTTCGAGCATCGAGGAGCCGCCGGAGCGTGCCCACGCCGTTGCGCCCGGATCGGCCCAGGCGAGCGAGCGTCGCTCGCACTGACGCGAGCGTGACGAGCTCTCGTTTCTCCGCCGCGTCCAGTGCCATCTCCACGATCGACTCGTGACAGACCGCCCCGAGATCGAGGAGGGTGCGCTCGGGCGTTGTCACGGGGATGCCGTCGACCACAGTCGCGTCGGCAGGGTCGAAGGCCCTGCTCTCGTGCACGTCCAGACCGTCGTGGCGAGCCCGGCGCCACCGAGGGCACGTGATCTCCGCGATCGAATGCCTGCCGCCGGCCAGGTTCCACAGCGCAGCCGCCGAGCGATGGGACGCCACGGCACGGAATCCGCCCGCCCAGGAGGCAGCCAGCAGGTCGCCCTTCCAGGACGGCGGGGCACCAGCGATGAAGTACGACCCGAGGTATCGATGGACCCAGCGCCCTGATTTCTTGCGACGACCGATCTGCTGGCGGGTGAAGCCGACCTGAGTCGCATGAGCGGACGTGAAGACGCCGTGGTGGCGTGCGGCGAATTGCACGATCACTTCGTCCCTGGACACGAGCCAAGTGCAGCAGTGGGGTATGACACCCATGTTTTGGCGTCGATGAGTTCCGCTATTCGACACTCAGCGACGCCAAAACGAGAAGGTCCGGTAGACTGTGGTTCCAGATGTCCAGCCTGTGGCCGCGGATCGAACCGCTCCTGGCCAGGGTCGAGAAGCCTGCTCGCTACATCGGAATGGAGCGAGGGGCGCAGTCGCCGGACCATCGTCCCGGTGATGTGTCGTGGCTCCTCGTCTACCCCGACACCTACGAGGTGGGGCTGCCCAACCAGGGGCTGCAGATCCTCTACGAGATCCTGAACGAGCGCGACGACGCGGTCGCCGAGCGGTCGTACGCGCCCTGGTTCGACCTCGAGGGGGAGCTACGCCGCAGCAGCCTCCCCTTGTTCTCGGTCGACACCCACCGCGCGGCTGCCGATTTCGACGTCCTCGCGTTCAACCTCTCGGCCGAGCTCGTCTACACGAACGTCCTGAACTGCCTCGACCTCGCCGGCGTGCCCATCCGGAGCGAAGCGCGCCGCCCCGACGACCCGCTCGTCGTCGCGGGGGGCCACTGCGCGTTCAACCCCGAGCCCATGGCCGACTTCGTCGACGCGTTCGTCATCGGCGACGGCGAGGAGGCCGTCGGCGAGATGACCGACGTCATCGGGGCGTGGAAGCGGTCGGGCCGCACGACCCGTGAGGGCGTCCTGCGCGAGCTCGCCACGATCCCGGGCGTGTACGTGCCTGCTATGTACGACGTCGAGTACGACGGGCCGTTCATCCGGGAGGTGCGCCCACGCTTCGCCGACGTGCCGGACCGCGTCGACAAGCGCACCGTGGCCGACCTCGCGGAGTGGCCGTACCCGAAGCGTCAGCTCGTGCCTCTGGTCGAGGTGGTGCACGACCGTCTCAACGTCGAGATCTTCCGCGGGTGCACGCGGGGATGCCGGTTCTGCCAGGCCGGCATGATCACCCGGCCGGTGCGGGAGCGACCGGGGGACCAGGTCCGCACGATGGTCCAGGAGGGGCTGCGGCGCACCGGGTACGACGAGGTCGCGCTCACATCGCTGTCGAGCGCCGACTTCTCGGGCATCGACGGGGTCGTCGCCGACCTCGTCAACCAGCAGGAGGGCACGGGTTG